>Ga0114980_10001757_pt1 | contig 15418 bp, 13 predicted proteins | sample S_140806_EF_Meta_FD_87018 | JGI IMG/M metagenome (GOLD analysis project Ga0114980, IMG submission 87018) | Freshwater microbial communities from Lake Simoncouche, Canada to study carbon cycling - S_140806_EF_MetaG | ecosystem: Environmental > Aquatic > Freshwater > Lake | place: Lake...
GAGGAGCTCAGCTGGTGGCACTGGGTGCCAGGGGCCGACTGGCGCCATCCCGAGGGCCCCGGCAGCGACCTGATTGGGCGAGGCCTGCACCCGGTGGTACAGGTTTCCTATGAAGACGCCGAGGCCTTCGCCCGCTGGGCCGGTGGCTCCCTGCCCAGCGAAGCCCAGTGGGAATTCGCGGCCCGGGGGGGCCTGAAGGATCGCGTCTTCGCCTGGGGCAACACCTGGAACCCCCACAACGCCAACACCTGGCAGGGCCCCTTTCCACGCACCGATACCGCCGAGGATGGCTATGGCGGAACGGCGCCGGTCGGCTCCTTCCCCGCCAACGGTTACGGCGTGTTCGACATGACCGGTAACGTCTGGGAATGGACCCAGGATTGGTACGCCGTGGGCCACGAGCCCCTCGCTGAAGGTAGGGATCCGATGGTGAGCAGCGAGGCGGCGACGGGCGATCCCCATGATCCGGGCGTGGCTAAGCACGTGATCAAGGGAGGCTCGTTCCTCTGCTCCGAGACCTACTGCAGCCGCTACCGGCCGGCGGCCCGGCAAGCCCAGAGCCCCGACACCGGAACCTCCCATATCGGCTTCCGCCTGGCGGCCCTTCCTCACCAAGGCTGATCCCCACTCTCAGTCCCTGTTCGCCTGGGTCCGCAGCCTGCGCCGCTGGTTCGGGGCCCTGGTCTTGGTAGCGCTGCTGGTGGGTTGGCAGGCGGGCTGGGCGCCCGTGTTGGCCCAAACGATCACCGGCACACCCGGAGCCGCCGATGCCACCACCACGATCCGTGGCAACCAGTTGCCGGCTCCGGCACCGCCCTTCGGCGGTGTGATCAAGGATGCCGCTCTGCAGTCCAGGCCTTGGTGGGCGCCGCGAATCACGCCGCCGCCGAGCGCCCCCAACGTGCTGCTGATCATCACCGACGCCGCCGGATTCGGGGTGCCCAGCACCTTCGGCGGGGTGATCCCGACCCCGGCGATGGACCGGGTCGCCCGAAATGGGCTGCGGTACAACCGCATGTTCTCGACGGCGCTTTGCTCCCCCACCCGGGCCGCCCTGATCACCGGCCGCAACCACCACTCGGCGGGCTTTGGTGTGATCTCGGAACAGTCCACCGGCTTCCCCGGCTACAACAGCATCATTGAGCGCGACAAGGCCACAATCGGCCGCCTACTTCAGGACAACGGCTACGGCACCGCCTGGTTCGGCAAGGACCACAACGTGCCCGCCTTCCAGGCCAGCCAGAGCGGGCCCTTTGATCAGTGGCCCACTGGCATGGGCTTCGATTACTTCTACGGTTTTGTGGGCGGTGATGCCAACCAGTGGCAGCCGAACCTGTTCCGCAACACCACCCAGATCTATCCCTTCGAGGGCAAGGCTCCCGGCAGCTGGAACCTGGTGACGGCGATGGCCGATGACGCCATCGACTACATGACGCGGATGCATCAGACCAATCCAGCCAAGCCGCTGTTCATCAAGTACGCCCCCGGGGCCACCCATGCGCCCCACCACCCCACCCAGGAGTGGGTGGACAAGATTCATGCGATGCACCTCTTTGATGACGGCTACGAGAAGCTGCGGGAGCGCATTTTTGCGAACCAGAAAAAACTCGGCGTGATTGCTAAGGACGCTAAGCTCGAACCCTGGCCCGCCGACCTGATCACCCCCTGGGAGCAATTGAGCCCAGAGGCCAAGAAACTGTTCATCCGCCAGGTGGAGGTGTTTGCCGCCTACGCCGCCTACAGCGATGATGAAATCGGCTGGGTGATCCAGCAGTTCGATGACCTCGGCAAGCTCGATAACACCTTGGTGATCTATATCAACGGCGACAATGGCACCAGCGCTGAAGGCGGGCCGTTAGGCACCCCCAATGAGGTGGCCTTCTTCAATGGCCTCAACAAGCTGCCTGTTGAGGAGCAGCTGAAGTTCTACGACGTCTGGGGTACCGATCAGACCTACAACCACATGTCGGCCGGCTGGTCCTGGGCCTTCGATACCCCCTTCAGCTGGTTCAAGCAGAACGCCTCCAGGCTGGGGGGCGTCAACCAAAACATGGTGGTGTCGTGGCCGGCGCGCATCAAGGACAAGGGCGGCCTGCGTCAGCAGTTCGTGCATGTGATCGACGTGGTGCCGACGATCCTTGAAGCTGCCGCTCTGCCGGCGCCTGAGCTGGTGGATGGCATCCCCCAGAAGCCGATCGAGGGCACCAGCTTCCTCTACACCTTCGACGCCAAGAACGCCAAGGTGCCTTCACGGCACCGCACCCAGTACTTCGAGATGTTCGGCCAATGGGCGCTCTACAACGAGGGTTGGTTGCTGAGCACCAAGGTGAACCGGGCCCCCTGGGATGCCTTCGGCCCGGCCAACCCGGATCCGCTCAACAACCAGGTGTTGGAGCTCTACGACCTCAACCGTGACTTCAGCCAGAGCACGGATCTTGCCGCCAAGAACCCGCAGAAGGTGAAGGAGATGAAGGCGGCCTTTATCGCCGAAGCCAAGAAGTACCAGGTGTTCCCGCTCGATGCCTCCGTGGCGGCCCGCATCGTGGCGCCTCGGCCCAACATCACCGCCGGCCGCGACACTTTTGTGTACACCCATCCGATGGTGGGGCTGCCCCAGGGCGACTCGCCCGGGTTGCTCAACAGCTCCTACACCGTGACCGCCGAGATCACGGTGCCGGCCAGTGGCGCTGAGGGGATGCTCCTCACCTCGGGCGGCCGCTTCGGCGGCTACGGCTTTTATCTGAAGAACGGCAAACCGGTGTGGCTTTGGAACATGGTGGATCTGGAGCGGCTCAAGTGGGAGGGGGCTGAGGCTCTCTCGCCTGGCCACCACAAGGTGGAATTCGACTTCATCTACGACGGCAAGGGGGCGGGCACCCTGGCCTACAACAACTTCAGCGGCGTCGGCGGCCCCGGCACCGGTTCCCTCAAGGTGGATGGAAAGGTGGTTGCCACCAAAACCATGGCCAAAACCCTGCCCATGACCCTGCAGTGGGATGAGAGCTTTGACATCGGCTCCGATACCCTCACCAGCGTCAATGACGCCGACTACCAGCCACCGTTCCGGTTTACGGGAACGCTCAACAAACTGACGATCAAGCTCGATCGTCCCCAATTAGCTACTGCGGATAGCAAGAGCCTTGAGGCGGCGATGCGCACCAAAGCGGTGAGCGAGTGAGAGGAGAGTGTAAATTCATGAATTTGGTCGGACGCACCTACTGCGTGGTTTTTAGAATTTGATCCATCGCGTCCGACCTAAAAAAATTCCTTTTGAAGGAACTTAGTGAAAAGAGGTTGAGCGCATTGAGGAAATAGCTTTCTGCAGGCAATAATGCCGGGATTTACATCGCAAGTCTGGCCTTCTGCTTTTTGAGAGCATCGTCTCAGGCTGGCCATGGATGGCACGGGCTGTCGATCTACTTTGTGATGGGCAATTCCGCCCGTCGTTTTCTGGATCTTCACCTCAATGCCGACTCATCTTCTCGCCAGAGGTTTGCCCCCTGTTGTGATTGGCTCATGCGCCATCGCCCTGACCGCGTTTGCTTTGCAGCCTCCCCGACCCGTTTGCGTGATCGGACCCGGGGCCCATGGCGCCAGGGCGGATCTGGACAACGCCGATCTGATGGCCAGCCACCTGGCTGTCCGTGGGCTTTGAAGGCACCCTTGGCCCGAACGACCAGCGCCGTTCCAGCCCCTGGAGCGGGTTTGACGTGCTCAAGGCCGGACTCGACGATTGACGAAATCATGCGCCGATTCATGGCCTATTCTGCGCTCGCACGACCATTCGGCACCTAACCCAGGCGAGCGCAACGGACGCGCGGCGCTCACCGCTGATCTTGAGCGTCAGGGCTCTGAAGGGCAAGGCCCATTTGGTGCCAGTCTTGCCGGGTCTTCCTGATCTTCTTTCACACCAATGCATCATGACGATCGATCGAATTTTTAAGAGTGCTGATTTCCTGCAGCCATCGAGTGGCGAGCCCATTCGATCTGTGGTCATCGAAACTGAGGAGGCTGTCGTCATCGCATGGCATGTCGAACCCGGGCAACGAATCGCGGCCCATGTCCATCCAGCCGGTCAAGACACATGGACCATCCTGTCCGGTCAAGGCGACTATCAGGTTGACGAATCTGGAGCGCTCAAGCGGGTGACGGCTGGAGATGTCGTAGTTGCCTACCCCATGTGTGTGCACGGTGTTCACAACAACGGCACGGAGCCGTTGCGGTTCATCTCGGTCGTATCGCCAGCACAGGCAGGGTATGAGCTGCTCTAGGGCTGCCGTCGTCAGCCTGTAAATCAAGGATTAAATAGGCCAAGGCTGCAGGACATACAAAGATCCACTTCGCCCTTAAGTCAAACTGAAACTCGAAGATGGATTACGAGACCCTGAAGCGAGACATTGAAGGCATCGCAGGCGAAGATCTTGACCTGAAAAAGAGTTGGTATTCTCCCGCTGCAGAGGCCTATAACGCCACAAGACCTCACTATCCTAGGGAACTCATTGGCAAGGCCATCAACGCCGCCCACCTTTCTCAATCTTCAAGAATCCTTGAAGTTGGGAGTGGTCCGGGAACGGCGACAGTGGCTTTTGCGGAACTCGGCTGCCGCATGGTCTATCTTGAACCCAATCCAGACTTTTGCGACCTGGCCAAAATGAATTGCAGGTCGTATCCATCGGTCAAGGTGATCAACCAATCTTTTGAGGAGTGGACTCTCGAGCCTGAAGCCTTTGATGCCGTTCTTGCGGCAAGCTCCATGCATTGGATCCCCTCTGAAATTGCCTATGCCAAGGCCAGTAACGCCCTGAAGGACGATGGCTTTTGTCTACCAACGACAGGCCCCAGCTCTCGGGCGCTACGAAGACAGAACAACCCAGGACGACACCCTGTTGGGTCTTGGCCAGATGATGCTTGACTCTGGCAGGTTCCGAACGATGGTCACAGCCACTGTTGAAACCTTTTTGACCTACACCCATGATCAATACCTGTCTCTTCTGAGCACCTACTCACCATATTTAAAACTGGATCACCAGACAAGGGAAGCCTTGTTTGTTGGGCTCAGGGAATGTCTCTTGGAGAAAGGGCCTGATGAGATTCGCCTTTCCTATCTTTCGGCCTATCACATTGCTCAGAAGATGCCGAATCTTGACTAGCAAACGTGCTGGTGTGGTGCTCTCGGACTGCGGACGATGGGGATCGCCCACGAGGCCCATCCACCGGCAGGATGGCCAACAGGAGCGAACTGGCCCTCTGGCTTCTGCCAGGCTGAACCGGCTGCGGAACCCCTGCCATCCCCGTGACCAATCCGCCCCCCACCGCCTCCGGCCCCGTCGCCCCGGGGCTCAACCGCTGCCTCGGGCCTGTGGAGGTCACGGCCCAGGCGGTGGCCACCGTGGGCCTCACCCTCACCGCGGTGATCAACATCCCCGAGGCGGCCCAAACCGCCGGACATGCCACCTGGGTGTGCTATCTCATCGCTCTGGTGGTTATCCTGTTGGTGGCGGAAACCCTGGTGATGTTTCGCCGCCAGCCGGGAAGCGCCAGCGGCATCGCCGGCTACGTGGAGGCGGGCCTGGGGCCGGCGGCCGGGGCCCTGGCCGCCTGGTCCCTGCTCTTGGGCTATGGCGGCACCATGCTCGCCTGCCTGGCGTTCTTCGGCTCCTATCTCAACCACCTGATTGAGATGGTCGGGGGCCATCCGCAGCCCCTGGTCGGTTTCCTGGTCGGCGGGCTGGGCTGCCTCCTGCTGGCTCACCGTGATGTGCGCTTCTCCACCGCCACCATGCTCATCACCGAGACGATCTCCGTGCTGATCGTGTTGGGACTCTGCCTGGTGGTGCTCCGCCACGGCGGCTTCCAGGCCGATCTGGCAGCTTTTAATCCCGTGGGAGATACGGCCCAGCAGGTGCGATCGGGCCTGATGGTGGCTGTGCTCAGCTTCATCGGGTTTGAGAGTGCTGCCACCCTCGGGGAGGAAACCCTCCGGCCCGAGAGGGCCGTGCCGAGGGCAATTCGCCTGAGTGTGCTGATCGCCGGTGGGTTGTTCCTCTTTTGGGCGGTCGTGATCACCGAAGGGCTGGGCTGGTTGCCGCCAGCCGAACGGGCAGGCCTCGATCCGATCGTCCTGCTGGCAGCGCGCCTCGGCAAACCCGAAGCCGGGGAATGGATCCGCGCTGGCGCGTTTCTATGCCTGTTCGGCAGCACCCTCGGCAGTCTCACCGCCCTGGGGCGCATCGGTTTCGACCTGGCCGGCACCGGCGTGTTGCCCCGGGCTCTGGCCCGGATTCATCCCCGCTTCCGCACCCCCGCCTTCTCCCTCACCGCCACCACCCTTCCCCTGCTTCTGGTTGGTGCTGTTCTGGAACTCAGGGGCTTCTCCGCCAGCACGCTCTACAACCAATTAGGCGGCTTCGCGGTGCTGGCCTTCCTGTTGGTCTACGGCCTGGTGGCCTGCGGCGCCCTCGGCCTTCCCCTGCAGGGCATCCCGCGGCTGCGCCGCCTGGCGGTGGCGGCCACCAGCCTGGCGGCGGTGGTGGGTGTGGCAGCGGCTTACCTCGGGAGTGCCCTGGGCCATCAGAACCTGATGCTGCTCAGCTTCGCCGGGCTGATGCTGCTCGGGCTGGTGCTGGTGGCCCGCTCCAGGGGGCAGTTGCCGCTCGGCGCCGGCTAAAAGATTCCGACAGCCATGTCCCTCCAACCTGCCCATGGCACCGCTGCAGATCGTGTGGTTCAAGCGGGATCTGCGGGTGATGGATCATCAACCGCTGCTGCAGGCGTGCCGCCTTGGGCCCGTGCTGCCCCTGGTGGTGGTGGAGCCCCCACTGTGGGGGCAACCCGATGCCTCGGCACGGCAGTGGGCCTTCTGCGCCGAAAGTCTGGAGGAGCTGCGGCTGGCCCTGGCGGGGCTGGGCCAGCCCCTGGTGGTGCGGATCGGTGCGGTGGAGCAGGTGTTGGAGCGGGCGCGCCGCCACTTCGGCGTCGCCGGGCTCTGGAGCCATGAGGAAACCGGCAATGGCTGGACCCACGAACGCGACCTGCGGGTGGCCCGTTGGGCCCAAGGCCACAGCATCCCCTGGGTTGAGATTCCCCAATTCGGCGTGATCCGCCGCCTGGGCAGCCGCCAGGGTTGGGCGCGCCGCTGGGAAGCCCGCATGGCCGAACCGATCGGCCCGCCCCCGGCGGCTCTGCCCCCCCTGGCGGGGCTGGATCCTGGCCCCATCCCCTCGGCCCAAGACCTGAACTTGGCGGAGGACCCCTGCCCTGGCCGGCAACGGGGCGGGCGCCCGCAGGGGTTGGCTGAGCTGGAGAGTTTTCTCCTGGCGCGGGGGGCCCGCTACCACCGCGAACTCTCCAGTCCCACCACCGCCTTTGACAGCTGCTCGCGCCTCTCCCCCCACCTGGCCTGGGGAACCCTGTCCCTGCGGGAGGTGGTGCAGCGCTGTCGCCAGCGCCGCGACGACCTGAAGCGCATGCCGCCACCGGATCGGGGCGACTGGGGGCGGGCCCTGCGGGGCTTCGAGGAACGGCTGCACTGGCATTGCCACTTCATCCAGAAGCTGGAAAGCCAGCCTGATCTGGAGTTTCGGGAGCTCCATCCCCTCACCGCCGGCCTGGCCCACAGCGACCCAGCTCGACTGGCGGCCTGGGCCGAGGGGCGCACCGGTTTGCCCTTCGTGGATGCCTGCATGCGGGCGCTGCACGCCACGGGCTGGATCAATTTCCGGATGCGGGCGATGCTGATGTCGGTGGCCAGCCACCACCTGGAGTTGCCCTGGCGGGACAGCGGGCTGCACCTGGCGCGCCTGTTTGTGGACTACGAGCCCGGCATCCACTGGTGCCAATGCCAGATGCAGTCGGGCACCACCGGCATCAACACGATCCGGATCTATAACCCGATCAAACAGGGGCAGGAGCACGACCCTGCGGGCGTTTTCATCCGCCAGTGGCTGCCGGAACTTCGGGCCGTGCCCCTGGTGTATCTGCACGAACCCTGGACCCTGCCGTTGATCACCCAGCAGCGCCTCGGCTGCGTGCTCGGCCTCGATTACCCGCAACCGATCGTGGAGCCCGCCGCCGCCGCCCGCCAGGCGCGGGACCGTCTGTGGGCCCGGCGGCGGAAGCCGGGCTTTCGCGAGCGGGCCGACGCGATCTTGCAACAGCACGGCTCCCGGCGCTCGAGCCCAAGGACCCGCAGCGGGGGGCAGCGACGCCGGGCGAGCAGGGCCGCCCCCCCAAACCAGGGGGCCATCCAGTTGGGATTGGATTGGGAGGGGATCGAGGCGTCATCAACGTCGTTGACGCTGGAAACACCGTAGGCACTCCCCCGTCTGAATCTGACCGTTAGTGGCAAGCTACAGAGCCCCATGGTTCGTACACGCGAGGAGCGAAGGTTGTGATGCCTTCTCTGTTCCAAAGCGTGATGATTAACTCGGTCATGCCCCGTGACTTCACAGCTTAAAGACGCTCCCTTGACGGTCACAGCTGGAGCGCCAGCTGAGCCTGTCGTGCAGGCTCCATGACCACCAGGGCCCTCAAGGATTTTCACTTGGAAGACCACGCGTTAGCGCTACAATCTCATCTGCGGCATTTAAAGTCATCCAGTCAGCCAACATTCAACCACTGAACAACAGATGAACCTGTCTCGAGACATTCGCAAAGTTGCATGGCAGGCCTCGATGGCAGGGCTCCCCCGCGGCCCCCATATCACCCGCTATTACATGTATAACCACCTGGAAAAGCTGGGCCGGAAACTTCAGTTCAATGCCGGACGAACTCTTTCGGTGAGCCACTCAGACAGGCTGGCAACCGTGCTGGGCATTGAGGCCAGCGAGGTGGTCCTCGCCGACTATCCTGAGCATAATTTATTATCACTTAACTTTCCAGACTCCAGTTTCGACTATCTACTTTCAGATCAGGTGCTGGAACACGTCGAGGGCGATCCCTATCAGGCCATTAGGGAATGTCATCGCGTGCTTCGCCCAGGGGGCATTTCCATCCTGACCACCTGTTTTATCAACCCTATCCATTCGTGCCCCAAAGACTTCTGGCGATTTACGCCAGACGCCCTATCGCTTTTGCATCAAGACTGGTCGGAAATCATTGAGGTGGGGGGCTGGGGAAATCTTGCCGTGTGGTCCGTCGTCGAGGACGGCCTGAGATTTGAAGGAGTGCCTGATGCGCCATGGCACCCTCTGCATCGCATCGCCATGCACAATGATCCCTTGTGGCCGATTGTGACCTGGATCATTGCTAGAAAGTGAAGCGCCTCGTTTCTAGCAATCCGCCAAGGTCGACCCCGGTTTTTATGCTCCAACTCGAGACCGCCGTCAGGGCAGCGTGAAACCGGAGGTGTTGAGGTGCTTGAGGTCGAGCATCACCACCGTCACCCAGACCACCAGGGCCAGGCCTCCGATCGAACCAATCACCGTGAGCAGGCCAAGGATCATCGACTTGGGGGAACCGCTGTTCTTGGCCACGGACTCAGGACGGAGAAAAGGGCTGGGCTACTACAGTTTAGGCCTAGCGGTCGGCCGTGGTGGTGAGGGTGCCGGCGCTCTGATCCCAGAGGATGTAATCAAAACAGCTGGGGATGTCCCCCAGCCTCAGCTGTTTCACCCCCGTTAGCAGATGGGCATTACGCTCCTGGCATGCCTGCAATCGATAATTCGGGATAGCCTCGCAGAGGTGATGAATGGCATGGCAACCAATATCGGCGGAGAACCAGTTCAACAGTGCCGGAAGCTGAAGATCGCTGGTGCCTTCCATCACACCATCCATGGCCGACCAGTTGTCATTGCCATGGGCATAGGAGCCAGGGAAGTTATGCTGAACAAAGAAGATGCAGATAAAGATCGCAGCTCCACAGGCCATCACCGGGGCATAAATCAACCAGAAGGTGCCCGCTCCCAGCCACCAGGCCATGGCGATCCAGCTGGCTACAACCGCGAGATTGTTGAGCAACAGATCACGGAATTCCTCCGGGCTGTGCCACCAGCTGGTCTTGTGGCTGGCCATGATCTCTCGCCAGCTGGGAACGGGTGATTGCCGCAAACTGGTCATCACGTGGACCCCCAAGCCCGGCAGGCCCGCCAACAGTTCGACCCGTGGCTTGATTACCAAGTAAAAGAAGCCACCGGGAACCAGCATCAGGGGATGACGCAACAGGCGGTAAAAGGCCTTTCCTAATGGGCTGAACTTGCGGTAATCCTCTACGCTCACCAGCGCCGAGGGGCCCCGGTACTTCTCCCAGTTGCCGTTGTGGCGATGGTGAAAGGCGTGCCCTTTTGACCAGGGCAGTTGGGGGATGCCCGCCACGATGCCGAGCACAAAGCCCAGCCAGCGATTGGTGGCGCCATGGCGAACTAGGGCGTAGTGGCCGCAGTCGTGCATGAGGGAAAAGCAACGGGCCAGGAACAGCACCATCACCACCAGCACGGGCAGGAGCAGCCAGGAGCCGTGCCGCAGGCAGTCCACAGCAAGCCACCACAGCAGGGCGTAGGGCGCGAGGGTGTTGACGACCTGCCAGGCCCCGATCCAGTTGCTGCTGGCCATGAACGGCCTGAGCTCGAAATCACTGCGCCGCAGGCCGCCTGACCTGCTGGACCCTGCGGAGTGATCCGGGGATGAGCCAGTGCTCGTTTCCGTGGTCTGCAGAACAGGAATACCGGCCCCTTTACAACGTTGGCATTGATTCTAGGAGGTCTGGGACCTTGCCACCAGCCTTTTCCCCAGCCATCTCGCCAGTCTGGAGGGCGGCCATGACCTCCGCGCAAGTCAGGAATCGGTTGACTCGATGAACGTTCTACAGCCTCTGCCGATCTCGCACAAATGCCGTCCGCTGATAACCGTTGCGTTCGAGGATCGCGAAGATCGTGTCCATCGTCGTGGCCTCAAGCGTGGGGGTTCTGGCCAGAATCCAGCCATAGTTCCGATCTGGCGTGCCCACAATCGCCCAGCGGTAGTTCCTATCCAGACCAAGGATCCAGTAATCACCCCAGAACGGACGCCAGCCCAGAATATTCACGAAGCTCACCTTGAGCCGGGCCTGGGTGACCGTGTCCACCAGCTTGGCGATGCCGGTGGCTTGGTCCAGGGTGCCGTTGTTCTTGATGCATTGATTCACCACGTTGAGGCGACCATCACCGCGCAGGGTGTAGTGGGCGATGGTGTGGCGGGCACATTGTCTCTGGAATGAATTAGGGATCTTCGCGATCTCGTACCAGAGACCGACATAGCGGGCGAGATTCACGGACTCCACCGGCGTCACAGGCTCTCCAGCCCTGGCTTGGGCCGCCTCTGGCGCCCCAGGGGCCCCGATTGACAACGCAGAGGCCAGGAGGAGCGGCACCACAAGCCATCGGCTCCGGTGGTTCCTGCGCATCGTGTTCGACATCGCCATCGCGGCAGACCCCCTAGAAAACCAGTGATCCGCCATGGTGATGGGGAGGCCCGTCACCGCAGCCGCGGGGCTTCCGCGTTTTCATAACAATCATGGCAGCCCCCCATCGCTGGTGCCCTGGCCGGGGAAAGCTCATCGGTGGTACGACATCAAGACGGCAGATCAACGGCAGATCAGCGCGATTGGCCGATGAACGCCATCCTTCAGGGCTGATCTGACCATCATGAAGGGGTCTCCTGGCTCCCCAGGATCAAAGGATTCGCCTTTCCAATTCCACCTGAGCAGCCGTTCAGGGTCGATGGTGGCGGGTCCGTCCTGTTTCGATCACGACGAGGAACGCCGTGACGCTTCCCATGACGAACGCGAGTGATGAGCAGTTTTTGGAGAATCCAAGCCAGCGCTTGGTGGAGCTTTGCGAACAACTATGTCAAGGAAATCTACATCTTCACCACCTGATCGAAGAAGTTCATCGGACCATGGAGCAATGGGTGGCGGAAGAAACCGTTCCCCTAGATGAGCATGGCCCGGACCTTGTTGGCCCGCAGCAAGGCCAACGTGATGAACCATCGGAGCCGGAAGAATTCATGGTGGACGATGACCATCGTCTTGACTTTGGAACGAATCGTTTGAGGGCCGGTGCCGGAGCCTGCGAGTTGGTCTGTAGTCAAGCCCAGCTCTATGAGCTCGGCTGCTTATTGGTGAAGCATGCCAGGCAATGCCAGGCAAAACAACAGCCTGACGGCTGAACCCCAGCCATCAAGCTCGACCATCTTTCTCCCTCGCGAAGACCACCATCCCATGAATCTCCTGTCACTAGTGATCACCCTGATCGTCGTCGGCGTTCTCCTATGGCTGGTGAACAACTACATCCCCATGGATCAACAGATCAGGCGGATTCTCAATGGTGTTGTTGTTGTGGCCGTCATCATCTGGTTGCTCAATATTTTTCGGTTACTCGATTCCATTCGTGGTATTCGGGTCGGCAGTTAGGGCCGCCACGGTGAGCCTTGATCGGGCAGCGGCACGTCAGGGGACCTGGCTTCGGCCCTGACGCCGCAAGGATTGTGACGCCATGGGCATTGGTTCCCGTGAGCTCCCCGGTCGGCCTTGGCGCTGACCGTCCTGGGGCTGTCGGTCCTGCGCTGTTGTCCCCATGGCTACTAGTTCCCCGCCCCCCAAGGCGTCTCCCGAGGAGAGGCTCGTCACCTCGCTGATCGCGTTGATGGAGGCGGGCACCACCCCTTGGCGCCGCCCCTGGGAGGACAACGGCGGCGGCCATCACCTGAATCTGATCTCCGGCCGTCGCTACCGCGGTGCCAATCCGATCCTGCTCACCTTCGGCCTGCACATCCTGATGGCGCAGCGCCTCGCGGAGTGCCCCCACGGTGCGGCCCTGCCCTACTGGTGCGGTTTCGCCGAGGCCAAGGCCTTCGGCCTCTTTCCCCGCAAGGGCAGCAAGGCGGTGCATGTGCTGCGGCCGCAGGTCACTCGCCGTGGGGAGTCGATGCCCGCCGAGAACAACAGCGAGGGCGGTGTTGATGAAGGTGGCGTGGTCGAGGGTGATGGCTCCAGCCTGGGAGGCGAACGGGTCTGGATCCGCTACCGGCCGCTGCCGGTCTTTAATGTTGCGGATCTGGAGGGCAAGGCCTTGGCGGGCCTGATCGCAGCCCGCAGGGCCGCCGAGGGATCGGCCAGGCGTCCCGAGCCCGAGCGGCTGGCGGCCGCCGACGCGGTGCTCAGGGCCTGGCCGGTGCCGGTGAGCCATGGCGGCGCCTGCGCCTGTTATCTCCCGCAGGTCGATCGCATCCAGCTGCCGGATCGCTCCGCCTTCCACACCACCAGCGCCCTCTACGCCACCTGGGCCCATGAGGTGATCCACTCCACCGGCCATCCCACCCGGCTCAAGCGGGATCTCTCCGGAGCGATGGCAGGCTGTGCCTCCAGCCGCCGGGCCTACGCCCGAGAGGAGCTGGTGGCCGAGCTGGGGGCGGTGTTGCTCGGCGACCGTTTGGAGATTGGGAGTGATGTCTGCAATCACGCCGCCTACCTGGGCGGCTGGATCGCGCTGCTGCAGGAATCGCCCCAGCTGCTGCTGCAGGTGCTGCGGGAGGCCCGCCTGGCGGCGGATCTGATTGCGCCCGAGTCAGACCTCGGGATCCACCACCTCCAGGACCCCTCGCACCATGGCCATGCCGCAATGGAATGGATACACGCCGGCGTCCGTCGCGGGTAGGTCCAGCGTGGTGATGGCCTCCAGGGGCAGATCGAGGGTTTTGTGGAAATCAGGGAAGATCACCTGGGCCAGGCAGCCGCTCGGGTCGAGACGATGAAAGGAGAGCCGCAACGGTCGGCCGGCCTTTGCTTGGATTCTTGAGGGCCGGTAGCCCCCATCCACCGTGATGGTGATCTCCTGGACCCCCGTCTCCCCTTCTTGGGCGGCCACCCCATCGCCATGGCGGCCCAGGAACCACCACAATTCCCAGGCGATCAGCACCAGGCCAACCACCACCACAAGCCCCTTCAGGGCCATGGGCTGGTCGATGGTGCGCCAGAGGGGCGCTGCGGCGTCATGGGTCACCATCAGGCCGCCGCCACGGAGAGGGGGGTGGGGCGAAAGCGGCGCAGCCTGAGGGCATTGCTCACCACCGACACGGAGCTGAAGGCCATGGCAGCGCCAGCCATCATCGGGCTGAGCAGCCAGCCGCTGAAGGGAAACAGCAGGCCGGCGGCGATCGGGATGCCGGCCACGTTGTAGCCGAAGGCGAAGATCAGGTTCTGGCGGATGTTGGCCATGGCGGCGCGGCTGAGCTCGATCGCCGCCGGCACCCCGGCCAGATGGCCGGAAATCAGGGTGATGTCGCTGGCGGCGATCGCCACATCGGTGCCGGTGCCCATGGCGATGCCCACCTCCGCCTGGGCCAGGGCCGGGGCGTCGTTGAGGCCATCCCCCACCATCGCCACGGGCCCCTCCCCCTGCTCCTGCAGCTGTCGAATCACCGCAGCCTTGTCGGCGGGATGCACTTCGGCGATCACCCGCGCGATCCCCACCTGGGCGGCCACCACCTCGGCCGTGCGGCGAGCATCACCGCTGAGCATCACCACCTCCAAGCCCAGGCGCCCCAACGCGGCAACGGCTGCCGCCGCCGTGGGCTTAAGGGGATCGGAGATGCCAAAGCAGGCTTCCATCCGGCCATCCACCACCACCGCCGCCACGCTGCAGGCGGCGGCCTCCAGCCGTTCCACCAACGGGGCAAGGGGGGCCGTATCGAGGCCCAACTCCTGCAGCCAGCGCGGCGTGCCGATCCGCAGCTCGTGTCCACCAATCACTCCTTGGACACCGCGGCCGGCCACGGCCTCGAACCGGTCCACCCCGGGCAGGTCCGCGTCCCCCAAGGACTGGCGTGCATAGGTCACGATCGCTTCGGCCAGGGGATGTTCCGAGCGCGATTCCACGGCGGCGGTGAAGGCGAACAGGGTGGGGGCCGGCAGCACCCCTCCCGGAAGCCGCTCGAAATCGGTGACCTGCGGCTGACCGCAGGTGAGCGTACCGGTCTTGTCGATCACCACAGTGCGCAGTTTGCCAGCCGTTTCCAGGGCTTCGGCGCTGCGAAAGATCAGGCCGTTTTCGGCCCCCTTGCCCGACGCCACCATGATGGAGGTGGGGGTGGCCAGGCCGAGGGCGCAGGGGCAGGCGATCACCAGCACGCTCACCAGAAACAGCATCGCCAGCACGGGATTGCCGCTGATCAGGAACCACACCACGAAGGCGCTGATCGCCAGGGCGATGACCACCGGCACGAACCAGCCGATCACTTGATCGGCCAGGCGCTGCACCCGGGTGCGGGAGCTCTGGGCCTGGCGCACCAGTGCCACGATCTGGGCCAGCACCGTGTCCCCGCCCACCCGGCTGACACGGAAGCAGAAACTGCCACTGCGGTTCATTGAGGCGCCGATGACACTGTCGCCGGCGGCTTTGGCGACGGGGGTCGGCTCCCCGGTGAGCATCGATTCCTCCACCCAGGA
>Ga0114980_10001759_pt1 | contig 15412 bp, 12 predicted proteins | sample S_140806_EF_Meta_FD_87018 | JGI IMG/M metagenome (GOLD analysis project Ga0114980, IMG submission 87018) | Freshwater microbial communities from Lake Simoncouche, Canada to study carbon cycling - S_140806_EF_MetaG | ecosystem: Environmental > Aquatic > Freshwater > Lake | place: Lake...
CTTCAAGCGCTTGCGCGGGCGTCAGGACCTTGAGGTTGGCTATGGGTGGTACCGACAGCAGGTCCTGGTCACCCGTCACCAGCCACGGGGCGCGTGCGGCCAGGGCGGCGTGGATGAACTTGTCATCGTCCGTGTCTCGGCTCCAGGCCGGGGCTGCCAAGTGGGCAGGCACCTCCACCCAATGGGCCAGGGCCTGCACATCCTGAAGCAAGGCCCGGCGGTCTTCCAGGCTGAGGTATCGGTCGAACTTCGGGCGCCACAGCCGATCCTCGAGCTCTGCATACGTGTCGGCGCTGAAGCACGGACGCTGCCACTTCAGCAGGTGTCTCACCGCCAGAGCGGCGGTTCCTGTGCGGATGAGGAAGGCGCTGATCCAGACGTTGGTGTCGATGACGACCCGCTGGCGCGAGTCAGGACTCATCGGCCAACAACTCCGACAACTTGTCCTGGGTCAGTCCGGCATTGGCTGCGTTCTCAGCCACCCGGTCCATCGTATGTGCCAACCGGTCGGCGTAGAAGGCGCGCATGGCCTCGTAATCTTGTGCGCTCACCATCACGCCCACCACCCGGTCGCGCCTCATCACGCGCACCGGCGCGCGCTGGGCGTCATCGATGAACTCACCGAATCGCGTCTTGGCTTCGTTGGCGGTGTAGGTTCTCATGGTTCTGAAGGATGCAAGCAGACGCCATGATTATGAACGAATCGTTCGATTCAATTTATTCGTTCGATAACAGAAGGGTCCACGCGACACCTGCGCTCAGGCAACATCCCGACATGGCTGCACCCACACTCCCTACCCCCCGCATCACCCTCTACCAGCAGTGGCTGGAGCGCGAGCGGGGCTTGCACTTTGCCGATTACGACGCGCTGTGGGAATGGTCGGTCACCGATCTGGACGCGTTCTGGCAGTCGATCTGGGACTTCTTCGCGGTGGAGTCGCCCACGCCGCACACGGCGGTGCTGGCGGATGCGCGCATGCCTGGGGCGCGCTGGTTTCCGGGGGCGCAGCTGAATTTTGCGCAGCAGGTGTTCCGCCATGCGGACGCAGCGCATGCGGCAGGGCACCCGGCGATCGTGTTCACCGACGAGGAGGGTCTTGCGCGCCGCGAGTTGCTCGAGGTGTCCTGGCCCGAGCTGCAGCAGCAGACCGCTCGCTTTGCCGCGGCCCTGCGTGGCATGGGCGTGCAGCGGGGTGACCGCGTCTGCGCCGTGCTGCCCAACACGCCGCAGACAGTGGCGGTGTTCCTGGCCGTGGCCAGCCTGGGGGCGGTGTGGAGCATCTGCTCGCCTGACATGGGCCCGGTGGCGGTGCTGGACCGCTTCCGCCAGATTGAGCCCGTGGTGCTGGTGGCTTGTGACGAGGTGCGCTGGGCCGGCGTGTTGCACGACAAGCGCGCGCTGGTGGATGAACTGTTACGTGGCCTGCCCAGCGTGCGGCATGCGGTGCGCGGCGCCCGGATCGACGCCTTGCTGGATGGTGAAGCGGGTGCAGACGCTGCCACGGCCGCTGCTCAGGCCCCGGCCCACGCCCCTGAAGCGCTGCCCTTCGACCACCCCCTGTGGATCGTCTACTCCAGCGGCACCACGGGCCTGCCCAAGCCCATCGTGCACGGGCATGGCGGCGTCATGGTGGAGGCGCTGAAGAGCTCACTGCTCAACAACCTTGGGCCTACCGCGGAGACGGGCGACCGCTTCCACTGGTTCAGCACCACGGGCTGGATCATGTGGAACTGCCAGATGGCCGGGCTGCTAGGCGGCACCACCATCTGCCTTTTCGACGGCAGCCCGGGCGGGCCGGCTGCAGCGCCGGACTGGTCGACGTTGTGGCGGTTTGCTGGCTTGTCGCACGCCACCTTCTTCGGTGCCGGCGCGGCCTTCTATGCCAGCTGCCTCAAGGCCGACGTGCAGCCCATGGCCGTGGCGGACCTCTCGGCCCTGCGCGCCCTGGGCTCCACCGGCTCGCCCTTGTCGGACGAGTGCCACGACTGGATCTGGGACCGGCTGCCACGCGTGGGTGGCCAGCCCATCTGGATCGACTGCATCTCTGGCGGCACCGACTTTGCCGGCGCCTTCGTGGGCGGCAACATCACGCTGCCGCAGGTGCGCGGCCAGATGCAGTGCCGTTGGTTGGGGGCGGCGGTGCAGGCTTGGGACGAGCAGGGCCGCAGCGTGATCGACCAGGTGGGCGAACTTGTGTGCGCCCGGCCCATCCCGTCCATGCCCCTGCGCTTTTGGAACGACGAGGACGACCGCCGCTATCGGGACAGCTATTTCGACATGTACCCCGGTGTGTGGCGGCACGGTGACTGGATCCGCATCACGCCGCGGGCCGATGGAGCTGCTGATGAGTCCGGCGATGCGCCGCACGTCATCCCCAGCCCCTTCGGCGCTGCGCCCGTGGCCCACGGCGCCATCATCTACGGCCGCAGCGACGCCACCATCAACCGCCAGGGCGTGCGCATGGGCACGGCCGAGCTGTACCGCGTGGTGGAGGCGCTGCCCGAGGTGCTCGACAGCCTGGTGGTGGACCTGGAGTACCTGGGCCGCGAGAGCTTCATGCCGCTGTTCGTGGTGCTGCGCGAGGGCTTGGTGCTGGACGCGGCGCTCACCGCGCGCATCCACGGCGCCATCCGCCAGGGCCTGGGGCCGCGCTACGTGCCCAGCCAGACCCTGCAGGTGTCCGCCATCCCGCGCACCCTGTCGGGCAAGAAGATGGAGCTGCCGGTCAAGAAGCTGCTTCTGGGTGCCGACCCGGCCCGGGTGATGAACCGCGACGCCATGGCCAACGCAGCCGCGGTGGACTGGTTCGTCGACTACGCCCGAAGGCGTGAGGCGGGGGGCTAATAGCCAGGGGGAGGGGTCGCTTCCCCCAAAGGTTGTGTTCCCGTACCCGCTGACGTCGTGCACACTCTGGCAATGATCGCCGACCTACCCGCCGGACCGCTGACCTACTTGCGCTACGTACTGTTCCACGCCGTGGGGCTGCTCATGGCCGTCGCGCTCGTTGCTGGGAGTCTGTGGATCACGGTGGCGCTGCTTGGGGTGGTGGCTCTCTATGTCGTGGGCGACGCGGTGGTGGGTGATGACCTGTCCACACCGCAGTTCACCCGTCCGGGCTGGCTGACGGCGCAGCTGTGGATGGCCCTGCCGCTGTTGGCGATCATCGTCTTCATCGCGGTGTGGAGCGCGAGCCCCGGTGACCCGTTGGGCTTTGGTGCTGCCGTTCAGGCGCTCACAGGCCACGATGCCCTGGCTGCGCGCGAGGCCACGGGCTGGGGCCACCGCGTCTCGGCCGTGTTGTTGACGGGCTTGATGATTGGGATGATCGGCACCATCACCGCGCACGAGCTCATCCACCGCGCCTGGGACCGCGTGTCCATGACCGTGGGGCGCTGGCTGCTGGCCTTCAGCTTCGACACGGCCTTTGCCATCGAGCATGTGCACGGCCACCACCGCAGCGTGGGCACACCGGCAGACCCCGCCACCGCCCCGCGCGGGCGCAGCGCCTGGGCGCACATCCTGGTGTCCACCTGGCAGGGCCAGCGCAGCGCCTGGCACATCGAATGCGCGCGTCTGCGCCGGCGCGGCCACGCCGTGCTGTCACCGCACAACGCCATGATCACCGGCGGCCTCATGAGCGCCGCGCTGGTGGCCGGCGCCTGGGCCCTGGGTGGTTGGCAGGCAGCGGGGTTCTTTGTGCTGTCCGGCCTGTGGGGCAAGGCCTTGCTGGAGGTGGTGAACTACATGGAGCATTACGGCCTGGTGCGCGACCCGGCTGCGCCCGTGCAGCCCCGCCACAGCTGGAACACCAACCGCCTGCTGAGCTGCTGGACGCTGTTCAACCTCACCCGCCACTCGCACCACCACGCCCGAGGCTCGGTGCCCTTTCATGCCCTGCAGCCCATGCCCGATGCACCCGTGATGCTGGGGGGCTACCTAGGCACCATCCTCGTCGCGCTGGTGCCCCCGCTGTGGCACCGCTGGATGACGCCCAAACTGCTGCACTGGGACGCCCACCACGCCAGCCCCACCGAGCGCGGGCTGGCCCGCCAGGCCAATGCGCGCAGCGGGCTGGCGGCGCTGGTCTTGGCAGCCGACGTGGTGCCGCCCTCAGCGTCGCCCAGCCGCTCCTGAGGGGGTAGCGGCGCACTTGCTGCGCGAAGCGGGCTTGCGCCCCCGCAGTTTGACGCCGTCGGGTCAGGGGCACGATGGTCAGCCCCTTCAAGCGACCTGCCCCATGTCTTGTGTGACCCACCCAAAGACCTTGCCGCCCAGCGCGGGGCGCGTTCCAGCAGTGGTGGCCCGGATTGGTTTGCACTTGGCGCAGTGCATGGGAGCGGCTGTGATCGCGGTGGCCCTGGCCGCCTGCGGCGCAGGCGAAGGCCCGCAGGAGGCGCGGCGCCAGCCGCTGGGTGTGGAGACGGCAGCGGCCTACGACCGGAACGACCTCTACCGCTTTTTCGCCATCGCCTTCGGCGCCGCGCCAGGCGTGATCTACATGAGTCAATTGCTGGAGGCTGCGGACAGCGGCATGTCCATCCAGCAGATCGTCAACGTCTTCACCAACAAACCTGAATTCCTGGCGATTTACCCGCCGAGCTTGAGCGATCAGGAGTTTGCGCAGAAGTTGTTGGACAACGTGGTGGGTGTCAGCGCTTCGCCTGACGCCCATGCCGAAGCGGCAGCTGACATCGGGGCCGCTTTGTCCCCGCCTGCAAACTGGACCCGTGGGGATGTCATCTACGCCATCTTCAACAGTCTGGCCAAGATGCCGAGCGACGATTTGAAGTGGGGGGCCCTGGCCAGGAAGCTGGCCCTCCAAGTTATCTGGGCCAAGCACTTCACGGAAACGATGAAGATTGACACGCTGGATCCCATCCAGCTGCGTGCCGTGGTGGGCGCCGTGACCGAGACCTCCAGCGTCAATGAGTCAGAGCTGACCGAATTGATCCAGCGTGCGGTGCAGGTGGCCTTGGCCCAGAGCCGCAATGTCGCACCCACCGCGCGGGTCACGTCCCAAGAACTGGTCGTGCAGGCGGGTATGACGGTCACGCTGGACGGCCGCACCAGCACCGATGCCGAGGGCAACCCGCTGAACTACGCTTGGACTCTCGAGGCCGTGCCGATAGGCAGCGTGGCTGAGCTGTCTTTGCGGTTTTCAGCGCAGCCTACATTCGTGGCCGATTTTGCTGGCACTTATGTCGCCGCGCTGGTTGTCAACGATGGCTTGGCTGACAGCCTACAGGCCAGGTTGACCGTGACGGTACTGCCCGCTGACGTTCCGCAGCGGTGGGCTGTCAACTTCCTGCCCACAGACGCCGACTTCCCGAACCCTGACCGCGGTTTCTACACGGCGGTTGCTCCTGACTTCCTGTCCGTGCCTGGGCGCGGCAGTTTGCGCGCAGCCCGCTTGGCCGGTCGGCGCCTGGTCACGGCCCGGGTTCAGCTTGATGCCTGGCGGGACACCGATCTGCCCCCCTCCTTGTTAGTGGCCCTGGGCGAACGCTTGGCGCAAGTCCGCTCGGCCGGCATGAAGGTCACGCTGCTGTTCAATTACGACTTCAGCGAGGCAGGGCAGGACGCCTCGGCAGAGCGCATTCGCAGCCATTTGCAGCAGTTGAAACCGGTGCTGGCGGCTTACGCAGATGTGATCCCGTTCATGCGGGCCGGTTTCATCGGGGCCTGGGGGGAGTGGCACTCCTCCGGTGCCGGCAACAGCTGCACGGGCCGGCCAGGGTCTGAGGCCTGCGCGCAGGCCGAATCCAAGCGCCTCATCGTGCGTGATGCCCTGCTGGAAAACGTACCCGCCACCACGCAGATCGGTATCCGCTTCCCAGCCGATCTGATGCAGTGGTACCCAGACCCGGCCCAGCAGAGCCGCCTGGGCCTGCACAACGACTGCCTCCTGGCCGGGCCGAGCGACACCGGCACCTACACGCGCCCGGGGCAGCGCGAGTACGTGCAGGCTCTGTCAGCGCGCACGGCCTTTGGCGGCGAGACCTGCGTCAGCGGGGAGACGCCGGTGCGCGATACCTGTGCCGACATCCTGGTCGAAGGCGCCCGCTATCACCTGGCCTGGCTGAACGCTGACTACGCACCGTCCGTCATCGAAGGGTGGCAGGCGCAAGGCTGCCTGGCCCGCGTCTCGGCCTTCATGGGGTACAGGTTGCAACTCGATGCAATCGCGCACGCGGGCGAGGTGGCCCGAGGCCAGGCGCTGAGCTTCGACATCGATGTGCGCAACGTGGGATGGGCGCGCTTCTTCACGCCGCGACGCCTGGTGGTGACGCTGCGCCACCGCATCTCGGGAGCGCAGTGGGCGGCCGCCGCCGGCGATCTGCGGGACCTGCCTGCGCAGGCCACCGCCTCCAGCCGTATCCAGGTGGCGCTGTCTGTGCCGGCAGTGGCGGAACTTGGCGACTACGAGGTCTGGCTGGGTGTGCCGGACAGCTTTGCAGCCACGCAAGGCGACCCCCGCTTCGCCGTGCGTTTTGCCAACGCCGACACGCCCGACGGCCTGCAGGCCTGGAGCGCGTCGCAGGGCCGGTTCAGAACGGGTTCGACGGTGCGCGTGCGCTGAGGGACGTGGCCCCACAGCCCGGCGCCTGCTCTCACTCCTGTGGCGCCCGGTACGGCGCAAACACATCGCGCAGCGGCGCCGCAGGCGCGGGCTGCAGCGTGAGCGAGCGCTCCAACTCGCCCAGGGGGCGGCGCATCTCGGCCGCGCTGCCTGCCGAGCCGGCCTGTTCCAGGGCAGCCAGCATCTCCTGGTGGCGGTGGGCCACGCAGGCCGGGCGGCCAGGGCGCTTGTACAGCGCCATCAGCAGCGAGGTAGTGGGCAGCAGCTCGTCTAGCATGCGCACGAACACTGGGTTGCCCGCCAGGCGCGCGAGTGCGCGGTGAAACTCGCCAGACAGGCCGATGGCCGCAGCGCTGTCGCCGCGCGCTTCGGCCGCGGCTTCACCCTCCACCAGGGTGCGCAGCTCGGACAGCTGCGCCGGTGTCAGCCGCCCACCCAGGCGCCGCGCGATCTCGCACTCCACTACACGGCGGGCGTCGAACACGGGCGCGGCATCCTCCAGCCCGGGCTGCGGCACCTGTGCGCCGCGGTTGTGGCGCAGCTCGATGATCTGGTCCTGCGCCAGGCGCTGCAGGGCCTGGCGGACCACGGTGCGCGAGACGGCAAACGACTCGGCCAGCTCTTCCTCGCGCAGCCGCGCGCCCGGCGCGAGACGGTGCTCCACGATGGCGCGGTACAGGCCCTCGTAGACGCGGTCGGTGGCCGTGGCCACCTTGGCGGGGCGCGGGACAGGGGTCGTTGTACGCGAGGTCATCTGGACGTGGAGGTGTCAGGGCAGGGGCATCGCCAAGCCCAGCGCTGCAGAGCATATCGCGCGGGCCTCACAATGAAGCCGACCCAGCAAGGAACCCGCCGTGAATCATCCCCTCCCCCCCGCTGATGCCCTGGTCCACAGCCTGCGTGTGGACGGCGCCCGCTTGTGGCAGCGTCTCATGACGCTGGCGGCCATCGGCGCCACGCCGCGCGGTGGCGTGTGTCGCATCGCGCTCACTGACTTGGACCGCCAGGGCCGCGAACTCTTCGCCACCTGGGCAGCCGAGCTGGGCTGCACCTTGCGGCGCGACGCCATCGGCAACCTGTTTGCGCGCCGAGCTGGCGCAGATGACAGCCTGCCTGCGGTGGCCACGGGCAGCCACATCGACACCCAGCCCACGGGCGGCAAGTTCGACGGCAACTACGGCGTACTGGCCGGGCTGGAGGTGCTGCATACCCTCAACGACCACGGCGTGCGCACCCGCGCGCCGCTGGAGGTGTGCGTGTGGACGAACGAGGAAGGCTCGCGCTTCGTGCCCGTGATGATGGGCTCGGGCGTGTACGCCGGCGCCTTCAGCCTGGCGCACGCGCTGGCCGCGCGCGACACCCAGGGCGTGAGCGTGGGCGAGGCGCTGCAGGCTATTGACCAGGCCGGCCCAGCGCCCGCGGCCATTGCCGACGGCGCGCCTCGTTTCGGCGCCTACTTCGAGGCCCACATCGAGCAGGGCCCGGTGCTGGAGGACGCGGGTGTGACCATCGGCGTTGTCAGCGGGGCCCTGGGCCAGCGCTGGTTTGACGTGACGGTGCAGGGCATGGAGGCGCATGCCGGCCCCACGCCCATGGGCTTGCGGCGCGACGCGTTGCTGCCCGCAGCCGCGTTGATGCAACGCGTCAACGCCATCGCCCTGGCGGAGCAACCGCACGCGCGCGCCACCGTGGGCCAAGTGCTGGTCCACCCGAACTCGCGCAATGTCATCCCAGGGCGTGTGAAGTTCACCGTGGACTTCCGCCATGCCGACGCCCAGGGCCTGGCGCGCATGGACGCCGCCCTGCGCGCCGCGGTGGCTGAAGCGACGGTGCCCGGTATCGAGATCACCGTGGAGCAGGTGGTGGAGTACGTGCCCACGCCCTTCAACGCCGACCTGCGCGAGCTGATCCGCGCGGGTGCCGAGCGTGCCGGCCTGTCGCACATGGCCCTGGCCAGCGGCGCCGGCCACGACGCCGTGTACGTGGCGCGCACCGCGCCCGCGGCCATGATCTTCGTGCCCTGCAAGGACGGCATCTCGCACAACGAGATCGAGGACGCGCGGCCCGAGCACCTGGAGGCGGGGGCCAATGTGCTGCTGCACGCCATGCTGGCGCGGGCCGGGGTGGCTTGAACGAGGCCCCAATTCATGGAACTTCAAGTCCAGCCGCTGACCGCTACGGCCTTTGCTGCTTACGGCGAGGTCATCGGCATTCCGGTGGCCGGCGCAGCTGCCACGGCGGATGCTGCCTACGCGCGCGGTCTTCCCGTTCGCGCCATCAACGGCGGCACCAGCCAGCGCTTTGACATGCCGGGCGGCTTGAACCTGCAGGCGCAGGGCGGTCAGCCTTGCGTGGCCGTGTTCCGTGCCCAGGCGCAGGCCCTGAACGGCCCGTGGCGCCTGATGGAAAGGCACCGGCTGGGCAGCCAGACCTTCATCCCGCTGGCCGGCGCCCGATGCGTGGTGCTGGTGGCGTGCGGCCACCCTGCGCCCTACCCCGCCACGCTGGCCGCCTTTGCGGTGGACGGCGCTCAGGGCTTCACGCTGAATGCCGACACCTGGCATCACGGCCTGATCGCGCTGGACGAGGGCGACTTCGTGGTCATCGAGCGGCGCGGGGACACGGTGGACTGTGAGTTCGCTGAACTGGCCCAGCCGGTGACGCTGCGCGCCTGAACGGCCGCCCGGGACACCGCAGCACGGACCGGCGCTGCCCCACAATGGTGCCTGATGCCTGCTCTTCGGCGGGCTTCTGAAATCAGCGGTGTCACCCATGAGTTTTCTGTGGCCGCATCACCTGTGGTGGACGCTGGTGCTGGCGGTGTTGCCGGCGCTGTACCTCTGGATGCTGCGCCGCGGCGCCCGGCAGGCCCTACGCCTGAGCAGCATCACCACCGCCCGCCTGGCACGTAGCCGCACCTGGCGTCGGCATGTGCCGCCGGCCCTCATCTTTGCCGCGCTGGCCTTGCTGCTGCTGGGCGCGGCGCGGCCGGTCGCGCGGGTGACGCTACCGTGGGCGAGCTCCACGATCCTGCTGGCCATGGACGTGTCGCTGAGCATGCGCGTCACGGACGTGCAACCCACGCGGATGGTCGCCGCGCAGGAAGCGGCCAAGAGCTTCCTGCAGGATATGCCCAAGGGCATCGAGGTCGGGCTGGTCACTTTTGCAGGCACCGCCCAGGTGGCGCAGCGGCCGACGCTGGACCGGCCTTCGCTGGTCAGCGCCATCGACCGGATCCAGATGCAGCGCGGCACGGCCATCGGAAGCGCCATTGTGGTTTGCCTCGCGGAGTTGTTCCCCGGGCAGGGCATCGACCTCGCCGACATGCTTTTCGGGCCGCAGCGCAAGTCCCTTAACCCCGAGCGGCAGGCCAAGGCCGCACCCCAGTCCGTCACCCCCGTGGCGCCAGGCAGCTACAAGCCGGCGGTCATCATTTTGCTCAGCGACGGCCGGCGGACCACCGGTGTGGACACCCTGCAGGCTGCGCAGATGGCGGCTGACCGCGGGGTGCGGGTTCACGTCATCGGGCTTGGCACACCGGACGGTCACCTGGCCGCGGGCGAGGGCATGGCTTTCTACCTGCAGCTCGACGAGGCGACGCTGCGAGAGGTGGCGCGCATGACCGGCGGCGAATACCACGCGGCCGCCTCTGCGGATGCGCTGCTCAAGGTCTACCAGGAGCTCGGGTCCACGGTGCTTCTGCAGACGCGCGAGACTGAATTGACGGCCCTGCTGTGCCTGCTGGCGGCCTGCCTGCTGGTGGCGGGGTCGGGACTGTCGCTGAAGTGGTATGGGCACATGGCCTGACAGCCTCGGTCGCGGGCTCTGCGCGTTGGTGCGCTTGACCCCGCTGGACTTTCGAAGACGCTGCCGCTGCCTATCTCCTTGCGTTGGCCGTCCCGGCCAAAGCGCGCGCCATCGACCCAGGCTTCAGGCTGATGTGATCTCCTGCGCCAAGCGCACGAGGCTACGGTCGCTGCCGGCCGGGCCGAGCAGCGAAATACCCAGGGGGGCGCCTAGCCGTGTAGCCAGCGGCAGCGACAGCTGCGGAAAGCCCGCCAGCCCGGAGATGCACAGCATGCGGATGGCGGCGTTGCGGTAGTCCTCCAGCGCGGCCTCGCTGTCGCTGCGCAGCGGGGCCACGTCGGGCATGGTGGGCAGCACCAGCACGCCGTCATCGCCCAACAGCGCGGCCAGGTGCGCGCGGAAGCGCGCGCGGAAGGCCGTGGCCTGCGCCACCTGGTCGTCGGTGAGCTGGCTGGACCAGACAAAGCGATCGGCCACACCCGGGCCCAGGGGCGGGACGAAGCGCTGGATGAAGCCGCCGTCCGTGCCCCAGGCCTCGCGCCCCTGCAGGTGGCGGAAGTGCCAGTACATGGCCTCGAAGCTGTCCAGCACCACGTTCACGCCCGTCGCAGCACCCAGGGCGGCGGCCACGCGCTGGCGCGGCGCCGCAAAGGCCTCCGCCGCCACCGGCGTCAGCAGGCCCCACACATCGTCGGGCGCGAGCAGGCGCACGCGTTGCGGCAGCGGTTTCGCGTCTTCCCCCAACAGCACGTCGGCCACGCGGGCGAAGGTGGACACATCGCGCGTGAACCAGCCGCAGGTGTCAAAGCTGGGCGAGAGGTCCAGGCAGTCTTCCAGGCTCACGCGCCCGTGCGTGGGACGCAGGCCCACCAGGCCGCAGTGACTGGCCGGTGCGCGCACCGAGCCGCCGGTGTCGGTGCCCAGGGCAAAGTCCACCAGGCGGTTGGACACGGCCGCGGCGGAGCCCGAGGACGAGCCGCCCGTGATGCGGTCCGGTGCGCCGCCGTTGATGGGCGCGCCGAAGTGGGCGTTGTTGCCGTTCATCGAGAAGGCGAGTTCGTCGGTGAGCGTCTTGCCGGCGAACACGGCGCCCGCGTCCAGCAGCTTTTGCACCGTGGGCGCCGTGCGCGTCTTGATGCCGGACTGCGCCAGCAGCAGCGGCTGGCCGCCACTGGTGGGGTAGCCGGCCACGTGAAAGAGGTCTTTCACGGCGAAGGTCAGCCCGGCCAGGGGCCCGGTGCCGGCGTGCGGCACGGGCGCGTCCGGGTAGGGCATGAAGCAGCGGGCGGTGTCGTGGACGAAGGGCAAGGTGGTCTCCTGTCGAGGAACGGTGAAGCAGCGGCCGTCGGGAGCCCTGCTGTTCAATGAGGCGCGGGCGTGCTGACGGTCGGCGCCGTGGCCTCGGTTCGGAAGCACCGCGCCTGGTGGCCCGGGGCCAGCAGCACCGGTTCTGGGGCGCTCTGGCGGCAGCCGTCCTGGGCCCAGGCGCAGCGCTCGGCAAAGGCGCAGCCCGGGGGCAGTGCAGAGAGGTCGGGCGGTGCGCCGCCGATGGTCTCCAGGCGCGAGCTCTTGGCCAGGGCACCGTGGGCACGGCTCTTCAGCAGGGCCAGGGTGTAGGGGTGGCGGGGCTCGCGGATGAGGGTGCGCGCGGGCCCTTCCTCGACGATGCGCCCGGCATACATCACGGCGATGCGGTCCGCCACCTCCACGGCGGCGCCGATGTCGTGGGTGACGAAGACCACGGCCAGGCCCAGGTCGCGCTGAAGCTCGCGCAGCAGCAGCAGGATCTGGATCTGCACCGTGGCGTCCAATGCCGTGGTGGGCTCGTCGGCGAGCAGCAACTGCGGCCGGCAGGCCAGGGCCAGGGCGATCATGGCGCGCTGGCGCATGCCGCCGCTCATCTCGTGCGGGTAGGCCTGCAGCCGGCGCCCGGGGCTGGGAATGCGCACCCGCTCGAAGAGCTCCAGCGCCCGTTGCTGCGCCTGGGCGGCAGAAACATTTTCATGCCGGCGGATCGACTCCACGATCTGCGCGCCCACGGTGTACACCGGGTCCAGCGCCAGCAAGGGTTCCTGGAAGATCATCGAGGCCACGCGGCCGCGGTAGTCGGCCAGGGCGCCGGGTGACAGGGCCAGGACGTCGTGCTCACCCACGCGCATCTGGCCGCCCATCTTCGTGTGGCGCGGCGTGTGCAGGCGCAGCAGCGAGCGCAACGTGACGCTCTTGCCTGAGCCGGATTCGCCGATCAAGGCGACCACCTCGCCGCGCTGGACCTGCAGGTCCACGCCGTCCACGGCGCGCACGGGCTTGCGCCCGGCGGTGAAGGTGACGGTCAGGCCGCGGATGTCGACGAAGGGGGCCTCTGCCGTGTGCATGCTGGTTGTGGCGTCGGGCGTGTTGGAAGGCTGTGTCATCACGCACCCTCTGTGGCCAGCGATGCAGCCGGGGCCGTAGCGGACGTTGACGTCACGGCCTGATCGGGCGCCGCCGTATGCCCACTGCCGGCCTCGAACATCAGGCAGGCCACCGGATGGCTGCCGCCGCCGCTGGCGAGGGCCGGCACGCGCTGCGCGCACACCGGCTGCGCCTGCGTGCAGCGCGTGTGGAAGCGGCAGCCCGACGGCGGGTTGATGGGGTTGGGCGGATCGCCCGCCAAGGGGGGCACCTCGGTGCGGCGGTCCGGGTCCATTGAGGGGATGGAACTCAGCAGCGCGCGGGTGTAGGGGTGGCGCGGCGCCTCGAACAGCGCCTCGGCCTCGCCGATCTCCACCACCTGGCCCAGGTACATCACCATCACGCGGTCGGACATGTAGCGCACCACGTTCAGGTCGTGGCTGATGAAGACGTAGGTCAGGCCGAACTCGTCCTTCAGGTCGAGCAGCAGGTTCAGCACCTGAGCCTCCACCGATTTGTCCAGCGCTGACACGGCTTCGTCCAAGATCACCAGGCGCGGCTGCAGGGCCAGGGCGCGAGCGATGTTCACGCGCTGGCGCTGGCCGCCGGACAACTCGTGCGGGTAACGCTCGGCAAAGCGCCGCGGCTCCAGGCCTACGCGGGCCAGCAGGTCGCGCGCGCGCTGCACCGCCTGCTGGTACGGCAGGCCGTGCACCTGCGGCGCAAAGGCGATGGAGTCCTCGATGGTCAGGCGCGGGTTCAGCGAGGCGTAGCTGTCCTGGAACACCATCTGCGACTGACGGCGGAAGGCCTTGAGGCTCAGGTCACGCCCGCCCACGGCCACGCCGTCGAAGATGATGTCGCCGCGGTCAGGCTCGATCAGGTGCATCAGCAGCCGTGCCGTGGTGCTCTTGCCGCAGCCGGACTCGCCCACCACGCCCAGCGTCTCGCCAGTGTGCACGCTGAAGTCCACGCCGTCCACCGCACGCACCACGCCGCCGCCGCGGCCCAGCAGGTCTTTCTTGAGCGGGAAGTGCTTGACCAGCCCGCGCACTTCCAGCAGGGTCGAGGCGCCGCTCAAGACTTGATCTCCATGGCCGAGCGCAGGCCGTCGCTGAGGAGGTTGAAGGCCACGGAGGTCACGAAGATCATCACGCCGGGCAGGGCAGCAATCGCCGGCTGGGTGTAGATGGCGGTGCGCAGGGTGTTCAGCATCAGGCCCCACTCAGGCTCCGGCGGCTTGACGCCCAGGCCCAGGAAGCTCAGGCCGGAGGCCAGGATCATGGACACCGCGATCAGGCTGGTGGCGTAGACGAAGATGGGCCCCAGCACGTTGCCCAGCACGTGCACCCGCACGATGGTGAATGCCCCGGCGCCCGAGGCCCGCGCCGCCTCGACGAAGTCGCGCGAGCGTATCTGCGTGGTCACGCTCTCGGCCACGCGGGCAATGGGCGGGATGAACACCACGGTCAGGGAGATCAGCGAGTTCGTGATGCCCGCCCCCAGCGCCCCCGACAGCGCAATGGCCAGCAGCACTGAGGGAAAGGCGTAGAAGACGTCGATGGTGCGCATCAGCGCGGTGTTGAGCATGCCGCCGGCAAAGCCCGCCACGATGCCGATGACCGAGCCCAGCACGAAGGCGAAGACCACGGGCGTGATGCCCATGAACAGCGACAGGCGCGTGCCCACCATCAGGCGCGACAGCAGGTCGCGGCCCAGCTCGTCGGTGCCCAGCGGGTGGCCCTCGAAGCCGATGGGCTTGAGGCGCGACAGCATCGAGGCCTTGTAGGGATCCGCCGGCGCGAGCATGGGCCCGAACACGGCCAGGACCAGCAGGCCCAGCACCACGACGGCCGCGCCCATGGCCACCTTGTCGCGCAGCAGGCGCCGGCCCACGGTCTGCCAGTAGCCGGGGGAACGTTCGAAGGCGACTTCCGGCACCTTGCGGGGGTCGACCGTGATGTTGAGCATGTTCATGGGGTGCTGCTCACGGTGTCAGCTGCGCGCGATGCGCGGGTCCAGCAGGGTTTGCACCACGTCCACCACCAGGTTCAGCAGCACGAAGAACAGGGCCAGCACCAGGATGGTGCCCTGCAGCAGCGGCAGGTCACGCTGGAAGATGGCCGAATTCAGCAGAAAACCCGTGCCCGGCCAGGCGAACACGGTCTCGATGAGGATGGAGCCGCCCAGCAGGTAGCCCAGTTGCAGGCCCATCACCGCCAGGGCCGTGGGCGCCGCGTTCTTCACCACGTGCAGGAATATGCCCAGGTCCGTCAGGCCCTTGGCCCGCAGGCCCACCACGAACTCCTGCGCCAGGATCTCGGCCACCAGGGCGCGCACCGTGCGGGCGATGATGCCCATGGGGATGACGCTCATGGTCAGCGCGGGCAGCACCATGTGCTTGATGTGCTCCCAGTTCCACACCCACTGGTCTGAGCCGCCCGGGCCGGCGCCGCTGGCCGGCAGCCACATCAGCAGCGAAGAGAAGATGATGACCAGCACCATGCCCAGCCAGTAATGCGGAACGCTGACGCCCAGCACCGAGGTGAGGGATGCGGCTTTGTCGATCCAGCTGTTCTGGAAGTAGCCGGCGACGAAGCCGAAAAGTCCTCCCAGAATGAAGCCAATCA
>Ga0114980_10001762_pt1 | contig 15411 bp, 10 predicted proteins | sample S_140806_EF_Meta_FD_87018 | JGI IMG/M metagenome (GOLD analysis project Ga0114980, IMG submission 87018) | Freshwater microbial communities from Lake Simoncouche, Canada to study carbon cycling - S_140806_EF_MetaG | ecosystem: Environmental > Aquatic > Freshwater > Lake | place: Lake...
ACCTTTGGTTTTGAGAAACGCCACCGCGGCGCCGAGGCGTTCGGCGGCATCGGCAAACAGCGCCGCGTATTCTTCGCCTTTGGCATCGGCGGCCAGCACCGGCATCTGGATCGACAGGGTGGTGTACCCGTGGTCGGGCAGGATGCTGCGCAGCGCACCGATCAGTGCCCAGTCCGGGTGGATGCCCAGACCGTGCACAACGATCACCGCGGCGCGCGCATTTTTCGCTTCGGTGTGAAGGGCGAGAAATTTGTGTCCCGATTTCTGTGCCAGATAAATCGCGTCGCCCACCACCAGCGTCGGCGTAACTTCATCCGCCCAGCGCTTTTCGCGCGCGTAATCCGGCGTGGCGGCAAAAGATTCCAGCGCCAGCATGGTTGCGCACAGGACGGCGAACAGATTCAGGTAACGGCGCAGGCGCATTTTAGCGACCCTCGAAACGCGGTTTCTGTTTGGCCAGAAATGCGGCCACGCCGGTTTGATAGTCGGCGGTATCGAAACAGGCGAAGCCTTCGTTCCATTCTTCCGGCGACACCTGCGGCATCGGATTCAAGCGCTCGATGTATTGTTTGTGCCAGCGCGCCACCAGCGGTGCTCCCGCGGCGATGCGCCCGGCAACGGCATAGGCTTCGCGCTCGACTTCGGCATCGGCAACCACCCGGTTAACGAGGCGTTTCGCCAGCGCTTCCGCGGCGTCAAAGACGCGGCCTTCGAGCAGAATTTCCAGCACGACGGCGCGGCCGGCTACCGCCAGCACGCCCTGCAGTTCGCCGTAACCCATGGTCAAACCGAGATTCTTGATCGGCACACCGAAGCGGCTCGATTCGCCGCAGATGCGAAAGTCGCACATGGCGGCGATTTCGAGGCCACCGCCGACACAGGCGCCCTTGATCATGGCGACCACCGGATGGCGGCAGCGCGCCACCGCTTGCATGGCGTCATGGATGAGGCCGCCATAGACGGCCGCCTGCGCCGCATTGGCGCGTTCGGTGGCGAATTCGGCGATATCGGCGCCGGCAGCAAAGGCCTCGTCGCCTGCGCCGCGCAGCACCACACAGCGCAGGCCGTCATCCGCCGACAAGTCGTGCATCGCCGTAGCAAGGCCTTGCCACATCGCGCGGTCAAGCGCGTTGAGTTTGCCCGGGTTGCTCAGGACAACCGTGGCAATCGTATCCCTGCGTTCGACGATGATGCCGGAGGCCATGGCGCCGTCCTAATCGAGTTGTACGTTGGCTGCTTTGACCAGCTTGGTGTACTTGGTGATTTCGGTTTTGACAAATGCGTCGAACGCTTCCGGTGTGCCGCCGCCGATGTCGGTACCAACGTCGGCGAGCCGTTTGCGCACGCCGGGATCGGCCAGCGCCTTGTTGATGTCGGCATTGATCTTGTTGACGATGTCGCGCGGCGTCGCCGCCGGCGCAACGACGCCGTACCAGTTGGTCATTTCGAAGCCCTTGAGGCCGGTTTCAACAAAGGTCGGCACGTCCGGCAGTTGTTCGGCGCGTTTCGGCGTGGTGACCGCGAGTGCGCGCAGCCGGTTGCCACGAATGTGGTCGAGCACCGGCGGCATGGTGTCGAAATTCATCTGCACCTGGCCGGCAACCAGATCGACGATCGCCTGGCCGCTGCCCTTGTACGGCACGTGGATGATTTTGGTGCCGGTAATGGTCATGAACATTTCGAGCGCCAGATGCTGGGTGCTGCCGGTGCCCGACGAGGCGCAGGTCAATTCACCTGTCCGTGTCTTCGCCAGCGCGATCAGCTCTTTGACATTTTTCGTCGGCAACGACGGGTGCACGGTCAGCACGTTCGGCACGTAACCGACGTAGGTGATCGAGGCGAAATCCTTTACTGCGTCGTAAGGCAGCTTTTTGAACAGCGTTGGCGCGATGGCGTTTGAGTTCACATGCCCCATCAGCAGCGTGTAGCCGTCGGCCGGCGCTTTGGCAACAAGATCGGCGGCGATGGTGCCGGTGGCGCCGGCGCGGTTTTCAACCACGACCTGCTGGCCCCACCATTCTGAAAGCTTCTGGCCAAGTACACGGGAGACAATGTCGGTGCCGCCGCCGGGTGCGAAGCCCACCAGCAGGCGCACCGGCTTGGCCGGGTAACTCTGCGCGAACGCCGGTGCGGCGATCGCCGTCAGCAGGGTGCAGGCAATCAGGGGGCTTTTGCGCATGGTGGATCCTCGCAGGTTGAACAACAGCATTGAATTATTTTGGATGCGGCAACATCGCTGCAGTTGAAGTCACAATGCAGGCGCAGTCGCGGTGATCGCCCCGACGGCACCGGTTTTTCATCAGGCGGCGTTGCGCGCGGCGACCGGTACTGACGTGGCTGCTTTGGCGCTCGCGGTCAGATAGTCGAGCGCGGCTGCGACACCACCTTGCTGATGCGGCACACCGGCCAGCGCGAGACCCATTTCAACACCGGCCAGCGTGCCGGCCAGGGTCAGATCGTTGAAGTCGCCAAGGTGGCCGATGCGGAACACTTTGCCCGCCACCTTGCCAAGGCCACTGCCCAACGACATGTTGAAATTTTCCAGCACCACTTTGCGGAACGCCGCTTCGTCGTGGCCCGGCGGCATCATCACGGCGGTCACCGCACTCGAATAGGCGCTCGTATCAAGGCACAGAAGTTCGAGTCCCCACGCGCGTACGGCGCGACGGGTCGCCTCGCCGTGACGGTCATGGCGCGCATAGACGCGCGCGAGGCCTTCCTCCTGCAGCATGGCGAGCGCTTCGCGCAGGCCGAACAGCAGATTGGTCGCCGGGGTGAACGGAAAGAAGCCGTTCCGGTTGGGGCCCAGCATTTCTTCCCAGCTCCAGTAGGAACGCGGCAGTTTCGCTTTGGTCGCTGCCGCCAACGCTTTTTCGCTGAGTGCATTAAACGATAAGCCGGGTGGCAGCATCATGCCTTTTTGCGAACCGGCGACGGTGACGTCCGCGCCCCATTCGTCATGATGATATTCAAGAGCGCCGAGCGAAGATACGGCATCGACCAGCAGCAAGGCGGGATGATGGGCGCGGTCGAGTGCTTTGCGTACGGCCGGGATGTTCGAGGTCGCGCCGGTCGAGGTTTCGTTGTGCACCACACAAACGGCTTTGATCGTGTGATTCTTGTCTTCGGCCAACCGCGCTTCAATGGCTGCCACATCGGCGCCGTGGCGCCAGTCGCCGGCCATGAACTCGGCGGCGATGCCGAGGCGTTTCGCCATGTTTTGCCACAGCGTGGCGAACTGGCCGGTTTCGCACATCAGCACGCGATCGCCCGGCGACAGTGTGTTGACGAGCGCCGCCTCCCAAGCACCGGTACCCGACGCCGGGTATATCACCACCGGCTGTCGCGTATCAAAAACGGTTTTGATGCCGGACAACACATCCTGCCCGAGTTTCTGAAAATCCGGGCCGCGATGATCGATGGTGACATTGTCGATTGCACGCAGGACACGATCAGGCACATTCGTCGGGCCGGGGATTTGCAGAAAATGGCGTCCGTTGATGCCAGCCATGGCGGCCTCGTCGTCTGAAAATTGGGAGGCAGGCAGAATAGTTAAGTTGCACAGGGGCGTCAACCCGCGAATAATTGGCGCCCATTCGGCGCGCAGCGCGTGCCATCACCCACTTTGACGGAAGCATTTGATGGCCATCAGCGCGCCGCTGAAATTTCATCCGCGCACCGGCGATAGCCGGTTGGCGTCGCGTCTCAAGCGCGAAACCGAAGCCGATGTGTTTTTCGATGCCGCTTCGCGCGGGCGTTATTCGACTGACGCCTCCATCTATCAGATCGAGCCGGTCGGTGTGGTGGTGCCGAAGACCGAACGTGACGCGCAGATCGCCATGCAGATTGCGCTCGATGAGGGCGTGCCGGTGCTGCCGCGCGGCGGTGGTACTTCGCAATGCGGACAAACGGTTGGCGCCGCACTGGTGATCGACAACAGCAAACACCTGAACAACATTCTCGATTTTGATCGCGAGGCGCGCACGGTCTGTGTGCAGCCGGGTGTGGTTCTCGACCAGTTGAATGCCTGGCTCAAACCGCATGGCCTCTGGTATCCGGTCGATGTGTCGACCAGTGCGCAGGCCACGCTTGGCGGCATGGCCGGTAACAACAGCTGCGGCTCGCGCTCGATCCGCTACGGCAACATGGTGCACAACGTGCGTGCAATCGAAGCGGTGATGGCCGACGGCGCCGAATACACTTTCGGCGCCACGCCGGCCGATTTGTCCACGCTCAACGCACCCGCCGGTTATCGCGGCCTCGTCGAAAAGCTGCGCGCCATCGCCACGCGCGAAGCCGATGAAATCGCCGCGCGTTATCCCAAGGTGTTGCGCCGCGTCGGTGGCTACAACCTCGACTCCGTGGCCGCCAGCGTATTCAACATGTCGCACCTGCTGGTCGGTTCCGAAGGCACGCTGGCGTATTCGAAGCGCCTCCATCTCAACCTGTCGCCGCTGCCCAAACACAAGACGCTGGGCGTCTGTCACTTTCCGACGTTTTACCGTTCGATGGAGGCGCCGCAGCACATCGTCAAACTCGATCCGGCGGCGGTCGAGCTGGTCGATAACACCATGATCGCGCTGGCGCGCGACAACCCTGCGTTTCGTCCGATCGTTGATCAGTGCGTGAAGGGCGAGCCGGCGGCCATCCTTCTGGTCGAGTTCGCCGGTGACGATAAAGATCTGCAAATCGCGAAGCTCAAACAACTGGTCGAGTTGATGGGTGAACTGGGCCTGCCCGGCGGTGTGGTCGAGATCATCGATCCCAACCTGCAGCGCGATTTCTGGGAGGTGCGCAAGGCGGGCCTCAATATCATGATGTCGATGAAGGGTGACGGCAAACCGGTGTCCTTCATCGAGGACTGCGCAGTGCCGCTCGAACACCTCGCCGAATACACCGACCGCCTGACTCGCGTATTCGAAAAACACGGCACACGCGGCACGTGGTACGCGCATGCCTCGGTGGGCACGCTGCACGTGCGCCCCATATTGAATATGCGCGAAGACGGCGCGCACAAAATGCGCGCGATCGCTGAAGAAGCGGCCGCGATGGTGCGCGAATACAAGGGTGCTTACTCGGGCGAACACGGTGATGGCCTCGTGCGTTCGGAATGGATTGCGCCGATGTTCGGTCCGCGCATCACCCGCGCTTTCGAGGAGATCAAGGATCTGTTCGATCCGCAGAATCTGCTCAACCCGGGCAAGATCGTGCGGCCGTCGAAAATGGATGACCGCACGCTGTTCCGGTATCCGCCCGGGTATTCGACGCCGGGGCTGGTTACCGCGCTCGACTGGTCGGAACATGAAGGTGACACTGCGCCTAGGGGGCAGGGCTTCGCCAAGTCGGTCGAGATGTGCAACAACAACGGTCATTGCCGCAAGTTCGATGCCGGCACCATGTGCCCGTCGTTTCGCGTCACCGGTGAGGAGCAGCATCTGACGCGCGGTCGCGCCAATACCCTGCGGCTGGCGCTGTCGGGGCAACTCGGCACGCAGGGACTGGCTTCGGACGAGGTGCGCGCGGCGCTCGATCTTTGTGTGTCGTGCAAGGGCTGCAAACGCGAATGCCCGACCGGCGTTGATATGGCGAAGATGAAGATCGAGGTGCTGCACCAGTACCTGCAAAGCCATCCGTTGTCGTTGAAGGATCGCCTGATTGCGTATTTGCCGCGCTACGCGCCTTGGGCGGCGCGTCTGGCGCCGCTGTTGAATTTGCGTGATCGCCTGCCCGGACTGGCGTGGCTCTCCGAAAAAACGCTGGGGCTTGCCGCGCGGCGTTCATTGCCGCGCTGGACGGGCGACACGTTTTTCGGCCGCCCGGTTGCCAGCGGCGATGGCGCTGCCGGCAACGGCGAAGTGGTGCTGCTGGTCGATACCTTCAACAATTATTTCGAAGCTGACAATGCGCGCGCGGCGCTGGCGGTTTTGCGTGCAGCCGGTTATCGGGTGCATCTGCCGCAGGCGGCGGGTGACACGCGGCCGTTGTGCTGCGGGCGCACCTTTCTCGCCGCGGGGCTGGTTGACGAGGCAAAAGCCGAGGCGCGGCGCCTGATCGAAACGCTCAAACCGTATATCGAGCGCGGCGTGCCCGTGGTCGGGCTCGAACCTTCCTGCCTGCTGGGTTTGCGCGACGAATACCTTTCCATGCTACCCGGCGCCGGGAGTGCGGCGCTGGCGATGCAGGCGCTGTTGTTCGAGGAATTCCTCGCACGCGAAGCCGATGCCGGACGCCTGCAACTGAAATTGGATGCGCTGCCGCAGAAAAAGGCCTTGTTGCACGGACACTGCCATCAGAAGGCTTTCGATGCGATGCCGGCGGTGCAGAAAGTCCTCGCGCTGGTGCCGGGGCTCGCAGTTGAGGTGGTGAATTCAAGTTGTTGCGGCATGGCCGGTGCCTTCGGCTTTGAGGCCGCGCACTACGACGTGTCGATGAAAATGGCTGAGGCCGCACTGTTGCCGGCCGTGCGCAAAGCGGATGCGGAAACGTTGATCGTCGCCGATGGCACCAGCTGCCGGCATCAGATTCACGATGGCGCACAACGCGAAGCCATGCATGTCGCCCGCGTACTGGAGCGCGCGCTCAAAATCAATTAAGGACCAGTCAAGCTGTGCTTGACAGTCGGGTGGGCTATCAATAGCCTCGCCAGACACAGATACGAAAGCCGCGCCCATGAGCGCAGTCATGCAGTCCGCCGGAGGAGCCGGCATAACGTCATCCGCGACGGCAGCCGCATGGTTGCTTGAAGTCGAGGATCTGCACGTCCATTTCGTGACTTCGCGCGGCGTGGTGCGTGCGGTCGAAGGCATTTCCTATCAGGTGCGAGCCGGCGAAGTGGTCGCGCTCGTCGGCGAATCGGGTTGCGGCAAGTCGGTGTCGTCGCTCGCCATCATGCAACTGCTGGCGAAACCGGCCGGCCGCGTTGTCGGTGGCCGCATCCTGTTTCAGGGCCGTGATCTGCTGAAGCTCTCTGCGGATCAGATGCGCGAGATCCGCGGCCGCGATATCGCGATGATCTTTCAGGAGCCGATGAGTTCGCTCAACCCGGTGCTGACCGCCGGCTTCCAGATCATGGAGCCGCTGATCATTCATCTGGGGATGTCCGAAGCCGCGGCGCGCGCGCGCGCGCTGGAGCTTCTGACGCTGGTTGGCATTCCCGATCCCGAACGCCGGCTTGATCAGTATCCGCACCAGTTCTCGGGCGGCATGCGTCAGCGCGTGATGATCGCAATCGGGCTGGCGTGCAATCCCAAACTGTTGATTGCCGACGAGCCGACCACCGCGCTCGATGTCACCATTCAGGCGCAGATATTGAAGCTGATGAAAGACCTCTCGCGCGAGCTCGGCATCGCGCTGGTCATCATCACGCACAATCTCGGTGTGGTCGCGCGTTACGCCGACCGCGTCAACGTCATGTATTCGGCGCGCATCGCCGAGCAGGGCGCCGCTGCCGCGATTTTCGGCCAGCCGTTGCATCCGTATACGGCGGGTCTGCTGCGCTCGGTGCCGCGCCTGGACCGGCCGCGCGGTCGCCGGCTCGAAACCATCGACGGCATGCCACCCAGTCTGCTTGACGCACCGGCCGGCTGCCGCTTTGCGCCGCGCTGCCCGGCGCGGCAGGACGCCTGTGTTGCAGCGCCGCCGCCGTTGACGGAGATCGGAGCCGATCATTGGTCGGCCTGTATTCGCGCCGAAGAGATGGCGCGTGTCGGCTCGGCCGGCCTCGGACTGCAAAGCGCCAATCCGCAGCCGCCGGAGCCAAAGCTTCTGGCGGATGGGGAGCCGTTGTTGCGTGTGCGCAACCTGCGTACTTACTTTGAAGCCGCTTCCGGCATGCGGCTGTTGAAACCGACCCGCGTCGAGGTGCGCGCCGTTGACGGCTTGTCGTTCGAAATCCGCCGCGGCGAAACTGTGGGCCTGGTTGGCGAGTCCGGCTGCGGCAAGACCACAGTCGGTCGTACGCTGTTGCGCTTGGAAAACCCGACCTCCGGTGAAATCATTTTTGATGGCACCGATGTCACGCGCGCCAGCGGTGCGGACCTCAAGCACTACCGCCGTCAGGTGCAGGTGATTTTTCAGGACCCTTACAGCTCGCTTAATCCGCGCATGACCATCGGCCAGATCATCGCCGAGCCGATGCTGGTGTACAAGCTGCAGCCCGATCGTAAAGCCGCCAACCGCAAGGTCGGTGAACTGCTCACCCAGGTCGGGCTTTTCGACTACATGGCCGAGCGCTATCCGCATGAACTGTCCGGCGGCCAGCGCCAGCGCGTCGGTATTGCCCGCGCGCTGGCGATGCAGCCATCAGTGCTCATCTGCGACGAGCCGGTCTCAGCGCTCGACGTGTCGATTCAGGCGCAGATCATCAACCTACTGGAAGACCTGCAGCGCGAGTTCGGCCTGACGTATCTGTTTATCGCGCACGATCTCGCGGTGGTGCGCCATATTTCGGACCGCATCATCGTCATGTATCTCGGCAAAGTCATGGAAATTGCAGACCGTGACGCGCTCTACAGTGAACCGTTGCACCCTTATACGAAGGCGTTGCTCGATGCCGTGCCGATCCCCGATCCGGTAATGGAGGCAGCGCGTGTGACGCGCGTGCTTGGCGGTGAAGTGCCGAGCCCGCTCAATCCGCCGCGCGGCTGCGTGTTTCATACACGCTGTCCGCTCGCCGATTCTGCGTGCAAGCTGGCGGTGCCGGATTTGCGCGAGGTGCGGCCGGGGCACTTTGCCGCCTGCATCAAGCTCTAGCGCCACCACATATAAAAATGGAGGAACTCATCAAATGAAAACATTACGCGTACTCACCGGCCTGGTGCTGGCGGCCGCTTCATGGTGTGCGTGGCCGGCGGCGACGCCGGTTGATGGTGGTGTGCTCAAGTTCGCGGTCGGCGCCGAGCCGCCCAATTATGATTGCCATGCGCAATCTTCATTTGCCTTTATCCATCCGGTGCGGCCGCATTATTCGACCCTGCTCAAATTCGACGCGCCGAATTATCCGAAGATCACCGGCGATCTTGCCGAGTCATGGACGGTTGCGAAAGACGGGCTGGCCTATACCTTCAAGCTGCGCAAAGGCGTGAAGTTCCACGATGGCTCGATTCTGTCGTCAGAGGACATCAAGGCAACTTACGAGCGCATTCGCAAGCCGCCACCCGGCGTGCTGTCGCTGCGCGAAGAGGGTTATGCCGACATCAGCGTGATCGAAACGCCCGATCCGCTGACCGTGGTGTTTCGCCTGAAAAAGCCGAACGCTGCGATGCTGTCAAACTTCGCCAGCCCCTGGGACTGCGTCTACAGCGCGGCCAAGCTGAAGCAGGATCCGCGCTTTCCCGAACGCAACATCATGGGCACCGGCCCGTTTGTATTCACTGAACATGTCGCCGGCTCGCACTGGACCGGCAAAAAATTCGACGGTTACTTTGAAAAAGGCAAACCGCATCTGAACGGCTACATCGCCTTGTTCGTCGCCGGCGCCCCGATGGTCAACGCGCTGGCTGCCGGCGAAATCATGGCCGAGTTCCGCGGCCATTCACCGGCGGATCGCGAGCGGCTGGTGAAGGCGCTCGGCGACAAGGCGGTGGTGCAGGAGTCGCCTTGGATATGCAGTCTGGTGGTGACCTTCAACACCCGGAAAAAACCTTTCGACGATCAACGCGTGAGAAAGGCGTTGTCGCTGGCGATCGACCGCTGGAGCGGCGCGCGCGATCTGCAGAAGATCGCGCTGGTGCGCCATGTCGGCGGACTTCTGCGCCCCGGCTATGACATGGCGTTGACAGAGGCCGACCTCGTCAAGATGCCGGGCTTTGCAAAAGACATCAATGCATCGCGTGCCGAGGCGAAAAAGCTGCTCGCCGATGCCGGTCAGCCCAACCTGACCTTCACGCTGACCAATCGCAACGTGCCGATGCCGTACACACCGGTCGGCGTGTTTCTGATCGACCAGTGGCGCCAGCTCGGTATCAATGTGCGGCACGAACAACTCGAGACCAAGCTCTACCTCGCCGCCCAGCAGAAAGACAACCCGACCTTTGATGCTGCTCTTGATTTCAGCTGCGATTACATGGACGAGCCGAATCTGCAGTTGCAGAAATACCTGTCGCACGACAAGTCGGCGATCAATTACGCCGGTCAGACTGACCGTGTGCTCGATGACCTGTACGACAAGCAGTCGGGTGAACTCGACCGTAAAAAACGCGTCGGGTTGCTGCGCGATTTCGAGAAGCGCGCACTCGATCAGGCCTACACCATCCCGACCATCTGGTGGCACCGCATTATCGTTACCAACAAAAAATTGAAAGGGTGGAGCATCACGCCGTCGCATTATGTGGGTCAGGATCTGGCCGATGTCTGGTTGGATCAATAATGTGGAATAACGTGCGCAAACCGCTATCAATCGCCTGACGCCAAGCGCAAATGCTTCGTTACATTATTCAACGCCTGCTGTTGATGATCCCGACGCTGCTCGGTGTCGCAGTGCTGGTCTTCTTCATGCTGCGCCTGATGCCGGGCGACCCGGTGCAGATGATGATGGACGGGTCCAACGTGTCGAAGGCGGTGATCGAGGCCGAACGCGCGCGGCTCGGCCTTGACCAGCCGGTGTATACGCAGTTTTTCAAATGGCTCGGCAGCGCTTTGACCGGCGACTTCGGTTATTCGATCTGGACCGGCAAGCCGGTGCTCCATGAAATCGGCATTCGTCTGGAATTGTCGCTGCAGGTTGCGGTCATGGCGACGGTGCTGGCCGTGTTGCTTGCCTTGCCGCTCGGCACGTTGTCGGCGGTTTACAAGGACACCTGGATCGATCAGGCGATCCGTGTGTTTTCGATCGCAGGGCTGGCGGTGCCGTCGTTCTGGCTCGGCATGATCATCATTCTGGGCCTGCTGACGATGTTCTCGTGGATTCCGCCGCTGACTTTCACGCCATTCATGCAGGACCCGAAAGCCAACCTGTTGCAACTGATCTGGCCGGCGCTGGCGGTCGGTTACCGGTATTCGGCGGTGTCAACGCGCATGATGCGTTCGAGCATTCTCGAAGTGCTGCAGGAGGATTACATCCGCACTGCGCGCGCCAAGGGTGTCTACGAGCGTCTCGTCATTTCACGCCATGCGTTAAGGAACGCGCTGTTGCCGGTGATTACCGTGATCGGCATTGAGTTCGCTTTTCTGTTCGGCGGGCTGGTGGTAACCGAGCAGGTGTTCAACCTCAACGGCATTGGCAAGCTCTTCGTGCTGGCCGTGTCGCGTGGCGATTACACGCTGATCCAGGCGCTGGTATTGCTGGTCTCGGTGGTGTTTGTGCTGGTCAATTTTGTGATTGATCTGCTCTACGCCGTGTTCGATCCGCGTATCCGTTACCGCTGACACTTTCGTCAAATCAACGCCATGAGCCTCGCCGCAACCATCACCTACAAAATTCCGAAACGCCACCACCCGGCTGTACAGTTCATGCTGCATCAGCCGCTGGGCGCGGCCGGTCTTGCCTTCATTGTGGTGATGGCGCTGGTGGCGGTTTTTGCGCCCTGGGTCACACCCTATGATCCGCTGGCGGTCGACTACGCCGGCATGCTGGCCGCACCGTCGTGGCAGCACTGGATGGGCACCGATTCGTTCGGCCGCGATGTGTTTTCGCGCATCATCTATGGCGCACGCACCGCGCTGGCGGTCGGTTTTCTGGCTTCTTTTCTCGGCTCAACGCTGGGCGCGGTGATTGGTGTGATGTCGGCCTACTTCGGCGGCAAGATCGATCTTCTGATCCAGGGCATCATGGACATCCTGCTGTCCTTTCCGATCATCGTACTGGCGCTGGTGGTCGTTGCCATGCTCGGCCAGCGCATCGTGCTCGGCGTCGACGTCAACCTCATCATCGCCATTGGTATTCCGATGGTGCCGCGAGTGGCGCGTGTGGTGCGCGCCTCGGCGCTGGCGATTCGCGAATTGCCGTACATCGACGCCGCGCGCGCGGCAGGTTTTTCCAATGCGCGCATCATCTTTCGCCACATGGTGCCCAACGTCGTCGCGCCGTATCTGATCATGCTCACCGCCTATGTCGCGCAGGCGATTCTGTCCGAGGCTTCGTTGTCCTTCCTCGGCCTCGGCGTCACCGAGCCGACCGCTTCCTGGGGCCTGATGCTGTCGGGTTCGGCCGCTGACTTTTACCAGCAGGCACCGTGGATGATCGTGTTTCCGGGGCTGGCGATCAGCCTTGCCGTGTTTGCCTTTAACCTGTTCGGCGACAGTCTGCGCGACTGGCTGGATCCGAAGATAAAGATCTGAGATGACCACCACACTCGATGAATTGAAGTGCAGCACAAAAGTGCTGATGTTCGACCAGTACGGCACCGTCGTCGACATGCAATCGGGCCTGATCGAAGTCGCCACACCTTTTCTGAAAAAGAAAGGCTGGAGCGGGCGCCCTGATGCTTTCGTGACCTGGTGGCGCCGCACGCATTTTGAGAACTCGATGATCGACGCGCTGCTGCAGCGCGAACATATTCCGTACCGCCGCATCGGCGAAATCTCGGTGGCCTATACGCTGGAGCGCGCCGGCATCGCCCACACGAAAGAAGAAGTGAGCTGGCTGGTGGCGCAGATCGAACAGCTGAAGCCCTTCCCGGATGTGCCGGCGGCGATGGAGAATCTGCGCAAGCGCTACAAGCTGGCCATTCTGTCGAACGGTGACCCGGATATGCTGGAAGCCGCGCGTGCACACCACGGCATCGCTTTTGATCACATCATTTCAGTGGCGACGGCTGGCGCGTTCAAACCGCACAATGCGACGTACACAAAGGCCGCGGAAATCGCCGGCGTCAAAATGGACGAGGTGTTGTTCGTCGCCAACCATGCGTTTGACTGCATCGGCGCCAAGGCGGCCGGCATGCGCACGGCTTTCATCGACCGCCGCAAGCGACCGTTCGGTGACTGGCCTTATCAGCCGGATTTGATCGTGGCGGATTTCAAGGAATTGGCCGGGAAACTCTGCTGAACATCAGGGCGTACCAAGCGCAGCGCGGCGCACCTGACCGGACAAGGCGGCTACGTTAGTCCGCTTCATGTGCAGCTTTTTATAGCTGTCGAGCAGGCGCTGGTGCTTGTCGAGCCCTTCCAGTTTGATGCTCGTCGGCGTTAAGCCGTAGAAGCGCACGCTGCCGTCGACTGAACCCAACACGGCGTCCATGCGCTCATCGCCAAACATGCGACGGAAATTGACGACGTAATCGTCGAGTTCCAGCTTTTTGTCGAGCATCACCTCCAGCACCACGTTCAGGGCCTGATAAAACAGGCCGCGCTCGACCGTGTTCTCGTTGTACTGCAGAAACGCACCGACCAGTTCGTGCGCCGCCTTGAATTTTTTCAGGGCGAGATTGATCAGCAGCTTCAACTCCAGAATCGTCAGCTGACCCCAGGCGGTGTTCTCGTCAAACTCAATGCCGATCAGGGTGATGATGTCGGTGTAATCATCCCTCTCGCTGTCTTCCAGACGCTTGAGCAATGCTTTCAGGCCGCGGTCGTCGAGACGGTGCAGATTCAAAATGTCTGAGCGGAACTGCAGTGCCTTATTGGTGTTATCCCAGATCAGATCCTCGACCGGATACACCTCCGAATAACCGGGCACCAGAATGCGGCAGGCGCTTGCACCCAAATGCTCATAGGCCGCGACATAAACCTCTTTGCCCATGTCTTCGAGGATGCCGAACAGCGTCGCGGCTTCTTCAGCGTTCGAATTTTTGCCGTGGCCCGAAAAATCCCAATCGACAAATTTGAAATCCGCTTTGGCGCTGAAAAAGCGCCACGACACGATGCCGCTCGAATCAATGAAGTGCTCGACAAAGTTGTTCGGCTCGGTCACCGCATTGCTTTCAAAGGTTGGCCGCGGCAAATCGTTGAGGCCTTCAAAGCTGCGGCCCTGCAGCAACTCGGTCAGGCTGCGTTCCAGCGCCACTTCAAGGCTGGGGTGAGATCCAAACGAGGCAAACACGCCGCCGGTGCGCGGGTTCATCAGGGTGACGCACATCACCGGATACTTGCCGCCCAGCGACGCATCTTTCACCAGCACCGGAAAGCCCTGCGTCTCCAGCCCCTGAATGCCGGCCACGATGCCGGGGAATCTGGCCAGCACGGCCTGCGGCACATCGGGGAGTGCGATTTCACCTTCGATAATTTCACGCTTAACCGCCCGCTCCAGAATTTCAGACAGGCATTGCACCTGCGTTTCGGCCAGCGTATTACCTGCACTCATGCCATTGCTGAGAAACAGGTTATCGATCAGATTGGTCGGGAAATACACCACCGCGCCGTCCGAACGGCGCACATAGGGCAGCGCACAGATGCCGCGTTGGGTGTTGCCCGAGTTGGTGTCGTACAGATGCGAAGCGCGCAATTCGCCGTCGGCGTTGTAGATCTGCAGGCAGTGTTCATCGAGCAGGCCGGCCGGCAGTGCATCTTTGCGGCCGGGCTTGAACCAGCGCTCGTCGGGGTAATGCACGAACGCTGCGTTGCCGATGTCTTCGCCCCAGAACTGGTCATTGTAGAAATGATTGCAACTCAACCGTTCGATAAACTCGCCCAGCGCCGAGGCCAGCGCGCTTTCCTTGGTCGCGCCCTTGCCATTGGTAAAACACATCGGCGAGTGTGCATCGCGGATATGCAGCGACCAGACATTGGGAACAATATTGCGCCACGAAGCAATTTCGATCTTCATGCCGAGGCCCGCCAGCACGCCTGACATATTGGCGATGGTTTGTTCCAGTGGCAGGTCCTTGCCCGGAATACAGGTGCGCGCTTCCGCAGACGGATCGAGCGTCAGCAGCGCCTGGGCATCGGCATCCAGATTCTCCACTTCTTCAATCACAAACTCGGGCCCGGCCTGCACCACTTTTTTGACGGTGCAGCGGTCGATAGCGCGCAGAATGCCCTGGCGGTCTTTGGCCGAAATATCCGCCGGCAGTTCGACCTGTATCTTGAAGATCTGCTTGTAGCGATTCTCCGGGTCAACGATATTGTTCTGCGACAGCCGGATGTTCTCGGTCGGGATATTGCGCGTCTGGCAATAGAGCTTCACAAAATAAGCCGCACACTGCGCCGATGACGCCAGAAAGTAATCGAACGGCCCGGGCGCCGAACCATCGCCCTTGTATCGGATCGGTTGATCGGCCACCACCGTGAAGTCATCGAACTTCGCTTCAAGACGAAGCTTGTCTAGAAAGTTGACTTTGATTTCCATGGGGATTGGAGACGGCATCCATAACAATTGAGGCCGCTATTGTCCGCTTTTTGATTGCGAAATTTCGTGCCTTTGCGCTTTTCTGCATTTCTGCTGCGCAGGGGAAATGGGCGACTGATTGCGTCGACGGCTGACGCGACGGCGTTCTCCCTCGCCCCTTGCGGGAGAGGGCAGGGGTGAGGGGGCGC
>Ga0114980_10001763_pt1 | contig 15405 bp, 12 predicted proteins | sample S_140806_EF_Meta_FD_87018 | JGI IMG/M metagenome (GOLD analysis project Ga0114980, IMG submission 87018) | Freshwater microbial communities from Lake Simoncouche, Canada to study carbon cycling - S_140806_EF_MetaG | ecosystem: Environmental > Aquatic > Freshwater > Lake | place: Lake...
CAACCCCAACACTAACCTCAACCTCAACGCCAACACTAACCTCAACGCCAACAGTAATGCCAACCGCGACAACCACCAAAACGCTCACACAGACACAGACCCTCACACAAACCAACACCACAACCGCTACCGCCACGAAGACCGCAACCCCCACCATCACGCCCACACAGACGAACACCCCGACACTAGTCCAATACTTATCTCCATTGAACCTGATAGGAAGCACGGCCTACACGAATCCCGGAGAGGTGGAACTGAGATGGATCAGGCCAAGCATATCAGGCATAACCGGCTATCTTGTCCAATATCAACTAGACGTTACGGTTGATTCTTTAGGCTGGAGAAATTGGACGACAAGACCGGGAGCCAGTTCCATTTCCACGAAAATATCCGGACTTCCCTACGGGAATAACTTCAAATTTAGGGTTGCACCGACAACCTCTTCCGGCATTGGCGAGTTCAGCCCGTATGCCTATGGGGAATTGATCGATCAATACACAGGCCTGCCGTTCTTTATATTCTACAATTCCGTAGGAGGGAATGGTTTGGATGTCGCCGGAACAGGCATATCTGCACCTACAAACTTGATCGGCATTCCCGGCAACAACAGGGTCATAGTGACGTTTGACAAACCGACAAATGACGGCGGAAACCTTATATTTTACCTGCAATATGAATATTCGACCAATTCCGGATCTACATGGCTGTCTGCAACCAATGACAATCTAGTCCAAGTCGGTGATCCCAATTTCATCTCTTTCCCCGCCGCTAACGGAACCAACTACTCGGTCAGGATCAGGCATCTCAGCTCGGTGGCCGGAACCAACTTGCCGGTTTACGGGGACTGGGCAGTCGTGAACAACATAACCCCGAGATCAAACGTATCACCGAACATAGTCATTAAGACTCAACCCTACACTGAAGCCGTCTATGCCAAGGCGCTGACGGACCTTGGTGGGGAAATCGTCTTCGAAGCCGGGGCCTACGCCACCAATTCGAGCGTAACTTGGACTTGGGAGAGTTCCTTTGACGGCGGCCAGACGTGGGCCGAAGTGCCAGCCAGTGACAACTACATTCCTTTCCCGAACAGCAATACTTTGAAATACAAGTACTACTCCTTTAATTTAGACAACAACGGCCGGGGGGGAGAAGGCTGGACAATATTGGCTTTCGATGACGTCACCCTGGAGGATAACGGAAGGATGTTCAGGGCCAAGGCATCGGCACCGGATTGCTCGCCGGTGTACTCCAACCAAGTCGCCATCAAGGTCGTGAATATATACAACTATTACAACTTCACCCCCACCCCGACGCCCACCACGACGTTGACGCAAACCTTTACCAGCACGCCAACACTGACCAAGACGCTCACCAGAACCCCCACCCTGACCAATACGCCTACCCTGACCAATACCTTGACCAATACGCCTACTCTGACCAGGACTCTGACCACTACGCCTAACCTGACCAAAACTCCGACACTAACACCAACATCAACAATAACACTAACGCCAACAAGAACACTAACTTCAACACCAACATCAACACTAACACTAACGCCAACAAGAACACTAACTTCAACACCAACATTAACTTCAACTTCAACACCAACATTAACTTCAACATCAACGCCAACATTAACTTCAACATCAACGCCAACACTAACACCAACTTCAACGCCAACATTAACTTCAACACAAACATCAACAAGAACACTAACGCCAACAAGAACATTAACTTCAACACCAACTTCAACGCCAACATTAACTTCAACATCAACACCAACAACAACACTAACGCCAACAAGAACATCAACAACAACTCCGACACTAACAAGAACACTAACGCCAACAAGAACATTAACACCAACTCCGACGCAAACACTTACACTAACGCCTTCTTTCGGATCTCAACCAACGCTTATGGCCATGAACATTGGTAGCTGGGGGGATCCTCATATGTATATCCGAGCACCACAAACATTAAATCCTAACAACTATACATCAGGAAAGTTTTTTGCAAAGTGGGATGACAATTCAAGCACGAACGAAATACTTTTATTAAATTTACAAACCACAACAGATACTGTTAGAATTTTTTATAAACCAAGACTTTGGACAATGCCGCTGGCATTTGGAGCCAAAGTTATAGAATCCATACGGGTAGAATGGAGTTATAACTTAAATAATGTTCCTACATTCTACTCGACAACATATACAAATGCCGCTTATGTAACCGCTGGACCTGTTGCTATTTCTATAGTAAAGATAGGAAGCGGAAATGCCTCGTATCTTTCATTTGAAATAAAATGGAACCAAATTTCAAATTTGGTGAAATTTGGTGGAGCTATAAGTGTAGTTCTAAGAAAAGTAGTAGCTCAAGGGGGTTTTTGGTCTTCTCTATTCGGACCAACAGTCGATGGATTTGGAGACGCTGGTAGTGCTTACGGTCTTACTAGAAGAAGCTTTGAAACTCTTAGCTTCAATGCCCAAACAGATGTCGGATTAAGTGAAAATGATATTACTGGTCTTGGTGGTGCTCTTGAAAATTTAGTATATCAAGATCTGACTGGCAATATGGAACATAATGGAGAAAGTGTTGAAGATTGGGACTCAACATGGAAAGGAGACGGAATCGTTCAAGGAATTAATAATGTTTATAGTGTTTTTGGAACGCTGGGACGTTATCTTGCTGACCTTGTCATAAACCAGAACGTTGCTGTAGAAGGTATGGATGAAACTACAGCAAATGATATTATTACAAATTTCAATCAAAATGAAGTTTCTCAAGATTATGGCCCCTACTCTCCATTTAGAAAATATTCAATAAATTCAGAAGCTCCAAAGATCAAAGAAGTAAATTCTATAAAATATAAATCTCCGAATAAACGAGATATGGCTGTTTGTTTGGCAATTTTTTCTCCAGAACAATCAAAAAATTTATTAAATAATTATAATATAATTAAAAATAAATTAGATGAAGCCAAAATTCCTAATTACACAATAGAATTAACTTATAATAATAAAAATTTAATAAAAGATCCATTTGTAAGATTAAATACAAGTTCCATAATGTTTCATAAAGAAAATTTATGGAATATTTTGGCAAATAAGATATCAAAAAGATATAAAAAATTAGCATTCTTAGATACAGATATAATCTTTACTAATCCAGATTGGTATAATGAGTTATCTGTAACTTTGGATTCAAACAATATAGTTCAGCCCTTTGAATCTGCGATGTGGCAAAATTCAAAAGGCGAAATAGAATATGACAATCCTTGCTCTGCTCAATTTATAGGATTAAATAAAAAACTAGACTTTTCATCATGTCATCCTGGTTTTGCTTGGGCAATGACAAGAAGTACATTCGATAAAATTAATGGATTTTATGAATATCAAGTTCTTGGTGCTGGCGATGCACTATTTGCAATGGCATTAAATAAAAATGAATTTCTACCGGATCAATATGGATATCATAGTTCTTTAGTGGATTCTTACAATAAGTATTTGAATAATATAAAAAATATTAACTTAAAAATAAGCTATTTAGAATCTTGCAACGCAGTTCACTTATATCACGGATCATTAGAAAATAGAAATTATGGTAAAAATAAAGCACCAGAAAAACTAGAATTTGACATATCTAAAGATGGATTACTAGAATGGAAAGATTTAAAAAATAATGAAATTATAATATCTAATTTCAAGAATAGAAAAGAAGATGATTATATAATTAATGAATAATTAAGGAGGATTGTTAATGATATATGAATCAATTGGAAAATTGAAAATAAGTGGATGTGCAGTTAAACGTGTAATTAAAAAATTCGAAACATACTTTCCTGTTGGATCTAAAGCTTGGATAAAGAAAAAAGCTAAAATTGGAAAGCTAGAAACGATCTTTATAAAAAAAGTATACAGAACAATTTCGGAAAATTACAGCTATCAGGGAATCCAACCTGTCATAACATATGTGGACACTTTTAATAGAGTTTGGCTAGAGGATGAATTAACCTGGGAAGAAGATGCAATTGATTTTGCTAAAATTCATTGGATTAGAGTTAGAAACTTTGCTGAAAATCAACTAATAAATAATTGTCCGCCAGAACCACCTTGCGGAACCTAAACTTCAACAAAAATTGCTTCTCCCCAAGATTTATTTTGGTTTGCTACGTATTCTTTTGAGTGAGCAATTTTTAATAACAAAGATTCACTTATAGATTTTGTTTTTTCTATATTCTTGTTCATACAATTTCTTGTTCTTATTTCATTGCTATGAGATACGCAAGAATTATATTTGCCATCCTGTATAACCAGCTCAAGATTATTTTGCATTCTACATCTGTATTGAAAATTTGTATCATCCAAGCCCCAGCCAACCGAAAAGCTTTCATCATATCCATTGACTGAATAAAAATGGTCTTTCTTACAAGCAATCATTCCACAACACCCATCATTGCCAAAATTATCACTAGAATTAGACGCAACTATAATTTTATCATTTTTATTGAATAAATCAAAAAGATACTCACAGTAATTTGCACATAAAATATTATCAGAGTCTAAATTAACAATTATATCACCAGAAGATTTCTTGTAGCATATGTTTTTGGCGTGAGCAGCACACCAATATTTTTGATCTATTACTTTATAGTATTTTACTAAATTATCATCTAAAAATTCAGATAAATTTTCTTTTACCCATTCGTCCAAGTTATCATTGCTGCTATAGTTTAGCAAAATAAATTCTCGATCAGCATAAGATTTCGTGTTTTTTATGCTATTAATATAGGTTTTTTCTAAGTGAAAAAGCCTATTCATACAAGTTGTGCAAAAAGAAATTTTCATTTTTTAATAAAGAAAGCAACTATGGTCATTCGGATATGATCCCCAGCATCTTTATCAACTCTATTGATAGAGTGCCAAACTCCGCCTTTAGTCAAAACAAGTCTATTCGGCTTGCAAGTAATATACTGTCCGCATCCATAATACTCTAAAAATTTATCTTCAAACGTGTGATTTATACTAGGATCTGGGACTCTTCCTTCTCCCTCTATTTTTGGAGTTCTTGCAATCATCAACTCACCACCCCAAGTAGAAGCCCAGTAATCATGACAATAAAAAATTCCAGCAGCAACGTAACCCTTATCATTATGCCAACTTAATTTTGTTTCTCTTCCATATAGATAACACCTCAATGTTAATTCGTCCCAATCTTCAGGGCATATTTTTGGATTTTGCTTAGAAATTTCCTTGAAGTAAGTAGCCATACATGACATATAGTTGTCATTTAGAATTGGCTCATTAGCTTTATAGGTATAAGACTTACTTCCCATAGGCATCCCATCAGAAATCCGCCAAACCTTTAGCCAACGCTCAATATGAGGAATAGCATATTCTTCAGATTGAGCAGAAGAATTCACAGCACTAAATTCTTGACTATTTAAAAATTCATCATAAACAACAAATTCATCAGCATCTAAAGTTTTATTCATGGTCTAATAATCTCCAAATTATTTAAATGATAATAATATTTTTCAAAACAATCTTCTGTTTTTAACAACAAAGATTCTTCGAATTGATTAGGCTTTCTATCATCTTCTCCATCTATTTTATCATGTTTTAATGGTTCAATCAATCCTAAATAATTTTGAATTACTTCAAAAGATTTACCATCCATTAATTCATCATAGGTTATCAACACAGAATTTTTAGTTTGTTTTGCCATTTCATAAATTCTTCTAAGTCTAAACCTGTAGTAACTAATTGCACTTTGTTTGCTATAATTTCTATGATTAAAACAAATTTCATTTAAAGATTGGCGTGGTGATCTGATAACATAAATAAATTTACAAATATTATAGAATAATTTACAAGAAAAACTCTGATTGTACAGTAAATGATCACCATAGACAGATCCAGAAGAATTTCTATATTTATGAAATTTATATAAAAATTCTAGACTTTCAACGTTATTATATTGATGATTAGAAGATAAAATAGTGCATCTAGGATTATTATTGAGAATTTTTACTAAATAATCTGAGTTAGACCCTAAATGACTTACTACAAAAGCAACCTTCTTCATAACTATAATATAGTGAATATATAAATAAAAGAGGTATTCTAAATGGCCTGGTGGGATTTTTATAAACTTTGGACCTATGAATTTGAAAATGGCCCTATAGAAAAGGCGAATTTTAATAATTCTCAATTAACAGGCGCAGGCGTTACTGTGCCTGATGCTATGCCAGATTTAAGAGGGGAAATTTGGAATGGCGGCACAAAAGGCCAAATTAGATTACATGATAGTAATGATTTTATAGACTTATCCACAGTAACAAACAGGCAGTCAAGATACAAAGAATATGAAAGACTAAGAAATGTTGCAGAAATAGAAATGGCAATGACGGTTATTGCAGATGAAGCTTGCATCGCCGGAGAAACTCGGATAGCAACATTATTCGAAGGCTACGTTACAATTGAAAAATTAGCAGCAAGATGGAAAAAAGAACAACACCCATTTTTAGTTTATTGTTGGGATTTTGAAAAAGAAGATTACACTTTGGGTTGGGCTTTTGATCCTAGGTTTGTTAAAAAATCAAAAACAGTAAAAGTAATACTAGATGACGGAAGCTATTTTGTAACAACAGATGATCACAGAATTCTTGATATTAATCAAAATTGGGTTCATGCTGGCGACTTGAAAAAAGGCTCAGAACTCACCCCATTCTACAAAATAAATCCAAACAGATACCTCAATAATATTAAAACAAATCAGTTTTCAAGAATAAAAACATCAAAAGGATGGATTCATGAACGCCAATTTATAGATGAATGGAAAAACGGATCAGATAAAAGATATGAAAAAATAAATAAGGCCATGAGATTGCTAACAGAAGGAGCTACAACAAAACAAACAGCAGAAATATTAGGACATCAATGGCAAACAGTTGAATCTTGGATCAAAAAAGAAGGATTCACTTTAAAAGAAATAAGATGGCTAGCTGAAAAAGAAGATAGAAGAAGAGTAATAGGAATTTATCCTTACGGCGAAATGAATGTGTATGACCTGTCTGTAAAGGATCATGAAAATTTCTGTACCGACTCTACGGTGATGCACAACTGCCAAAAAGATGACAAAGGAAATGCTTTTTTAATTAATTGCAAGAATCAAGAGGTTGTAAAAGAACTCGAATTTTTATGCTTCAACAGAAATATGCTGAATTTAAATAGAAAAATTTGGCAAATGACCAAGAGGCTGTGCATATTTGGGGATGGATTTTATGAATTGATAACAAATTTAGATAGTCCAAAAGATGGAATATTAAAAATTCAAGAATTGCCACCCGATTCAATGTATAAAATTGTCACGACAAAAGGCAAAGTAGTCGAATATCAACAATCAAAAGAAGGTCCAGATTATCAAGGTCTAACCAGAGGAAATATAACTCAACAATCTGAACTAGAACTTCAGCAATCAACGGCAATAAGATTCGCTCCACAGCAAGTAACCCATATCTACTTAGGAGAAGATAGAAAAACATTCTACCCATACGGACAATCGCTTATAGAGCCAGCAAGAGGACCTGCACATCAACTAAGACTAATGGAAGACGCTATGCTCGTCTATAGGCTAAGCAGAGCACCAGAAAGAAGAGTTTTTTATATAGACGTAGGACAACTTCCACCATTCAAAGCAGAAGCTTTCGTTGATAGAATGAAAGATCAATTTAGAAAAAAGAAGGTAGGAACAAACCAAGGAACCGGAGCAAATGCTGTTGAAGAAAGATGGCACGCCCCAGCTGCAGACGAAGATTATTGGATTCCTCTAAGACCAAATGCAAATACAAGAGTGGAAACTTTGCCTGGCGCCCAAAATCTAGGCGAAATTGATGATGCTTTATATTTTAGAAATAAATTATTTACCGCTCTTAATTTCCCTAAAAATTATTTTAACGTAGAAGACCCAGGCTCAACAAGAATAACATTATCTGCTCAGGATGCAAGATTTGCAAGAATGGTAGAAAGAATTCAATCTAGCATTGAAGATGGAATTGTTGAAATATGCGAAAGACATTTGCAAATGAGAGGATTTCCTTTTGAAAGTTTTGAAGATTTGAACATACAAATGACTCCTCCTTCAGCATGGAAAGAACTAAGCGAAGCAGAAATAATGAATAATAGAATAAATGCAGTAACAACGCTAAAAGGCTCATTAATTATGAGTGATTACGATTTATTAACTAAGTTTATGAAGCTGCAACCGGCAGATGTTGAAAGAATAGTTTCTAGAAATAAGATACAAAAACTTGAAGAACTTAAGCTGCAAATAATTGGTCAAAATCCACAACTGCTCGGCGTTGGAACCCCAGGACAACAATCTAATTCAGAGATTGGAGCAGAAAGTTCAGGGCCTAATCCAATGATAGGATTGGATGGACCAAATCCAGAGCAAGGGGAAGAAACACCACAAGATCAAGAAACACCACAAGATCAAGAAACAGAACAGCCAGAAATGAGTTCTGATGCAGAGTTAGAAGAGCCAAGTGAAGAAGATATCAAAAAATATGATCTTGGAATAGAAGATTATAACGATGTTATTGATGACGAAGAAATAGACTGGAGCGAGGAGACCTAAAGTTCTCCATTCCCATAATTAGAATCAGAAGCATTTTTAGAAATAACATCAGGCTCAGAATTATTTTTAGAATTATTTAATTCATCAATAATGCCCTTTATATCAGGGTCTTTATAAGATAATTTATCAAAAAAATCTTTTATTTCAGGATTATATCGTTCCCAAGACAAAGCTATTAATTTATTTAATAAGTTTTGGAAATGATTATTGTTTTCGATAAATTCTTTATAGGTTTTAAACATAATATTAAAAATTTAGAAGCAGTAATGATAAAAATTTAATATCAGCTGCATACTATAGATATAGTGTATGTAGTAAATTTTGCACTAAATTTGTTTAAAACAATTAAGAAGTTCGAACGAACCGCTAAGGAGTAATTTAGCTATGAAGAGAAAACTCATTGAATTTGATGTCTTTGAAAGAATTAAAAAAGACTCCCTCTCAAATGCACAAAGAGAACTTGAAGAGGCATCACTATACTTGGCAAAAGCTCTAAATTTAGAAGCTGTGGAACTAAATTGCTATGGATCAGAAGATGTCATCTATGAATCAGTAGATGGAACATATGTTCACGCCAATTATAAACTAGATAATGGATTTATCGAATTCGACAATATACAAGAATTAATAATCAACGAAGAATCAGAAAGAGCCAAATCACACCAAACTCTTTCAGAAATGCTAGATTGCCTTATTGAATCAAAAGAAAAAGAAGCAGAAGATCTTTTCGCTGAGTGGGCAGAATTGCCAGGAACAAAAAGAATATTTACAGAAGCTAGAAAGAAAAGAATTGTTTGTAGAGCTGCAAAAAATGGTTCGCCAAAATGTGGCCCTGTCATGTGGAATGACACACCTAAACGCCACCAAAGTGCAACAGTGAAAATCGCCAGAGCAAAAGGAAAGAAAAAAGCAAACCTAAAAAGAGGGGCTTCAAGAAAGAAACTATGGGCCGCTACTAGAGGAAGAGCAAAAGCAGCTATCGGAAAGATGGTAAAAGAATGGAATGTTTTGGCTGAAAATGTTATGGGCTATGTAGACCATTATGAAAATGGCCCAGCAATTCAAAATACACAAGTAAAAAATAATGAATCTGGTGATGTTGTTTCAATAAGAATTCCAACAGCCAAAACAAGAAATGAAGCAAAAATACTTCAATTCAATTGGAAAACCTTAAACACAGACGTTGTTGTGAAAAGAGGCGAATCCAAGAAAATACATGAAGATGTAAATTTTGCCAGAGAAATCGCAGAAATAAAGAAACAAAACGCCTTATCAGACGAGAAATCTTTAGAAGAATCTTTGGAGAAAACAGCATCAAATTGGCCACAAGTTCTATATCTAACTCAAAATGAATTAGCAGAACAAGTAAAGAAATCATTAGAACTACTAGATGCTAAAAATTATGATGATCAAACATGTGAATTCATCGCAGAAGGATTGTTGAGAACAGCTCACGAATCTTTTGTTGATAGAGTAGCAAAAATTCTCAGACTTGCCGGTGCTAAAGTCAATGAAAATGCTGCTGATCCATATGTCGAATTCAAAAACATAGTTGAAACATATTATAAGAATTTAGATGAATCAACATCTCTTGAAATGCAAGTATTTGTTGATTTATATGAAACTCTTAGAAGTGTTCATGAAATTGCCAAAGAAGATCAAAATCAAGAGCTAGCTGAAGAAGTATCTGAGTATCTTGATGAATTATTGCCAGTAATCACAAGACAATCTGAACCATCCTTAGAGTTGGCTTCAGAAGCAGCTTGCTGGCTCTATGATCTAGTTGAAACAAATCTAGAAAGCATGAGCTGGGAAGAAGATAAGCCATTCGTAACAGCAAGCGGAGAACACCCAGCTTTAGCTAGAAAAGCTAAAATGGGATACTCACCAGCCAGTGATTTCTCAGGAGATTACGGAAACTTGCCATCAGCAAGTCAAGGCAAAGGCAGAGATGCCAGCGTAGCTGACGAGTTGGCAAATAAAGGTCCATCAAATGAAGGTGGAGAGGGCATTTATCCAAGCTTAGATAATCCATATCTTCTAAAGAGTGGAGATTATAAGATCAAGGGCGAAGTTGATGTTGACTCTGACTCAGGTCAACTCGCTCATTGGGGAAGTTCGGATACTTGGCCCAATTTACAAAATCCATATGTAAAACAAGGTGAAGTTGCTAAGGACGTAGAATAAACTTAAGGAGACATTCATGCAAATTTTACTTGAACATGACATAACTCCTGGAACAGTTTATGAAAACCAACTGATTCTTGGAGGTGGTTGTTGCGCTATTTTGAATGAAATGGATTTACACGAATCCGCTGGTACTTCCGGCGGGACTGTTAAATTCAAAGGAAAATTTCAAGAAGCTAACGCGGTTAATAAAAACAGAAGGATGTATCCATTTGAAGTACTTAACACTAATGTTAAGACTCTTCAAGAATGCATCTCCAAAGGAGGGCTAATTGGAGAATTAGATCATCCTACTGATTCAATTATCCATTTTACAAACGCTTCTCATAAAGTTTCAAAACTTTGGTGGGAAGGGAAAGTACTAATGGGTGAAGGAATAATACTTAATACTCCTGCTGGTAAGATTCTTAGATCATTAATTAATGATGGTGTTAGAGTCGGTATAAGCAGCAGAGGTGTTGGTAACGGCAAAGTGAATGAGGAAGGCATATTGGTTATCGGAGAAAGTTATAAACTAATAACATTCGATGCCGTTGCTGACCCAAGCACAGCGCAGGCTTTTCAAGAGCGCGTAGTCTCTAAGGAAAGTGTGGATTCTATTCCTGTGTCACCAGAAAACCCTAAATTTATGAAAAAAAATGAAGGTAGCAGCATACATAACATCAGCAAAGAGTTAATTATTGCTGCCCTAGGTGGCATTGTTCACAAACAAGCCAATGAAATTAAAGCGAGGTTGAGCTAATGGAAAAAATTGTCGAAGCATTAACAAAACTACTTCCTGAAGATGCAGTTACAGAAGTATCTGAGGCAGTAAAAGTAGAGCTTGAGAAAGCAAAGCAGGAATGTGAGCAGGAGTTTAACTCCAAGCTTGAAGAAGCCTATGCCGAACTTTCTAAAGAACTAAAGGCCACAGAAGAAACCGGATTGCAAGGTTATCAAGAAGCGTATGCTATCATTGAAGATCTTCGCAAACGCCTAGAAGTTCAACAAAAAGAATTTGAAAGTTCTATGGAAGAAGGATACGAAGAAGCATACCAAATGCTACAATCAGAAAAATCTAAAAACGAAAATTTAGAAGTTGAAATGTACGATCAATTCAACCAAAAACTCTCAGAAATGAAAGAATATATGGTTGAAAAAATAGATAATTTCCTTTCATACAAAGGACAAGAACTATACGAAAATGCTCGTCGTGAAATACTAAATGACCCAAGAATGGCCGAACAAAAGGTGGTTCTTGATAGAGTTTTAGAATGCGTATCAGATTATATCTCTGATGCTGATTACACAAATATTGTTAATAAAAAGTTATCAGATACTGAGAAAAAGGTTGAAGAACTCAAGAGCCAAACAAAGATTCTTGAAGCCAGAAACATCAGACTCAGCACAGAAAATAACAAACTTAACGAATCAGTTCGTAAGGCTGAACAAGTCCTCAACGAACAAGTTAAGGAAGAAAAGCAAGAAAGAGTAGAGAAAGCGAAGAATGCGCAGGGGAGAGGACGTACTGTCAACGATCCTGAACTTGTTGCGGAATGGAGTGGCAATAAGCCAGTAGAGAAAAAGGAAAATGTTGACACAACTTTAGTAGAAAGCTTAGATCCAGAATTCTTGCATCAAATGCAAGTTCTAGCTGGAACAAAAGCAAGTGAATAATCTTTAGTATAACCAAGGAGAAAATTAATATCATGCAAGCAAATGCCAAATTTCTAAATGAAGCAAGAGAGCTTGAATCTCGTTGGGCGCAAACAGGTTTGCTAGAGAACATCAATGACAAGTACACACGTTCTTGCACTGCGGTTCTTCTAGAAAACCAAAGGCTCATCAACGAAAGTTCAACAGATAGCGGCGACGTAGCCCAATTCAAGAGAATTTCAATTCCTCTTGTTAGAAGAATTTACCCACAACTAATTGCCAACAAGGTTGTTTCAGTTCAACCATTGCTCGGACCAACAGGATTAGTTTATTACTTAAGATTCCGTTACGGAAGCAACAAGGGCGCAGTCCGTGGTGCATCCAAGAGCGGTTTCCCTGGAGATGATGCAAACAGTTTACAACAACTAGCAAGTGGTGATGCTAATCTTAGTGTTTACTATACTCATCAATTTGTTGAAAATGAATCACAAGCTGATGCAGGTGGAGACACAAATTCAGTCTATATGCTAGAACACACACCAGTTCTTGCTGGAACAATGACTGGTACCGTTTATAGAGGAGCAACAGCTGTTGATACATTTGTTGTTGCTCAAAGCGGAGCATTCACATTCTCAACAGTTGATCACTCTGGTGCTTATGCAACAGCAGGAAGTCTAGATTTGACAACTGGCGAAGTTGATATCACATGGAGTGCAAATCCAGGTGCAAACAGAGTTGTACTCAGCTATGAATACAACATGGAATGCAACCAAGATCTTCCAGAAGTCAACCTCGTTGTTGAAAGTGAAGAAATTGCTGCTAAGACACGTAAGCTAAAGGCTGTCTGGAGTTATGAGGCCCAACAAGACCTCAGATCACAGCACAACCTCGATGCTGAAGCCGAACTAACTGCCGTTCTTGCTCAAGAAATTAATCTTGAAATTGACCGTGAAGTTCTCGGTGATCTTCGTAACAATGCTGGCACAGTAGCAAGTTGGGACTTCAATACAGCTTTGGGCGACACGATCAAAGAAAAGTATGAAAGTCTCTATGTCAAGGTTGTTGAAGTCAGCAACGTTGTTCATCGCAAGACTCTCCGTGGTGGTTGCAACTGGCTTGTTACAAGTCCAGAAGTTGCCTCCATTTTTGAGACGGCAACCGCAGGCTTCGCTCCAGCTCCAAGCGAAACATTTACAAGTTCACTCGGCATTCAATATGTCGGAACAGTAAACAATCGTTGGAGATTGTATAAGGATCCACTATTCCCATCAGGTCAAATATTGATGGGCTATAAGGGTGACAGTTATATGGACAGTGGATATTTCTATTGCCCATATGTACCACTAACTCAAACACCAGTGGTTCTTGACCCAGAATCCTTCTGCCCACGCAAGGGAATCTTAACAAGATATGGTAAGAAATTGCTCAGAGAAGGGGCAAAATTTTATGCCAGATTATCCATTGCTAACTTTGTCATCTGATAAAGTTGCAAACAAAACTAACCTTGGCTGGAAACAGCCAAGGTTTTTTTGTATAATTTACTATACTAAGATATACGTAAAACAAAAGGACAAATTATGCCTAGTGGTGGAGCAAATAAATTTTCTTACGAATATGTTAAGTCTATTTTTGAACAGAATGGATTTAAATTATTAGATAAAAATTATGTAAACAATAATACGCCTCTTAATTGCATTTGTGTTTGTGGAAATAAAGTTAAGATGAGATTGTCTCATGTTAAAAAAGGCGAAAAATGTCAGAAATATTGTATGCCTAAAATTATTTCTGATAAACTTAAAACTAAAGACGATGAAATAAAAAAAATATGCGAAGATAATAGTTGTAAATTTATTGAATCTTATATCAAAAATAAAAGAACAAGAATAAAATATACTTGCAAATGCGGAAATGAATGGGAGGCATATCTTGGAAACTTTAAACGTTTTCCTAACTGTAAGAAGTGCGGTAATTTAAAAGTATCTGGCGAGAACTGCTACATGTACGACCCGGATCGTGAAGCAATTAAGTTACGCAAGAGATTCCGTAAAATGTGTGGCCAATATATTAAAAGATTTATGGATGCAACAGGCCAACGCAAAGTAAGTCGTACGCATGAATTACTTGGCTATACCCCACAGCAATTGCAAGAGCACATATTGAGTCACCCTGACTATGAGGCCATTAAAAATGAAGAATGGCACGTAGATCACATCATGCCAATACAGGCTTTTTTGAATCATAATATATTAGATTTAAAAATAATTAATGCTTTAGAAAATCTCAGACCTATGAAAGGTCCAGAAAATATTTCCAAAGCAGATAATTATAATGAAAAAGAATTTGAAAATAAATACATCAAAATTGGAAAAAGATAATGTTTGGGCCATTCAAAGGGGCTTGGCTAGAATTTATGATTGTGGCAAAAAGAGGTGAATTTTTAATATAAATTAGTTTTTACTGCATAAATAATTTATCTATTTGGGAGTTATTATGAAAACATTTAATGAATGGTTGAAAGAAAAAAATATAGAAGAAAACATGGCGGACTACACCCCAGGTTTTATAAGAGATCCTTTACAGAGCATGGGACTTTTAGGAAAAACTTCTGCTCAAAAGAAACTTAGTGCTGAGTTAAAGGCAAGAAGAGAAAACGAAAAAGCCGCAAAAGATGGCATAGCTGCTCAACGTGCATCATACCGTAACGTCGCTCCAAATCCCGCAGATCCCGCTGAGACGCCTCCTAGAAAAACTGTTTTTCAAAGCACTTACACCTGGAAGCCAAAAAAAGCAGTAGATGATCCTAATGATATATGGAGAAAAGTCTGAGTTCTAATTTTTTTTTTTTTTTTAGGGGGTTATTATGAAAAGTTTTAAAGAATGGTGCTTGGAAAATGTTAATGAATTTTTTTGTTTATTTGGCAAGCCCAATCCTAAGGCTCA
>Ga0114980_10001765_pt1 | contig 15395 bp, 8 predicted proteins | sample S_140806_EF_Meta_FD_87018 | JGI IMG/M metagenome (GOLD analysis project Ga0114980, IMG submission 87018) | Freshwater microbial communities from Lake Simoncouche, Canada to study carbon cycling - S_140806_EF_MetaG | ecosystem: Environmental > Aquatic > Freshwater > Lake | place: Lake...
AAGGGACTCAGCACCTTGAGGAAGGTCACGATGGCTCCGGCGGGCTTCACTTCGGCGCCGGTGAAGGCATTCGTGCAGACCATCATCTGGCTGATGGCCGTGTTGAAACTGAGCTTCTCGATGTCCTCACCGCACTTCTTGATCGTCTCATGCAGCGCTTTGGTGAGCTGCTTGTTCGCAGGCACGTCTTGCAGGGCTTTGGAGATGCTCCACACGCCTTCGTCATCGACCTCCATGACCAGACGCCACACGCGGGCGAGGAAGCGATACACGCCCTCGACGCCCTTCATGCTCCACGGCTTCACCTGCTCCAGCGGCCCCATGAACATCTCATACAGGCGCAGCGCATCGGCCCCATACTCGCGCACGACGTCGTCGGGGTTCACCACGTTGCCGCGGGATTTCGACATCTTCTGGCCGTCCTCGCCGAGGATGAGACCCTGGTTCACCAAGCGCTGGAATGGCTCCGGCGTGCTGACGTAGCCGAGATCAAAGAGCACCTTATGCCAGAAACGGGCATAAAGCAGGTGCAGCACCGCGTGCTCGGTGCCGCCGACATACAAATCGACGCCGCCGGGCTTGCCGCCGCCCATCCAGTAATTCTCAGCCGCTTCGCCGACGAAGCGCTCACTGTTCTTCGAGTCGCAGTAACGCAGGTAATACCAGCACGAACCCGCCCACTGCGGCATCGTGTTGAGTTCACGCGTGGCGGTGGCGGAGTAGCGCACCCAATCCGTGGCCTTCGACAGCGGTGGCTCGGGCGTGCCGGTGGGTTTGAAGTCTTCCAGCGTCGGCGGCAGCAGCGGCAGCTCGCTTTCGGGAATGCTGCGATGATTGCCATCCTCCCAAACGATCGGGAAGGGCTCGCCCCAGTAGCGCTGACGGCTGAAGAGCCAGTCGCGGAGTTTGAAATTGGTCGTGCCTTTGCCGAGGCCTTTTTCTTCGAGCCAAGCCGCGATCTTCTTTTTCGCTTCGGGCGTAGGCAGCCCGTCGAGGAAGCCGGAATTCACGGCGATGCCGTCATCGGTGAAACCTTGCCATTCTTTGCCTTCTGGCGGCTGCACGACTTGCTTCACGGGCAGTTCAAACTTCTGCGCAAACTCAAAGTCACGCGTGTCATGAGCTGGCACCGCCATGATCGCCCCGGTGCCGTAGCCCGTGAGGACGTAGTCGGCGATCCAGATCGGGATCTGCTCGTTGTTGACCGGATTGATGGCGTAAGCGCCGGTGAAGACACCGGACTTCTCTTTCGCCAGTTCGGTGCGTTCGAGATCGGATTTGGAAGAGACGGTCTTTTGGTAAGCTTCGACGGCGGCCTTTTGAGCCTCGGTGGTGATTTGTGGCACCAACGCGTGTTCAGGAGCCAGCACCATGTAAGTGGCTCCAAACAGCGTATCGGGCCGCGTGGTGAAGACGGTGATGGAGTGTGTTGCAGCCGTCTCGGCTGCTTCAGAGGGCAGTCCAGAGGACTGCACCACATTGAAACGCACATGCGCCCCCTCGCTCCTTCCAATCCAATTCCGCTGGAGCAGCTTGATGCTTTCCGGCCAGTCGAGGCCGTCGAGTTCGTCGATGAGGCGCTGGGCGTAGGAGGTGATGCGCAGCATCCACTGGCGCATGGGGCGGCGCTCGACGGGGAAACCGCCGACTTCGCTTTTGCCATCTACGACTTCTTCATTCGCCAGCACGGTGCCGAGCTGCGGGCACCAGTTCACCGGCGCGGAGGAGATGTAGGCGAGGCGTTTCGCATCGATCTCTTCACGCGAGAGACCTTTGGTTTCCAGTTCGCTGATGGGATGCGCTTTGCCGTCGTCTCCGACGTAGGAGTTGTAGAGCTTCAGGAAGATCCACTGCGTCCATTTGAAGTAGCCGGGGTCGGTGGTGTTGACCTCGCGGTCCCAGTCGTAGGCGAAGCCGAGGGATTTGAGCTGCTTGGTGAAGTTCGCGACGTTTGCCTCTGTGGTCACGCGGGGATGCGTGCCGGTTTTGATGGCGTATTGCTCCGCCGGCAGGCCAAAGGCGTCCCAGCCCATGGGGTGCAGCACATTGAAGCCGGACATCTTCTTGAAGCGACCAATGATGTCCGTGGCGGTGTAACCCTCCGGGTGGCCGACGTGGAGACCATTTCCGCTGGGATAGGGGAACATGTCGAGCACGAAGTACTTCGGCTTCGAGGCATCGAAGTCGGCATCACCGGGGTTAGGCGTGCGGAAGGCCTTTTTCGCCTCCCACTCGCCCTGCCATTTCGGTTCAAACTCGGAGAAAGGGAAGGCTTTGCGCTGCTCGCTGGACATAGGGGCGCGGAAGAAGGCGAGGAGCGCTAAAGGTTCAAGGTGCAAGGTTCGGGATTCAGAAGTGGCCTGCCCCTGGGAAACTCATTGCCGCCGCCGCCTCCCCTGCCCTATCCTCCACGCATGGCCCAGGCAATCATGAATCCCGAGGAGGTCCGTCGTTTCGCGGCGGAGCTCAAACGCTTCAACACCGACATGCAGCAGCGAGCTTCCTCCCTGCAAAGCCGCTTCTCCGCCCTCGGCGAGACCTGGCAGGATGCCGAGCATGAAAAGTTCGGCGCTGAATTCCTCACCACCATGAAAGCCATCAAGAAATTCATGGAGATGAGCGAGCAGCACACGCCCTTCCTCCTGCGCAAGGCGCAGCGCATCGAGGATTATCTCAATCAGAAATAGATCGGTCCCATCCGACCGATCCGACCGATCTCCGCATGGCTGACCAAGCCCGCATCTCCAACCTCGACGCCATCGACGCCTTCCGCTCGGCCTTGATCGTCTTCATCTCGAAGACGCAGCAGTCGCTCGATCAGGCGCAGGATGCCGTCAAAAAGACCCGTGGCTGGCTGCAAACCGAGCAGCCGCAGTATTGGATGGCGCAGATCAAGCAACGCCAGAAAAAGCTCGATCAAGCCAACGCCGAACTGATGAGCGCCCGGCTTTCCGAGTTCGTGGATAGCCCCACCGTGCAGCAGATGGCGGTGCGCAAAGCCCGCTACGCTCTCGAAGAAGCCCAGCAGCGCCTCGAACGCACCAAAACCTGGGCACGCGATTACGACCGCCTCATCTCGCCCCTCGCCAAAAAAGTGGAAAGCCTCCGCGACTACCTCGAAAATGATCTCACCCGCGCCGTGGTCTACCTCGCTGAGATTCAGCAGCTCCTCATCGCTTATGCAGAGGCTCCTGCGACGGTAAATGCCGTCGAAGGCCCAGCTTCAGCGGGATGAGCGCTTCAACTCCTCAGCGGCAACTTTGACGCCTTCTTCAAAATGGGAAAGCCACTCCTTGCCAGCATCATCAAGCTTGCCGGTGCTGTTTTGCTTCTGGAGAATAGCGAGGCCTGTGTTGAGCCGATCCAAAGCAGCCACAATGCTCTCGCGGGTTCCACGCACGAGTTCGTTCTGAGCGAGTTTCCAGTATGAAATGGCCAGATTCACCTGCCAGCGCGCATTGCCGGGATCCGCTGCGGCGAGTGTGGCCGAGAGATCCAAGTCGAGTTTCCAGTGTGTAGCGGCCTGGTCGGCCTTTGCGGCCGCGGCGAGGATTGCCGCGATGTTTTGGTGTGCGAGGCAGAGGTCATTCAGGAGTTGGAGATTTCCTGGATCGGCATCGTAAAGGTCCTGCATGGCCTTGAGCGCCTGCATGCCTGCTTTTTCGGCTTCTGTAAGGCGTTCGGCCTTCATTAGCACGATGGCGCGCTTTTGCAGGGCCACCGCGTGCGCACGGCGCAGGCTGGCATCTCCGAGCGAGTCCTTCAGCAAGTCTTGGAACATGCTGATCTCCTCATCGAGCGCATGGAGCGCCTCCGGGAGTTTTCCGGCCTCCAGTTGAAGATCGGAACGACGCTCGGCGAGCATGGCGCGTGCTTTTTGCGTGCTGACGTCGGCGGGATTGCGCTTCTGCAGGTCATCGAGCAGCAGGCTGCCTTTTTGATAAAAGGCGGCGGCCTCGTCCAGACGCGAACGCTTGCGAGAGAGATCGCCTAGCCTCTCATGCGTGGCCGCGAGGTGACGTGCGAGGCCGGCGTCTTTCAGATCAGCATCGTGCAGGGCTTGAATGGCGGTCTGCTCGGCCTTGGCGGCATCGAGGGCGGCATCCAGCAGACCGCTTTGTTCATGCACAAGGCTCATGCGGCCGTCCGCAATCGCAAGGTCCATGATGCGCAGCTTGTCCTGTGGCGCAGTCTGGGCACGTTCGACCATGACGCGGTGGAACTCGCGGAAGGCTGTCGCAGCTTCATCGGTGCGGCCCATGGCGAGGGCGATCTGGCCGCGGTTCTGCCACATGCCGCCGCGGTTGCGTTTTTGGGAGTCGGTCTCGTTGTCCGCAGGCTGAGCTTTGAAGTAGGCTTCGGACTTTTTGGCCACCTCATCGAGCAAGGCGATGCGGTTCAGCGGCTCCAGCTTGTCGCGAAGATCGAAGAGCATGTAGTTGATGAGGTCCTCGGCCTCGCCGCGTGCAGTGATGGCGATGCCGCGTTCTTTCTCGGCCTGTGACCGGGCGGCTTCGGCCAGCCTTCGCTGGTCCTCAGCAGCTTGCCTCGCCTGGGCTTCGAGGACACGTGCTTTGGCTTCGAGTTCCTTGGCCGTTTGAGCTTCTTTTTCGCGTGTTTCGGCAAGGAGCTTGGCGTTTTCGGCGACGACGCGGGCCTGCTCGGCTGCTTGACGGGCAACGCTTTCGGCGTCCCGCGCCGCAGCCGCCACCTGCCACTGCCAGGTGGCCACACTGCCACCCGCGATGATGGCGGCGAGCACAGCGGCGGCGGCGGCAAAGGCCAGCTTGTTTCGCTGAATGATCTTTTTGAGCCGGTAACCTGCGCTGGGCGGACCGGCGCTGACAGGCTCGTTTTTGAGGAAGCGGAAAAGATCCTCCGCCAGCTGCATGGCAGCGGAGTAACGACGTGTGCGGTCTTTTTCGAGTGCCTTCAGCACGATCCAATCGAGATCGCCGTGAATCTGCTGGCTGAGGCGCCGAGGATCGGTGCGGCAGGTGGAGACGGCCTGCTGTTTTTGCGCCTCGGTGGCGGAAAGCCATCGCGTGCTGGGCCGCCGTGGAGGTTTGGCCTCGCGGATCAATTGAAGCACATCAAAGACCGCCTTTTTGACCTCTTCCTTGCCGATGGGAGGCTCTCCCACCAGCAGTTCGTAAAGGATGACGCCGAGGGTGTAAACGTCGCTTCGTGTGTCGATATCCGTGACGCTGCCCGCCTGTTCAGGGCTCATGTATTGCAGCGTTCCGATCACCATGTCCGCCGCTGTGCGCAAGCGGCTGGCCATGAGTTCCTCATCATCAGGAGACATGGCTTTGGCGATGCCGAAGTCGATGATCTTGGGCACCGGAAGGCCATCCACCTCGGCCACGAGGATGTTTGTGGGCTTTAAGTCGCGGTGGAGCACCTGCTTCATGTGGGCGTGCTGCACGGCCTGGCAGACGGGGATGAACAGCTCGATGCGTTCTCGCACGGAGAGGTGCTTTTCATCGCAGTATTTGGTGATGGGCTTGCCAGGGCCCTGCGGGCCTTTGACGAGTTCCATCACAAAGTAGGGGCGTCCATTCTCCGTCGTCCCGGCATCATACACCGCCGAGATGTTGGGATGATCCATCCTGGCGAGGAGCTTTTTCTCCGCCTCGAAGCGTGCGAGCACTTCCTCCGTATCCATGCCTTGGAGGATGATCTTCAGTGCCACATCACGCTTGAAGGGAGCCACCTGCTCAGCCCACCACACGGTACCGAAGCCACCGCGACCGAGTTCTTGTTTGAGAACGTAATTACCGATCTGGGTGCCAGGGCCTTCAATGGCGCGAAAAGGTGCGGCAGTGGGAGGACGGGAGCCGAGCTTGACGGTGACGTCATCCGGGGCGGAGTCGGACAAAACGCCACGCATGATATCCAGCACCTCTTCCCGAGTCGGAAGCTTGATGGTCTGTGCGTCGGTGTCGATAACGTGTTCTGTAGACATGGGGGTGTTCGTTTTTTGTGTTATCCACGGAGTCATTTTCGCTGAATCTTCAGCCGCATGAACTGTCGCGGCGAGTCCTCCACTGCGGTCGCGGAATAGACCTCCAGCGTCTCCGCCGTGTCCAGCACGGTGACGGTGTGGGGATCACCACTGCGCCAGTTCACGAGATCGGTCGAGACCTCCACGATGTAGTTCACGTCCTGGTGGATGCCGTTGCGCGGCACGCTGAAGGCCAGGTAGTGCTTCCCGTTGGCTAGATCCACCGTGGGCACTGAGAACAGGCCGATGCCGCCCCGTGCGCTCGTGCTCTGGGCTGAGCCACCGATGAGGTCCACCCGCAAGGATGGCAAGCTGGCGGCGTCGGCGCGTGTCTTGGGATTGAGACCGAGCGCGTATTTGAGGAGGTTGGGAATGCCGTCCCCGGCGGGGGTGGCGAGGTCGGAGACGAGGGAGTCATTCAGCAGTTCGGGGACGGAAAAGTTCTGCAAATACCAGGAGTCGGTAGTGCTGCCGGTGCCCAGGGTGGATAGAGTTGTTGAAGCGCCGCCAAAGCCAACGACCGGCGCAAATTGAAGACCCCACGAGGCTCCCAATCCGTTCGTTCCATTTAGAGCGGCGCCAGCTTCCTTTCCGCACGTCCACACCGTTCCGTCTGATTTGAGGAAGAAGAACGGCCCCAGCCCGGCTTGGGCAATGTCAATCACCGAGGTAGCTCCAAACACTGGGTAGGGCGTGGTTGCGTCGACTGACGCGCCTGGCTGCCGACCAAGATTGCTCGAAATTTGACCCCAATCCACCACTGTGTGGTCGCTGAGAAGGACCACCGCTTGATCCCCCTCACTATCAAGGCACAGCTTGGTGACCGTCCCTTGTGTAGGCGAGTAGATCAGGACAGGTGTGAGGAACGAAGTTACGGGGGGCTCCGAGCCCCCCGTATCATGAGCGAAACAATAGCCATCCTTTCCCCAGCCATAGATTGAGCCACTGGCGGTGACCGCAAAGCTAGCATATTTAGTAGCCGCAACTTGGACAATGGCGGTCAGCCCGGTCACCTGGACGGGGGTAGAGCGACTTGAAATCTTCGTCCCATTCCCAAGCTGGCCGTATTGATTCCCGCCCCACGTCCAGACAGTGCCATTTGACTTTAGGGCAACGAAATGGTCGTAGCCGCCGGCCAGACCCACAACGCCAGTCAGGGAACCCGCGCTCGGGGTCTGCCCCCAAGTATAGAGCGCCCCCGTCGCATCGGCTGCCGCCATTCCTACTTGAGTCTGGCAGGCAACGACCGAAATGTTTTGGAGACTCGTGATTCGGACTGGTTGCTGGCTGGGCTGGCCGCCGCCGCCTCGGCCGAGGTTGTTGACGTCGCTGCCCCACGTCCAAATGGTGCCGTCACCGCAGCGGGCCACAAATCTCGTGAAACTTGGCGCGGACGTCCCGCTTTGCACTTCGAGCACCGTGCGGTCGAGCACCGGAAACGGTGTGGGAGTTTGGAATTTCAAGGCGGTGCTGGTGGTTGTCGTATAGGTGGTCAATCCCCACATCTTGAAGGTGCCGTCGGCCATCCGTGCCCATGCCGTATTCCTGCCCCCCCCAATGGCCACGACGCCGGAGAGCTGCGGAATCCGCACGGGAATGGTGCTCGCAGGATTTTTCGCTAACCCTAGCTGTCCGTCTCGATTGCATCCTGTGGCCCAGAGCTTGCCTTCTCCATCAAGCACAAGTGATGACTCCTTGCCTGCTGCAATGGAAATCACATTGTTTGCACTCGGGAACTGCACTTGAACTGGGGGCCATACTGGATCGAGCGACCCTGTGCCCAAATCTCCATTCGCAGCGTCACCACCTGCAAATAACCGGCCCACATCGTCTAAGGCCAACATATGATACTCCCCTGCGCAAACGACCCTAATATTTTGAAGGGACGGAATCTGAACAGGAACGGACGTGGAAGATGGCTGGACGGACGATCGGGACAGAGTTCCCGTCCTCCAAACCGTTCCATCGGCCTTAAGAAATATCGAACCCCAATGCGATGCTTCGACGAATACTACGTCACTCATTCCAGGGACGAGAATGGCTGTCAAGACGCTGCCCGAGCTGACGCCGTCTCCCAACTGACCTGACGTGCCGCTTCCCCAAGCATAGACAGTGCCGTCGGCTCGCAATGCGATAGAATGACGATCTCCCACCTCTGCCTGCACGACATTGCTCACCCCCGCCACTTCAACAGGGATTAACCGAGTCGTTGTGCTGCCGTCACCGATCTGTCCGAAGGAGTTGTCTGATCCCCAAGCCCAAACGGTTCCATCCGCGCGCACAGCAAGAGCATGGAGCCGTCCCCCGGAGATCCAAACTACATCCGAGAGACCTTGCACCTGCACAGGTCTGGTCGGGGATGTGCTGCTGCCATTCCCTATCAAATGCGCAAAGCCCCAAGCCCACACGGTGCCGTCGCTCTTAAGTGCATAGCTATTGCTATCGGACGCTGCAACCATCACGATGTCAGTCAGCCCGAGAACCTTTTTGGGCGTCGCTGATGGACTTGTTGTCCCGTCTCCCAGATTGCCAGCGGAATTAGTGCCCCACGCCCATACCTCACCCTGATCGACAAAGAGAGTGTGTCCGACGGACATCGCGAGCCTTCCGGTGATACTCTGACTAGCTTGCAGCGCATCAAGCATGGTGCTACCACCTGCGGTTCCTCCGCTGCTGCTCACAAGGTTGGGCTGGTAGAGCCGGTCAATGACCTTGGCGACGTTAAGCCTCCCGCCACTGACACACTTGCCATTGAGTGCGGTCACGGGGGCCACCTGCTCGATGAGCACCTGCCGGGCCTGCAACTCTGTGAGGTTCGGCTGCCACATCCTGATCAACACCGCCGCCCCGGCCACCTGCGGCGCCGCCATGCTCGTGCCATTGCGGCTTTCGTAGCCGTAATCGGGATCTCCCGGCGCTTTCCACTTCGTGCTCCAGATGCTGCTGCCGGGGGCGAAGATATCGACATTCAGCCGTCCGAAGTTGCTGCCCGCGCCACCGGACCACACGGCAGGATTGTCTGACGTGTCTGTGGCCCCCACGCTCACGATGAAACCGCTGGGCAGGCACGCGGGATACACCGGAATGCGGTCGCTGTTGAACTGACTGTTGCCTGCCGCGGCCACATGCACGACGCCGTAGGGCTTGGGGCGGACGGGATTGCTGAAAACCAATGCGCCGTTAGTTGCAGGCGTCGTGGTGTAGTCGCTCAGCGTGAGACTGTTTCCGTTCACGATGGTCACCAATGTGCCACTTGGAATCCCAGGGCCGGTGATCGTCATGCCCACCTTGATCTTCGCGATCTCCGGGCTGCTGCCAGCCACGGTGAAGGTGTTCACCGACGCAAGGTAAGTGCTCGTGATCCCCACAGGCAGAGGATCGCCAGTGGCCACCGGATTGTTGATCGCATTAAGCATCGCTAGGCTGTAGCCGTTGCAGCCCCAGGAATGGTTGGCCACGGCGACCTTCCGCCCGGAGGTGTTCAGCGTGCGGATGTAGTCGAGGGCTCCAATGGCGGCGGAGTAGGTGCCATAGGTGCCGCCGCTCACGGCTTTGATGATGCGCAGGGGCAGGATCTTCCCCCCCCAGCAGACACCGGTGGCTCCGGTGGCATTGTTGCCAACAGCTCCGATGATTCCGGCCACATGCGTGCCGTGGCCCACATCGTCCATCACTTCGTTGCTCAATTCCACGAAGTTCCACCCACGCAAGTCATCAATCTTGCCGTTGCCGTCGTCATCGACGCCGTTGTTCTCTTTGCCGCCGCCGCTCTCGCCGGGATTGGTCCAGATGTTCCCCGCCAGGTCGGGATGTGTGTAGTCCACCCCGGTGTCCACCACCGCCACCACAGTCTGGTTGGCGATGGTCGCGGTCTTCGGCTGCTTGATCACATCCCAGGCGCGCGGAGCCATGATCTTGGCCAAATGCCACTGTTTAGTGGTGTTACTCGCGCTCGTGGTGAACAGCGGATCATTCGGCGTGGTGTCGGCCCCGCAGATCAGGAAATCCGGCTCCGCGAAACGCACCACACCTTTGAGCCCGCTGAGAGAAAGCACCGCGCGCTCCACGGCTCGTTCTCCCTCCGCTGGCACCGCGACCAGATACAAACCACGCGTGGTGATCGCATCCCGCACTACGGCACCCTGCGGCAGCGCGGACTGAAGTTTTCCTCGCGTGATGCCGTCCTCCACCTGCACCATCAGGTGATCGGCGATCATCGCATTGTCCCAGAGCAACTGGCCACCACCGGCATCAAGCACGGCAGAGCCGGTGCGCCTAGTCGTGGGCGCAACAGTGACTTCGGCGGTGCTGGGTGACTGCACGCTTGCCGCCGGAGCGGCGGCTGCGCTGGGAACCGCTCCGCCGCTGTCCATCCGATAGACACGGTCCACGCGCACCAGCGAAGCTGTCAGCTCTGGAATGCGATAGAGCGCACTGCGCCGCTGCAGCGGCGTGCCCGGCGGCAGATCCAGCGCCTGCGCGAGATCCACCTCCCAGGTCTGCGCCTGAAACATGCGTGTCTCCGTCTTCAGCGGCTCCCGGCCTGCGATGAGGGCCTCAAAGGCGAAGCGCGCGGGAGGTGCCGCCGCATGATCCATGGGCGTATGCTCCGCAGCGCGGGGTGGCATCGAGACTCGCGCCAATGAAGCGGGCTTCTGTGTGCCAACGAGTTTCTTCGAACTCGCTGAAACTTGCCTTGCCGCACTTGGATCACCATCATGAATGCCAACTGCCAGAAGTAGCGTAATGACGATGGTGATCATCATCAAGGATGCGCGTCGTGTGGTGATGAAAGGATGCATAAGCGAGAAGATCGAATGGCTGCAAGGCTGCAGTGGTGGTTAAGCAGATATGGATGGCTGTGTTATCAGATTTTGAACATTTCCCCCTGAAATAGCGTTTCTGGAAGCGGTCTTGCGCAACGCGGCCTCACGCATAGTTTCGCGCTGACTCCGATCCTGTTACCTACTGTGACCTATCATGAGCCAAGCTCTCTCTACAGACAATACTAGAAGTCGTGCGCAGGGTCTTTTCCCGGCTACGCAATGGACGCGGATACGGAAGGCTGTACAGGTGGATGACGAGGGGCAGCTCGCGCTGGCGGAGATTTGCCGGGTGTATTGGTACCCGGCGTTTGTGAGGGCGCGGTCGAAGTTTAGCCTCCCTCATCATGAAGCGGAGGATTTGACGCAGGGTTTTTGGCTGTGGCTGCTAGAGGGCGGGCATCTTTCACGTGCAGCGCCGGAGCGGGGAAAGTTTCGCTCCTTTTTGATGACCTGCTTTGACCACTTCATCCTGCATGAGTGGCGCAAGCAGGCAGCGCAAAAGCGCGGTGGGCGAGTGCCACATGTGAGCATCCAAAGCGAGGACTGGAATGAGCGCTTCGAGCGGGAGATGGGCAGCGCAGCGTCACCGTCGGAGCTTTTGGAGCGCGTGTGGGAGGAGGCGTCCCTGCAAGCGGCCTTTCATGAGGTGGAGGTTTCCTGGAAAAAGAAGGAGCGATCTGTCCTGTTCACCACTCTGAAGGCTCATCTGGCCGATGGTGCTGAACGCGGTGCCATTGGCGAGATCGCCAAGTCACTCGACATGACGGAGAACAATCTGCGTCAGTGGATGTTCAAGCTGCGCAAGGAACTCAAAGAGACCGCTGGCCGCTGGTTGGGAAAGTCATCATGACGTTAGGGGGCGCCGATGGGCACGGGACTTACGTCGAGGGTGGTGGCGTTAACCGTGAGTGGGGTGCCAAGTTGGGCGACGGCTTCTGGCGGCAGAGGCACTTTGGCACCGGCGGTGAGGGCGCTACGCGGCACATCTACTTCGTAGGCAGCGTTTGCGACCTGAACCTGGCCATCTGAGACTTTCGCAAAGGCGACGATGGAGCGGTTCTCGGCAGTTTTGACGGGGACGGCGGCTAGATTGGCCAGACGATCTGCCACGCGCTTGGCGGCCTCACGCAGGACTTCTTCATCGAGCTTTTTAGTCTCGATGGCGGCCACTTTGCGGTCGGACATGGCGGCGATGCGCTTGCGTGCCTGCTGGATGCGCGGCTGCTGCTCGACGATGCGGGCTTCGAGGGCGATCATACCGTCGATTTTGCGGCGCACGGCCAGTTTGATGAGTTCCTTTTCAGCGGCTTCGAGCGTTTTGTAGCGGCGGATGACGCGGGCGATGGCGGCGAGGTCGCGCACCTTCACCTGGCCGCTGCTCGGCTGCATGAAGTAAGTGGTGTCTTGATTGCGGCCAAACATGGGTTGGTCCAGATCGGTGGGGTCACCGGTCATCGGCCCGGCGGCACAGCCAGCGAGGAGGAGTGAACCGCCGATGAGAAAATAACGAGGTGTGGGCTTCATGGAGATGTTGGTTGGCTACCGAACGACGCGGATGCGCATGAAACGACGAGATGCGTTGTCCATTGTGACGGTGTCACGCACTTCGACGCTTTTTTTGCCGCTGCCGAGGTCGGTTTCGGTGATAATGCCTGTGCCCGTCGTGGTAGCTCCGCTGAGGCTGCTGGCGAGAATGGTGGGGGCGCTTTGCAGCAGGGTGAGTGAGTCTGCGACCTCGACATGAATGCTGATGTCGCTGCGTGCGGTGTCACGGGTGAAGACCAGCGCGAGGCGGTTGGCGATGCGTTGGGCTTGTGGCAGTGCGGTGTTCCCCGCGCTGCCGGGATTGATGGAGAGCGCATATTTGAGCAAGTTGGCGATGCCGTCGTTGTCGGGGGTGGCGGTGTCGGCGGCGGTGCCGGTGTTGGCGGTGGTGCCGAAAAACGTGAGACGCCAGCTTTCGGATGGCGTGGGCAGAGTGACGTTGAAGCTCTGGATCTGCTCCAGCATGCCGCTGCTGCCGTTGTAGAAGCCGCCGGTGCTGCGGCCGCGGGCGCGAATGCTGCCAGTGGTGGGCAGGGAGAGACCGCCAAGCTGCCAGCCACCAGTGATGCGTGTTCCCGTGCCAAGGGGGCTCCATGAGGCGCCTCCATTGGTGGTGAGTTCGAAGGTGATCTGTGAGAGCTCCGGTGCACCGCCGCTGCGCAGCCACTGAATCTGCGAGTAGGCGATGTTGAGGGTCTGCGTGGCACTGTCGTTGAGCAGGCGTGCCATCAAATTGCGCGTGGTGCCGTTGATCGTCGTGAATGGGCCGACGAGCAGCACTTTGCCATCGGCCTGTAGCGCGACGCCGTTGGCGTCTGCGTAGTCGGTGCCGGTGCCGGGATCAAATGCGGTGTCGAGTGAGCCGTTGGACCGAATGCGGCCAATGCCGCTGCGGTCCACCCCGCCGAGAGTGACGAAACCACCAGCGAGGAGGATTTTTCCGTCGGCCTGTAGCGCCATGCTCTGGACGTAATAGTCGTCGATCAAAGCAGGATCGAAGGTGGTGGTGCTTTCGAGGCTGCCGTTGGCCTCCAGCCGCGCGATGCGCCCGCGCGAGTGACCATTCACGCTGCTGAAGGTGCCGCCGAGCAAGATTTTGCTATCAGGCTGCACGATGATGGCGTTGACACGATTGTTGGCCCCGGTGCCGACATTGAAGGTAGCGGTGCTTTCTACCACGCCGTTGGATCCGAGTCGGGCGATTCGGTTGCGGGTCTGGCCATCGACGGTGGTGAATTGGCCGCCGAGGAGGATTTTCCCATCGCTCTGCACGGCGACGGTGAAGACATGATCATCTGCGCCGGTGCCTGGATTGAAGGTATCGGTGCTTTCGAGAGTGCCGTTGGCATGCAGTCGCGCGATGCGATTGCGCGTCTGACCATCCACTGAGGTGAAGAGGCCGCCGATGATGATTTTGCCGTCGGCCTGCAGTGCGATGGCATGCACGAGGTCGTTCGGTCCGGTGCCTGGCGTGAAGCTGGTGTCCACCGTGCCGTTGGGGTTGAGGCGTGCGAGGCAGTTGGTATTCGCCTGACCTGCGACGCTGGCGAAGATGCCGCCGAGGAGGATTTTGCCATCCGACTGCACGGCGGTGCAATAAACAGAACTGCTCGCGCCGCTGCCGATGGTGAAGTTGGTGTTGTTTTCGGCGACGCCGCTGGAACTGAGGCGCGCGAAGTTGCCACGCGCTACGGAGCTGACAGTGGAAAAGCTGCCACCGATAACGATTTTGGCATCTGCGGGCTGAAGGGCCGTTGCAAACACGTTGAAAATCCCGCCAACCACATTGGGGTTGAACCCCGTGTCAAGATCACCGGGAGCGGCGAATACAGATGCTGTCATTCCCGCGAAAAAGAGCTGCAGGACACGCAATGCCGCCTTCGAGGAACAACAATTCGTCTGGATGCCGGAAGTGATCATAGCAACGACTGATTCAGGATTGGATGCTGCCAGGAAAGGCTTGGGGTGGCTGTTTCTGCATATCTTATTGGGTCAATGGGGCGAGGCGAATCCTACTTGCGCTGAATTTTGAGCCGCATGAACTGTCGCGGCGAGTCCTCCACTGCGGTCGCGGAATAGACCTCCAGCGTCTCCGCCGTGTCCAGCACGGTGACGGTGTGCGGATCGCCGCTGCGCCAGTTCACGAGGTCCGTCGAAACCTCCACGATGTAATTCACATCCGTGTGGATGCCGTTGCGCGGCACGGTGAAGGCGATGTAGTGCTTGCCGTTGGTGAGGTCCACGGTCGGCACTGAGAACAAGCCGATGCCGCCCCGTACGCTCGTGCTCTGCGCCGAGCCACCAATGAGGTCCACTCGCAGAGAGGGCAGGCTGGAGGCGTCGCAGCGCGTCTTGGGATTGAGGCCAAGGGCGTATTTGAGGAGGTTGGGGATGCCGTCGCCCGCAGGACTGGCCAAGTCGCTGACCTGAGAATCGTCGAGTAGGTCGGGCGCGGAAAAATTTTTAAGAAGCCAGGAATCAACGGCGCTGCCGGCACCCAAAGTTGACATCACGGCTGAGGTGCCAGTGAGAGTCACGACCTTACTGGGAAGCGTCGCCCAGCCATCGCCATCGCCCAGCGCGCCATAGCCCCCATAGCCCCAGGCGAAGACGGAGCCATCGGTCTTCACTGCAAATGTGGTGGAGCCATTGGTGGACAGTTCTTTGACGGAATTCATGCCTAGCACGGGGGTTGGGATGCTTAGCGGCACAGTCGTCGCAGGGTCGAGCGCCCGCAGCTTATTCGCAATGAAGTCGCTCGTAATTCCCCAACACCAGAGCCTGCCATCGGCGGCTGTGGCATAGTGGGCACCGATCCCGGGGAAAATTTTACTGATGGGCGGGAGGCCGGATATTTTCACCGGCGTGGTTTGCACGTTGACGGCGAGGGCGGCATCCAACAGCGTGCCATTGTTTTCCCCCCAAGCCCACAATGAGCCGTCGGCCTGGAGCGCAAAGCTTTGATTGGCAATAGCTCCGACCTGCACGATGCCGGACACACCCACCACCTGTTGAGG
>Ga0114980_10001769_pt1 | contig 15373 bp, 14 predicted proteins | sample S_140806_EF_Meta_FD_87018 | JGI IMG/M metagenome (GOLD analysis project Ga0114980, IMG submission 87018) | Freshwater microbial communities from Lake Simoncouche, Canada to study carbon cycling - S_140806_EF_MetaG | ecosystem: Environmental > Aquatic > Freshwater > Lake | place: Lake...
GCCCTGGTTGCAACAGATGTCGCAGCCCGCGGTATCCACGTCGATGGCATCTCACTCGTTGTCCACGTAGATGCGCCAACAGATCACAAAGATTATCTACACCGCTCCGGTCGCACAGCACGTGCCGGTGAAGCTGGCGGAGTAGTAGTCCTTGCCACAACAAAACAACAAACATCAGTTAAGGGATTAACTTCCCGCGCCGGTGTCACACCGAAATTCGTTGGTGTAAAACCAAATGACGCCGAACTAATGACAATCACTGGCGCCCAAGAACCAAGCGGAATCCCATACATCGCACCAATTACTGAATCTCGTGGACCTGCTCGTAGCGGTGGTAAGCGACCACGACCAAATTCAAGTCAGCGTCGTAGACGGCCTAGGTAGATCATTTCTGACTTTACACATTTATATCAGGCTAACTACGGGGAAGCCACAACTGGTTTCCAAAGTTGAAAACCGTTCTGATCAATCAGGAGCGCGTAATCATTAGGAAAACTCAATTTAGTAAAACCATCGAGCAAAATTAGCGAATCCTCAAGAATTCTTTCTTCATTCGAGTTTCTCTCCGAACTCACGAGAATCCAACTCCGCCTTAAATCGGCTCTTACTGCGGCAACTTTCAAATTTGATTCTAATACTTGAAAACTCCCGACATATCCAGGAATAGTCAATAGTAATGAATCGGGATTCCTGGCCTCTAATAAATAAATCAAGCCCGGTTGCCACGTAGAACTGAAGTCCAAAAGGGGATATTTTCGATCATAATCATTTCTTGATAGTGCATTTCTCAAACTAACAACAACTTTCTTAGATTTATTATCCAAAAACAGATGATTACCTTCGTTTAACAAACGGATTCTGGAAGTTTGTTCTGAAAAATCTTTAATTCTGTAGGGCTTACTGATACTTGGATTCAAATACAAAAATAGCAGTCCAAAGTTGAGCATCAGAATAAATGTAACTACCACTTTTCTCGCTAAAACTTGTGGTGACCAGGAATAAATAAATAAAAATAAGGCCAATAAAACTAAGAAAACTACCGATGAAGCCTTACCGATAGGGGAACTTGTTGAGCCAAATCCAAACACGATTGCGCTCGAAAGCAAAAGAAAAATGCTTTCATAAATTACCCAATTATCCTTTTTTTGAAATTTCCTAAAATTGATATCTGAATTCGCGAATAGAAAAATGAAAACAATCAAGAATGAAGTAAAGAGTTCTGGCTTGTCGATTCGAACGGAATGAACGACCTCAAATCCTTGAAACCCTAACTTAAGGCCATTTACATCTAAAATTAACATTACCAACAGGCAATAATTAAATGATACAAAGAAAACGGCTTTGTTTCTGAACTTCAATCTTAACAAAATTGAAAGCAGTAGCAAACTTAAATATGAGAATTGAGTGACTGTTAAATTGCTAAAAAAGTGATATGGGATAATCAATGGAACAAGTAGTGTTTGTTTTAGTGCATCTAAGGGAGACGCGCCGGCTATAAGCTTGGGAGATTCCAAAGCATTTACGAAATAATCCAGGAAATTACTTGGCCAGATTTTTAGGAAAACCAAAAAAAGGACACTTACAGCCATATCTATAAAAATATTTATTAGAAATTTACTCAGTTTAATCTCTTTATGAAAAAAAGATAAAAGCATCGTGAATACACAAAAAAGATATAACGCTGACGTGGGCTTTCCCGGGATGGAGATTAAGAACCCTGTCGAAATAATAAAAGTAGATACATGATTACTCCACAAACCCGAATAATTCTTCAAGAACATTTTGTATCCAATTAAGGAAAATATTATTCCTGTGATATTCAACCAGTTGTAACCTGGAATTCTTATATAACCGACATAAAAATAGAGGGAGGAAAGGGCGATGCCGTAAGGGACGAAAGAATCAATTAACAAATTTCTATTCTCTTTTTTGAAACAATCTTGAAGCATTATTTTGCTCAAAACGAAAACTAAGGTCATTAAAATTACTGCCGAAAAGATTCTTAGTTTTGAGATGTCATCCCCAACTAATCCAAGTAATGGGGCGGTGTTCCAACCAAATGGAAAGCCCCACGATTGATATTTTGTACTTGGACTTGCTGCCAGCAGATACAAGCCTTCATCAGAAAAGTCTAGTCCTCGATTAGTTCTTAGAATTATCCTCACAATTGGAATAAAAGAAAGAATGATTATTGCGTTTATTGCCAACTTTGAGTATGCCCTCATCAAAAATTAGATTATTTCTGTTTTGGCTAAAATGCCTGATAATGCTTGTCCGTCTAAGCCAATCCATATTGGAAAGCGCAGAAGAGTGTTTGATGTTTTAAGAGATTTTGGATTTTGATTATTTTTTTTCGAATAAGTTTTTCCAGCCTTACTATCGCTTAGATCTCGATAGTGAAAATTGGCTTCAATTCCATTTTTCGAGAGATTATGTTTTACTTCTGTGGCTTTTTCGCTGTTTTGAAATTCAAGGTAATACATATGTGCAACATGTGCTTCTATTTCGGGCATTAATCGAATGCTTGAGTTTTTAATCTCCGAGAATGCATTTCCATAAAGTTTCCAAATTAGATTTCTTTGTATTTGAATCCAAGTGAATTTTTCAAGTTGTCCAAGCAAGATTGCGGCTTGTACTTCAGATAAAAGATAACTACTTCCTTGATCAACCCATTGATATTTCTGTACTTCACCTCGAATAAACTTGGAGCGATCTGTTCCTTTTTCTCGAATAATTTCAGCTCGATGAATATACTCAGGTGAATTAATGACCAAGGCGCCACCTTCGCCACATTGAATGTTTTTAGTAGCGTGGAAACTTTGAGTTGCGAAATCTCCAAAACTTCCAAGTGGTTTCCCTTTGTAAACGCCGCCTAATCCGTGTGCATTATCTTCGATGAGCAATAAATCATGTTTTCGTGCAATGCTTTGAAGTGCTTCAATATCTGGTGCAACGCCTGCATAGTTAACCCAGGAGATTGCTACGGTCTTATCCGTGACTGCATCCGCAACTTGATTCGCATCGATACCTTTTGAGACAGGATCGATGTCAACAAAAACAGGTGTAGCCCCAAATTTGGTTATTGCAGTTGCAGCCGATGTAAATGTGTAGGACGGAAGAATTACTTCATCGCCCGGACCAAAATTCCCAAGCATGCTCGCCATTTCAAGGGCGTGAGTGCAGGATGGAGTGAGTAGCACATGACCTCCGCCAACGAGACCTGAAACTATTTGCGATGCACGTTTTGTAAAAGGTCCGTCGCCTTGTTGATGGTCGCTTTCTAATGCTGCCATGGCGTATTTTTTAGACGCCTCCGGTACGTACGGTTTATTAAACGGAATCACTTAATCCACCCCCGAAATTTAGCAATCTCAATCGGGTCGCCCACTCGTTCGCCTGTGCGCTCCTGCATTAATTTCACATAGGTTCCTGCTTCGAGCAGATCATCAAAAGTCCCTGAATCAAACCATGCAGTTCCTCGTGGCAACATTTCGAGTTGCAATAAATCTTCTCTCAAATATGATTTAAGTAAATCCAAAATCTCCAATTCACCTCGAGCGCTTGGATTTAAATTTTTTGCTCTTTCTGAGGCAGTTTCATCGAAAAAATATAGCCCTGGTATGGCAATCTTCGATTCAGAATTTTTAGGTTTTTCGATTAATGACACTACGGAGTTATTCTGGTCAATCGTCGCTACTCCATATGGGCTTGGATCTTGAACGTGGTAACCAAAAATTTGTGCACCTTCAACATTTTTGAAATTTTCCAATCTCCGCCCAAGGCCAGGTCCATGAAAGAAATTGTCTCCAAGAATCAATGATGACTTTGAACCAGCCAAGAAATTCTGGGCAAGTACCAGGCTCTCTGCAATTCCTTTAGGTTCATTTTGTACTTGATACTCGAGATCTAATCCAAATTCATGACCATTACCAAGTAGTTCTTCGAACCTGTTTATCTGACTTGGGGACGCAATTATCAATATGTTTTTGATACCAGCCAGCATGAGCGTTGATAACGGATAAAAAATTAATGGCTTGTCATAAACTGGAAGTAGTTGCTTGCTGGTTATCTTAGTTAGTGGATTGAGGCGGGTACCAAGTCCTCCAGCGAGAACAATGCCTTTCATAAGGAAAATTTCGCTGTCTCCAAGGGCCTATAAATAAGTTGCATGTATTAAGGCTACTGTTTGACGGCTAAAATTTGCACTAAGCTTGTAAAATGCGATATTTCGTCACTGGTGGAGCTGGATTTATAGGCTCAAATTTCGTCGAATATCTGTTTGAGAACGTTCCCAAAATCACTGGTGTGACCATTTTCGATAAGTTTACTTATGCAGCAAATTCAAAAAATTATGAAAAATTTCTAACCGATCCTCGCTTGAAGGTCATCAAAGGGGATGTTTGCGACCTATCGTTACTTGAAAATTCCATGAGTAACCATGATTTTGTAATTCACTTTGCTGCCGAATCTCATGTGGATCGTTCAATCGATGATGCTGCGGTCTTCATACAAACAAATGTTCTAGGCACATTCAACGTTCTCGAAGCCAGTCGTAAAACCAACATCAAAACGGTAATTCATGTTTCAACCGATGAAGTTTATGGTTCACTGGCTGAGGGTTCTGCAGATGAAACGTATCCTCTGTTACCTAATTCACCTTATGCCGCAAGTAAAGCGGCTTCAGATCTTCTAGCGCGAAGTTACTTTGTCACTCATGGACTTGATGTGCGCACAACGAGGTGTTGCAACAACTATGGAAAATTTCAGTATCCCGAAAAAGTTATCCCTGTGATCATAAACTCAATTCAGACTGGGAAGAAAATACCTATTTATGGTGATGGTTCAAATGTTCGCGAATGGATTCATGTTGAGAATCATTGTAAAGGTATTTTAGAAGTTCTAAAACATGGTAACCCCGGTGAAATTTATAACATTGGCACTGGCATCAGAATGAGTAATTTATATTTAGCGACCTTAATTCTACAATTAATGGGAGAGTCTATCGATAAAATTTCATCTGTTGTAGACAGGCAAGGCCACGATTTTAGATATGCACTTAATTCTGAAAAGATTCAGAACCTAGGTTTCACTCCATCTATGGATTTAAATGGCCAACTGAAATCAGTAATTGATTGGTACAAACAGAATGTGAATTATTGGGAAAATTGACTGCGGATCAGAAGGTTAGGGGTTTGAATCCCTTCGGGCGCACCACTCGATTTGAACTCAAATCAAATTAAGTCAATAAAAATATTGATATTTTGAGGTCGTAATGTCGATCGAATCTAATACCTCCATTTCTTGATGGCCTTTCTCTCCACAAAATTGCTGCGGATACCAATGCGACGTAGTGCCATTCTTCAATTAAAAGTTAATCTAAGCTCGGAGTGTTTCATACGGCGTTTGGGCCTTCATCATTCGCCAGATTGAGTATCATTTTGCCGTGCTTCACGCCGTTGGGTCCGATTCAGATTCATTTCTGTGCCTCGAAGTGGACCTCTTGGCTCTTTGTGAGCAGCCGCTTGAGAGTAACGTCCTTGCCTCAGGTAAGAACTGCCACGTTTGTGGCAGTTCTTACCGGGATGGAGTACTGCTGCTGGATTTCTACCCAGCCCGCAGAAGAGCAGCTGTAGAAATAGCGCCGCCTCAGGTTTTCCGCGGCTTCCTGTCGAGTCACGCTTTGGTTTCAGGCTCGGCAATTGTTGGCGAAGGGACGATAGTCCTCGCAAATGCGCTAGTGAGCACAGGGGTGTCTATCGGTGCCTTCTGTAAAATTGGAATTGGTGCGCAAATTCATCACGAGGCGATCCTTGAAGATTTTGTAACTGTTGCGCCTGGGGCTGTAGTACTCGGGGGTGCCGTACTGCGAACAGGAGCGATTCTCGGGGCTGGCTCGGTGCTACGTCAGGAAAGGACTGTTGGCCCCAACACCTACATTGGGTTAGCTTCAGCTGTAGTAAAAGATATTCCCGGAGGGGTCATCGCCTATGGGAACCCTGCACGCCCCGTCCGGGACTTCGTAATCGAGCAGTAGTTAGAAAAACTCGTTTCCTAGCTGCGGCGCTAAAGAAACCTCAGATAAGCGTTGAATAACACTTGGACTTTATCTATCGAGTGTTGAGATAGAACAAGTGAAATAGATTTAGGTAATAACGCGTCTGACTAGAAATCAATTGACTTCTTATAATGTTCATTTCTTTTGTAGAAACGCTCTTGTTCATCTAAATCTGTAGATTTAAATAAATGAATTGTTCCTTCAAAGGGCATGTAATCCAAATGAAGTGCATAGCGAGGTGTTAAGCTCGTTACAATTTGAATCAATCTTGAAATATTTGAATAAAATATCAAATCCTCTTTGTAAGAGGTTTCATCACGAATAAAATTAAAAGATAAACCTTCGGCTGCAAGACTAAAGCCCTTCGTTAATGTCTGGGCAATGAACTCATAATTATCCCAATCTTCTATTTTGAAATTGAATGTGCCACTGATAAAAACTAAATCACATTCAAACTTAAACTTAGGATCTAAGAAATCACCAAGCATTAACTTGAAATTTACATTGTTTCCATATGCTTTCATTCCTTCGGACACGAGCTCAGGAACAACATCTATACCGAGGTATTCTTGACAATTGCGACACTCTGAATACAGATCTCCAAAACCCGCACCTATGTCTAAAATCTTCTTATCCTCAACCTGCCATGGACCTAGCAGGAACTTAAATCGTTCACGTTGCCTTCCTTTTTTTCCCCATCCTACAGATTGTTCATCATGTCCCCATGTTTGAAATCTTGATTTGTATCTTTCCTTAATTTTGTTAGTTTCCTGAGGAGAAAGTTTTACTTTTCTTTTCATTCTACAGCATCAAAAATCTCTTGATATTTCTCGAATAGATGTTTTCCTTTTTTGATTCATTTATCTTGCAAAAGAAACCTAATGATTCCTCAAAATCATTGATTTTTGTGTCTGGTAAATCACTTCCAAAACAGATTCTTTCATCCATGTTCTCCGCCAAGTAATTTAGATCAAGCGCTAAACTGGAATTATTGTATTTTTGTAAAGTAAACGATAAATCCAAGAGCATGTTTTTATTGTGCCGCACCCAGAGAGAGTATTCCATTATTGATGTCACTCCCCCGTGCGCCAAAACTATTTTGACGTTGGGTTCAAGTTTGGAGGCTCTGAGTACCGCCTTTAATAGATCATTGCTTGTTACAATTTCATTCTTTGCAATATCTGATGCTGTGTAAGTGCAGATGTATAGGTTGATTGAGTAAAGGCTCGCCAGTCGAAATATTTCCTGAAAGTATTGATCTAGGTGCTGCATGTGAGAATCGCGGAAATGGATCTTTACAGCTTTATAGCCTATTCCAATGATTTCGTTAAACTCATTTTCAAGATCTTGGTACTTTTTACTTATTAAGGATGCAACGGGATTATAAAAACCGTTATGCTTAATGCTTTCCTTGAAAAATTCTTTGTGACTATAGTCGCCAACACCTGATATTCCAACTGCGCATGCACCAGTAAAATTCAGACTCGTAAGATACTGTTTCATTTCCTCAAAAGTCATTCCTGGTCTGCCATCTGTCCAGTCCCCATTTAGTGTTGGGTGGCAATTCGCATCAAACATTTATGCTCCAAAACTTTTTCTTCGCGTTGGACTCCCGAGATCATTTTCATGAGTGAAATTTATTTGATTTTCTAACAATTTTTGACGAAAAATAATGCTTGGCTGTGAAGTGTTATTACCTGTAAGGTAGAAAATATTTGCTTTTGAGTTAACCCTTTTGCGTTTTAAATTTCTAATACTTGCTTCTTTCTCTGTACGACTGATTGCAATTAAAACTTCTGTGGGCAATTCTAAAAAATAAAAAATATCTTTAATCAAGTTGCTCATAAAATCACCTTCATCATCGGCTATTGTTAGCCATTTATTTCTCATTTCTTCTGAATCTTCATTATAAGCAAGTTCCATCAATAAGGCGTTCGTATAGCCTAGTTTTCTTAACAATAAACTCAATTCAATTGTTGACAAAAATGAATTATCTAGTTGATGAAGAAGAAAGCCAGCTAGCGATGCTGCGCCCGCAGGTTCAGGTTTGAAATTTTCATTGCCTTGCATTACCGTCAATTTAGTTATAAGTGATCCGTAAATTATGGCTTGAGCAATAGGGTTAATCGCATGCGTTGCTGGAAAGAAGTTTTCGGAACCTAAAAATGATTTACCGTTCTGTTCACTAGATTTGAGTATGTCAAAGCATAGATTGCCGTTCGAATACGACGATGAGCCCAAGCCAACAAAGGGACTTCCTCTACCAGATCTGTGTCTTGTTACAACGATCCCTAGCAATTGGGCTAAAGATTGCAGGTTTGCTGTATCGAAAACACCAATTATTTGTCGCTTGGATTTTGCTCGCAATAATCCATCTATTTCAATTCCTAATTTTGGCCATTCTTCTAAAATGATTTTTTTGCTGTAGTCATTCATTACTTTTGGTTTTTTCATTAAATCTTCAGCAAGCACGGCTGCCGCCAATGCTGCTCCGATTGATGCTTGATTCCAAACAAATGAGTTTTTATTTAAGTTTGAACCCAAGTTCTGATTAAGCATCATAAAATATGGAACCATCAGACCTGCAAGGCCTCCTTCAATGCCTTTGTAGATTCTAAATTGAGACTTTTCTTTTTTTATTTCGAGTGATTGAAGTGTTCGATTATTGAGGTTGTTTAGATTTTCAGTTAAGAAGGGATAGATCAAGTTTCGCAATTCCATTTTTGATTGTGGATTAGTAGGGAAAAAGTACCCTCCAATTGAGAGGGCTTCTTTGAGTGCCCCAGGATCTCTTTCAATTCTATTTATGTACGTCCGCAATGTGGTTAACTTTGGCTCCTCACTTGCTATTTTGTTTAAATATGCGGTTTTTTCGGGACTCATGAAATCCGCTTCAGGATCTGGGCACCAGATTATCAATTTTCCTTCATCATTATTTAGTATTGGAATGTTTTTTTCTCGAAATATAAAGTTTGTTTGTTGACACATTCTCAAGGCTTCGTGCAGTGCTATGCCCATATTTGAAGATGTGCTGCACACTATTGGCACCTGTGAAAAAGTCATCCAAATTATTAAATTCAAATTGTCTAAGTTAGAAACTTCCTCCCATTTTAAGTTATCTAGCTCTTGTTCTGTGAATAATTTATTATGGTTAACTTTTCTTGAAACTAAAAACTCTCTCCACCTATACACTCTCTCATCTCGGGTTAACGAGTTAAACTCCTTTTTCTTCAATAAAACTTGTTCTGCCATTAAGCCAAGTGCATTATACGCTTTTATGCTGCTATTGAAATTTGTGTTGCCGTTTAAAAAATTTATCTGTGAATTTAATGAATCTTCAATCAATGTTTCCTTGATTAATGAGTTAACATCTTGATCAATAGCATTAATCTTCAACCCTAACCTGTGCGTTTGAACAGCGATTTCAATATAAGAATTTAGGTCTAAATCGTCTTTATCGGACACTAAAATTTTCTCATTTTCGATAAAAATCGGTCGTGAATGTTCTGAGGAATGAATATATCGATTATCGTTATTCATGGGAGTTTCTTCCTAAGTTGAATTGAATCTCAACAAGCCTTGGGGATGGTAACCCACTCACTCCAATTGTAGTTCTTGCCGGCAATACATCCTGAAACTCTTCACAGAATGCTTCATTAAATTTTTGAAAATTCTCTTCGATTTTAACTACATAGCAATTACTTGATAATACATTGTATTTATCTAGGTTGAGAGAAATTAAAATTTTGTTTAATTGATAAATTATATCTTTTGTTTCACTATACGAATCACTACTGCTGGTCGATACAAGACCAGATAAAACAATTAAATTACCATTGGAAACTGCGTGTGAGTGCCCAAAATTCTTCCCTGATTTGAGATAGTCAAAGTCATACTTCTCCATGATGCTATGTGTACTCTACAACGATTGATTTTTCGACTTGATTAGCTAATTCGATCGTAGATTGACGATTAAGCCCACCAACAATGAAAAAGCCTGGTCTATCTGCACTATTCTCAGGGTACCTCACCGTTTCGTTTACTTGGATATTGATTTCCAATTTCAAACAAGCATTGGTTACCCATTCAGGAACTTGAATTAACTTAACTTGACCTGGGTCCCAATTGAAAAATCGCATTATACAAAAGGTTTTTTTTCTTTGAATTCTTGGTTTGGACCTACTCATTCCAATTGAATATTCAATCAAATAATTCATGGGATCAAAATCTGTCATGAATGGAATTATTTCTGAACTAATACCGCCCCCTCCGCCTCTTGCAGCGACTTCCATCAAAAAAACTCGCCCATCATAAAACTTGTATTCAGAATGTGTCAGACCAAAAATTAGATTTAACCCCTTTATTACTTTAGCATTAGCTTTAAGTAAAGCTTTTTGAATTTCTTCTGGTATATCATCCAAATAAGTGTTTTCCTGATCTAAACAATCATTTTTTTCATAGTGATACTTTCTCGTTATGAGCAAGTCATAAATCTCACCATCCACAATGATTGATTCGACTGAGAATTCGTAGCCACCAATGTACTCTTCAACCAGGTATTCAACTTTTCCGTTTGTACTATAAAATTGTGACTCTTCAAGTTTTGGAAAGCTTCGTGAATTAATCTTAATTACACCGCGACTACCCTGAGAATTCGTTGGTTTAAGGACAAAATCTTTCTCTGGATTCGCTGAAATAAATTCTTCCAATGTTTGTTTTGTATTAAAAATCCGAAACTGAGGAATCAATTCAGGCAAAATTTTTGATAAATGCTTTTTTTGCAATAGTTTGTTTGTTGCTAGACGTGATGATTCCACACTATTTCCTAGAAAGTTCATTTCTTTATTGATATATGCCAAAGTTTCAATGCAATAATCATTCTGATCCGAAAAAACACCAATTATTCGATATCTTCTTGCAATTTCTAAAACAGTTTGGAAGTTCTTTGGGTCAATGTTGCAGAAAATGTCAGCAGAATCTTTCGATACAGCATTAGGTCTCGAGTCCAGGAGTACAACCTTTAACTTTAAGTCATGCGCATTCTTAATTATGTGTTTTTGGGAATTACTGCCCCCGAGCACCATAATCCATTTATCTTCAATCATTTTGGTCTGCCTCTACTTTTAAAGTGGCATAACCAAGGCCTGTTCGACCGTAACCATTCCCATTGTAGATCATGATTATTTTTGATTGAAATTCAAATGCTTGCGCATACTCCACCATTTCAGAATCCCACCCAGTTTCTGACGTTGTGAGTGTTTGCAACATATCCAATCTTTCGAAAGCTCCATTTGATTTTTTTACGGCATACCCGATTTTATAGCTCTTTCCTCGGACAGAATAAAACAACATTGATTTCCCAGCGATATCGAGAATTGTGGGTTTTCCGATTACATGTTCTTCGCTGCCTTGTAAATCCACAGCAACTTCTTGTTCTCGCTTCCAGCTTATTAGATCCGCTGATTTTGCTTTTTTAATGTTGTAGGAAGGAATCACTCTTGAGTTTTCGTCTTTTTGCCAGCTTTTAAAACTTGTATACAACATGGACCATTCATCATCACTCTCCTTGGTAACGCAGAGGCTTCCAGTTCCATAGGGTTCCATGTTGGTACGATCCAAAATTGGATTTTTTTGGACCCGTTTAAAGGACGAACCATTATCTTCACTAAAAGCTAATCCGGAATAATTCTGAAATCCGGATATGCCGCCGGAGACCCAGCCAACATAAAACATAAAAATTCTTGATTCATGTTCAATGATCCAAGGATACGAAACACCAGATTCATCAAAGCAACCGATTTCACCAACATCAAAAAGTGGATTCTGTGATACTTCGGAGACAATAAGATTCTTATTTTGAATTCCCAGCACCTCTACGCGGCCAATGCGTGAAACATTATTACCATCTCTACCTGTGATGTATATATATGATTTGCCATTTTTTTGCTTAATGTAGTGCGAAGGGCCGATACCGTTACTTATCCAATCTATATTTTTATTTGGTTGTATTAGTAACCCATGCTTTTGCCAAACCAAACTTTGCTGTTCATTGAATTCTTTATAGGTCATGGCGAGACTTCAAACTTCACAACAATTTTGCGATCACTGTGCTCAAAGAATGTTGGATAGTTTTCTTTGTGTGCCCGCGAAATAAGATAGCCTTGAAGTACGGAAAGCTCTTTTGATACCTTGCTGTTGTTTGGGTTTCTCGGAGTGATGTGAGTACACGCTAATGAGTCATCCTGTGGGGTTGCTATTAAAGTCTTTCTAGCAATTGTGTCCATAATTTCTTCAATCATATTGAATTCTAGATTCAATGATTTACGAATAATGGATTCCATATCATCAAAATCTGATATTTGAAATTTGGACTGCAAAATGATTGGACCTGTATCGATTCCATCATCAATTAGATGTGCTGTAACTCCAGAAACTTTATCTCCCTCCAAGAAAACGTATTCAACGTACTTACCACGATGTCTTGGCAATAGAGTTGGATGGAGATTAATCGCGAATTTAAACTTCTGATAAAACTGTCGAGGGAAAATTAACGGAAAACCAGCTGATATCAAAACACTAGATTTACTGTCTACAAAATCTAGATTCTCGAGTTCAGACTTCTTAACTTGAACGTATTCAATTTCACTATTCGAAGCAAAATTAGTCAACTTACTTACTTCGATGGCATATCTTGACTCTTTCGGAAAGATGCAGGTTACATTATAAATTTTAGCTAATTTCTCAATGAGATTCACTCTGGCAAAAGCAGTGCAGAAATAGATTTTTTGCTTATTCATTTGAAATTGTTTCCATAATGTGTTGATTGGAACGTTTTTTGACGCTTGCACTTATCTCTTGAAGGCGTTTTTCCAGTGAAGAATAATGGATGAAAGATAGAATAACTAGAACAGCGTTTGACATTACTATCAGTAATATTGTGGAAGCCCATCCTGGCGGAGTTTGTAACGGTTTGCTAGCTGTAATCAATGTGAAAATAAAAGTTAGTTGCAAGGCACCATTTGATAGAAAAGCTATTGTGAGGATTAAAATTTTAGGTGCTTTTAAAGATTTTAAAATTGATTTCCATGCAAGAGCAAACAACTTTGGATAAGAATAGTTGGATTTTGTAAGTCGATACGAATTAGTTTGATGAATTACTTTACTTTTGAACCCACTTTGCGAAAGTAAATCACCTATATTTTTATTTGTACTATCTTGAAGCATCCAATTTGCCACGCTTTTGGTGTATAAAACGTAGCTGGACCCTATAAGTTGATGTCCCGTTAATAGAAACGCAATTTTATAGTACATTTTTCTAAGTTGTTCGTAATACTTCGTGTTGTTTAATCTATTTTGCGAGGCAATAACATAATTTAGTTTATTTGAAATCAATAACTCATACATTTCCAATGTATCCAGTGGGTCGTTCTCCAGATCCGCATCCAAAGTACAGATGTACTCTCCTTTTTTCACTGCGTATTCAATTCCAGTTTTCAATGCCTCTTGTTGACCCAAGTTTTTAAAATGTCGTATCCCGATGGTTTTCGAGTTTTTTTCCACGATTTTTGTGATTTCGTGCCATGAATGGTCACGACTTCCATCATCCACAAAAACTACCTCATTGAGCAACTTTTGTGAACCAATTGTTTTCTTTATTCTCACATGCAACGCTTCCAAAGTTGCTGCGTTGTTGAAGATTGGAATGACAAAAGTGATCCGATGTTTATCCAATTTGTTTCGCCTTGGAATTCATCGAATTTAGATCTAATGAGTTCAGTGCAAATAAAAGCATCCAGCGACCGTTGAACGAATACCAATCTGGTTGTTTGCCCTCATCGATAACATCAACGCCGTGTGGCATTTGTGCGTTAAAAAATAATACATCGCCAGGTGGAGCTATTTCGTCGGTGTATATCTTCTTGCCTGACAATTCAATATATGCGCCGCCACTAGAAAAATCTATACCTTTTGTCGTTAAGTTCATTGTGGGCACAACTAGTTGATGTTCGCCCACAGGGTCTGCATGTTTCTTCAAGCCACCAATTCCTGATGGATAAAACTGAAATGCTAGACGCCTAGTAAAATTATCTTCAGGAAATTTGTCCATATATTGCCCTTGTTTTTTCCCAGAAATAACATTTTTTAACTTATATATCATTTTTGTTCTCTCAAAGAGATCGAAAATATCAAAGTTCCAAGGATAAAAATTAAACTGATGGAAGCACGCTCCGACGGTTGATCTAGGGTCCCAAATGTTTATTAGGTGCCCGTTTGGAGCGTTGTTATAAATTGCAGAATAATTTGGGAGGGAATTCCTACCAACTCCAGTTAAGTATTGCTTCAACTGAGAAATAAAAACTGACTCAAAAGCGTTACGTAATATGTAAACTTCTCCATTTTTAATGTCTTCGATAATCTGGTTAGTAAGATTTGAGTCACTTAGGACTAATTCTACGTTTGAAATTTCCTTAATTTTCACACTCATAGGAAATACCTCCGATTAGACATCAATTTTGAAGTCATTCTACTTGATGGTTGAGGGAGGAGTAAGTATCTTCGCGTAATGTTGGATGCCGGGTTGGTTGAATCCGAGCAGTATTTTAGTCAAGCCGCGCAACACCACTAGGTGTCATTACATGCACTGCAACAATCCCGGAATCGCCATCATTAACTGAAGCCGGAACCCACTCAACTTCAACATCTGAACCGATTGCTGCACGAAGTTCCGAACCAAGCCACTCTTCAATACGAGATTCATCTCCAGCAATTTCGACTTTAACAATCTTTGCAATTGCTTTGCCATCAGTTGATGGGTGATCTAGTGATAACCACTCAATAAAGAATGGCAGTTGCTTATCTTCTAGTGTTCCAAGAACTCCAATTTGTTTCCAAGCTAAATCTTTTCCATCTGGCTTTGTGCGGTGACCATCAACTGCTGCGCGACCTAAACGCTTTTCAATCTTTGAAACATCATCAACAGCAACAACCCATGTAAGCCATCCACCACCTTCTGCAGCGCGTTGTGAAACAGCTTTACCAAAGGGAGTTGAGTCAGATGATGGATGGTCTAATGGGCAAACAACTTCTAGGTAGTGACCATTTTGTAATGGAAGTGTGAAGTTGCGTGTGCCAAAGCGTGGATGAATACCGCCATCAACAAATGTGCTGCCAAGGCGAGCGCCAAGACGTTGAACAGTGTCGGCTAGTTGATCATGGGACGTTACATATGAGACATGGTCTAAGCGCATGGGTAAATCTAACCCTATGAAAAGGGGTGCTTTTTACCATTTAGCGTGCGTGAAACAAGAGTTAAAGAGC
>Ga0114980_10001774_pt1 | contig 15362 bp, 30 predicted proteins | sample S_140806_EF_Meta_FD_87018 | JGI IMG/M metagenome (GOLD analysis project Ga0114980, IMG submission 87018) | Freshwater microbial communities from Lake Simoncouche, Canada to study carbon cycling - S_140806_EF_MetaG | ecosystem: Environmental > Aquatic > Freshwater > Lake | place: Lake...
AAGCTATGTATGAACTATCGCTGTATATGTTAGTATAACTAACAGTTATTAAATCATCATAATCACCTAAAAGGTAATGTACTCTCAGTCTATCGTTGATAACAGCACCATACTTTTTTTGGTTTGATTTATCAATTTGATAATCAATTTTAGATGATTGCGGCACCAAACTTAAAAGTTTTGTAAATAAGTTTACTTCCATTTTTTTACAACTCACAAACTACAATTTGTATTGGGGATTCACTTAAGATTGTTTCCACATCCTTTTTGTTTAATCCTCCAATACCACAACCAATCCAAGGTAATGTCAAAGATGTGTAACCCAACTGATAAAACTTTTCAAGTCCCTGCTTAATCCATTCCAATCTAGCACAAGGACCAGGATAATCCTGGGAGGCAATATTAACAATTGTTTTGCCCTTTTCTTCCGTTACCAATACCATTCCTGGTTTAAGGGCATTGCTTTTACATAAATCTTTGTATAGCAAAAAATTATCTGGATACAAATCTTTAAACGTTTTTGCGATACCTGCACCCATTACACCAACAATGTTTACCCCATGTCCAATAATAGTATTTTCTGGGGCAAACAAATTACCTTTTTTAATTTCTAATGCCATAGAGATCTACCATAATAAAACCCTAGAAAGAAAAACAAAACACTAACGGCAATCAACATGTTTGTATTAATTTGATACTCTTCTGTGGCTTCTTCCACTTCCTCAATAGGAATAGATGCCCTAGAAACTTCAAGTCCAATCAATTCTTCATCCCCTTGATCTTGCATTATTATCACCGAGAGTTATGCATAATCATAGACCGTTGAGCCATAAACAACTTAAATGTCATCTTGGCATCCCATTCTGCATTGTGATGCCCCTCCAAATCTAGATCAGGAAAAAAGAATTTTAGTTGCTGCACAAGACTAACCCCAACGTCTTTTGGAATACGTCCACAGGTTTTAAGAAATGTTGCATTGTTTTTTGTGTCATGAATATGACGGCTAAACAAAGTATCCAACTCTGTTCTGCGTCCCTCAAACAAATGCCGCTTCATAAACTTAGCATCAAATGCTACATTATGCCCAATCAAATGTAGGGGCTTGTAAAGGTACAATAGCTTATAAAGCGTTTCTTTGCCCTTTTTATAATCAATTGCCCGCTTATCATGCTCAACCAAATTAATGTTATTAATCCCCAGTGCTGGAGCTTCAATAACATATTGTCCACTGTTTGGTTTTAAACATAGGTCTACTTGATTAACAACGTTAAAACTTTCATCAATCACAAGACCATATAGGGTTAGTAGACTGTTAGATGAACTAAGACCACCTGTTTCTGTGTCTACGCAAAAATAATGAGTCATTAGTTATTCTCCATTTGTTGTAGAACAATACCAATTGTCGCTGTTGAATAAATCCCAGAAAGGATAAAAAGATAATACCAAATCTTTTCTGCTTGTTTTATTTCTTTTAACTGTAAAGCTTTCAATACAATGCCAGTAAAAATAAAGCAGTTGACTGCCCCAAGCACTAATCCTAGTTTAAACATTATTTACTACTCCGTTCTTCTAGATTATAGACGATAAACAATACTGAGATTGAAACCAATAAAATCCCAATACAGTATGTAATAAAAACATTACTCAATTTTGGTTACCTCATACAATAGCCATATAGGCTTCCTGAATCTTTCTAGCACGCTTCTCATGCCGTCCATTTCTACGTTCAATTCGAAGTAGATCAAAACGTTTAGCATTCCAAAGCTTAAGCATCTTGTTCCACCAATAGTTTTGGTAATGCCTACTAAACTTCATATCCACATCAAAATCAAAATAGTGGACTAACTCATGCACCAAAACCGAACGATGCTTTGCGCTTGTAAGCAGCTTACGCTTGCTAAAAAACAACCAAATAACTGACTCTTTACTGTTGTCTTCATTCTTTCTGTAGGAAAGAAACATTCCTCTGGCTCTTGAATTCTTTGGACGAAGCTGCTTGCGATGATCGAAGATTACCCTTAGTGTATGACCCTCACGGGCACCATGCAGTACCAGTTGACCGAGCCTCGGATTCATCGCAACGCGGGCAATGATCCTGTCCATCATCTCGGAAACCTTGCGTGGAACAGTAGTAGTCATACCCAACCTATAACCCATCCACAATGACTGTCAACCTCCCCAGAACTTGGGTTACTACATATAAGGGGTTTGGGGGGTAAGATTCAGGAATTTTCTAGGTTAGCAATAAAGTGCTACCATACCTATTGACAATAGTTGACAGCAGACTCTTGACAGGGAACTGGGATGGGTTAGGCTGACGATGGTCGAAGGCAACAAAACCAGAAAGTGAGTTGTGTATGGGAGAAGTTATTTTTCGTATTTTACGCTTTTGGTTTTTTCATATAGTTGGAGTTTTTATCGGCTTTGCAATGATTTTTTCAATGCTATGGCTTGCAATTGGGTTTTTGAAGTATTTTGCGTCACGCTAAAAAGGAGGTCTAAGTAAAACATACATGGACGATGTACTATATGCATTTAAAAAATGGCTAGGATATTTTGCGACAGGACTTATCGCCCTGTTGTTTTTTGGTATAGCGGGATTCATCATTTTGATGTTTGCGGGTTATAGCTATCTTAATGATTTAAGAGAGTCTGACAATGAACAACCAACAAACAATCAAGTTATGACCCCAGTCCAAAATCCACAAGTTATAGTTCCTCAATCTTCGCGAACACGAAGAATCACAAGACATAGGAATAACAATGAATATGGAAAACTACCACCAGATCAGGTTACCCCACCAATTGACAGATACTAAAAAGGAGAAATCAAATGAAATCAATTGACCTACAAGAACTGTTTAAGCAACAAGGTTTGGATACAAAAGGTATTCAAGCAGAAAACTTTAAGCAGGTTGCCTTAAACTTTGGCGGTTTTGTGGTATATACCAATGTAAAAAATAATGATATTGACCTAGATGATTTGATTGTTGATTATACTTTTGGTGATAGTGCTATTACCGATGTTGGAGCAGAGCCACTTTTGTCTTATCTATCTGCAAAGTTTGCAACTACAAAAGCAGCCAAGGCTCACATTCTCAATTTGTTTAAACAAAAACCAAACTGATACCTGTCCGATCAGTGGGTTCAAAAAAAACACCGTAGGGTGTTGACGATGCTGTAGGGAGAATTAGATTGAGTGCGTCACCGAGAGAATGGTTCTCAACGGTGACGGTGTAACCCAAACCTGTTATCTGAGGAGTAAATCAAATGTCTACACTTTCAATTCGTAATGCCCGTACCGTTCTTGATGCACTACAGAAGCACGATGTTTTCACCGTGCGATTTGTTGGCGAGACAAAGGATCGCCAACTTACTAAGTTTCGAGAGGTTGCCCGTCGAGGGCGCAAGGGGGGAATGGATCTTTTCTTCCGAGACGCTGAGGGAACGGAATACTTTATCGCTGATCGTGCAAACTTTGTTAAGGGCTTCACCGCTCCTAGCGAGGGTGCCGATGCCGTGTTCACCGTTACCCGCCTCTCCGACAATGCCGAATTGCGGTTCTCCACCCGCCGAGAGATTGGCAAGGGTGAGCTTCCCGCCCACCTGCACATTGTTTCAATGCCCGTAGAGCAGCTACCCAAGGTCGAGCACGTTAGAGCGTGGAAGACCGCTGCCGAGCGTGCAGTAACTCCAGCGTGATAACCAATCTGGGGGGCAACCAAATCTTTGATGGTTGAGATAATAATAGTCTCAACCATTTACGCATTTGTCCATAAAAGGTCTTTTAAATATGAAATATATACACATAACAGACATACACTTAGATCATTTAGGAGACAGTGATTTAAGAGAAAAAGAATGGGTTCTAAACAACATAGACCGTGTTGTTGAATATGCAACAGATTTGTGTTTGGAAAATCCTAATATAGATATTGTTTGTTTAACTGGTGATATTTCATCTGGGCAACTATTACCATATCATCTTGAAGTATTAGGTGAAGTATTCAGGAAGTATAACAAAAAGTTGTTGTTTGTTTGCGGCAACCATGATTACTATGGTAGCAGTTTTACGGAAACCAGGAAGGCAATAAAACAAGTTATAGATTCCCATAAAGATACTCTATATTACCTAACAGATAATACAATTCTACAAATAGATGATACCTTAATTGTGGGGCATGATGGATGGTATGATGGTTTGTATGCCCCATTTATTCAGTTTCAAACTGTGGAAATGAATGACTTCCATGTTATTGAAGATTTAAAGGATTGCCGTACCCGAAATGATTTATATAATCTTTGCCGCAAACAAGCAAAAACAGCGGCGGATTATGTAAGCAAACAAATTGAATGGGGCATCATATCTAAAAATCCAAAAAAAGTATTGGTGTTAACCCACATACCACCATTTCAAGAACTATCAACATACAAGGGTAAGGTATCAAACAATATTTGGTTGCCTTGCTATAGCTCAAAGACATTTGGAGATATGTTGATTAAAACGGCAACAAAATATCCAAATATAAACTTTAGAGTATTGTGTGGGCATACACATGATGCAGTTCAACATCTTGCGCTACCCAACCTCCATGGCTACACTGGACGCTCCAAGTACGGGATGCCTCAAACATCCCTATCCATACAAGAGCTCTAACACAAGGATTAATAAAACAATGGTAGTCTCAAACGTTGATCTAAGCCCTTTGTCACAAAACCAAATGCTGGATATCCTGGAAGCACTTGCACAAGAAGTGTATGGTATCCCAGTAAAGGTTATGCAAGATCCAGTTGATGACATGTGGATTATTTTTAATCCCAGCAAAAAGATTACTTATGTTGTCAACAATAGTCTACAGAAGCTTTTTGACGAATTCCTAGAAGAGTATTCTGGGGTACTAGAAGTAGAGTTTCTTAACAATATCGGGGCTATCCAACCAGAACTACTAAATTAAAATTTATGTTTGTCAACCCCCTGTTGACAAACCTATCTATGGGTAGCCAGTAAAAGGAAAATAATATGTCTTCAAACATACTTGACACTGCCAAACAAGACGCAGTGATAGTTACTAAACGCTTAGCATTAAAAAAGCTAATTGGTTTTGTAAACCAAACAATTGTAACTTCTATTGAGCGTAACCCAAAAATAAAATCCAAAGCCAAAAGAGATATCTTAGAGTTTTTAGAAACAGATCGTGGTGTTGCCGCAGTTAAGTTTTTAACTGGTTTAATGATACCACAAATTAAGATTGTTATTCACCCAGATTACCATGATGCAGTTGACTCTGTTGCACAAGAACTAAGAGTACAAGGGGAATTAGTTGCGGCAACCGAAGCTATTGACTTTATTGTAAATCAATTTAAACACTTCTCCCTTGATACAATCTTTTCTCCTCGTGTTAGAGTAGAAACAGACTCTCAACCACAATTGCTAGATTCTGGTTTGCCAGTAAGCAGAACAAATGATTCAAAACATCATCAACATGTAAACTAAAATGATTGCAGAAATTATTGTTAGTATCTATACCCTAATATTCTTTTCAATTTTAATTGGATTTTTTACTGTTGACTATTGATAAAACTATATTATAGTTAATAATGTGAAATCCATTTACTATGAGTTACTAGTTTTTGCCGCAGAAACTGTAGAAAAATGGATGTCACCCAATAACCCAAAACACTTGATTGGTAAAACTATCAGTATAAACAAACCAGGATACCCAGAACGATATTTTGCCTGTATATCAGACAGAGTTTTTCCAAGACAAACCACTGTTAATCAACTGTTAAAACATACTGATTCCAAAATAGTAACAGACCATGCTTTAATACTTGACATAGTTGAATATGAAGGTAAACTAGGTAAAGAGTTTTATTATAAAACTTTAACACCTTTTGGATTAAAGCAAATAGTTTGGTTTGATCTTTATGACATGGATATCTGGAAAAACTTTCATATAAGAGATTTTGTCGATGTTATCGATTAATGATGAAGAGTTAGCACCACCAGACTTTTGTTCAATAGAATACTTTGAACAACGTATTAATGCCTTGATTGGTAAAACCTGTCAGTATTATGATCATATTACAATGATAGTAATCGAGGCAACCCCAATACAAAAACGTATGGTTAATGATAATCTAGTATATCACACTATTTTAAAATGTTTGTCTCAAGATGAGTTGTTTGAAATACATCTTGTAAATGTAGATATACTTTTAGATGATATAGTCATTATTGACTAATACTATAAACTGCACTATATAAAATAAAGGAAAAATAAAACAATGAGAAAATATATTGATATCGTAGTTTCTTTTTTAAAAGAAAACCTTGCACTAGTTACAATGGTTGTACTAGCTGCACTAGTGTTGATTATTATGGCACTATCATCATGCCAATCACCATCAACACCAGTTGCTGCTACAGATGTAACCGTATCAGATGCAGTAGTTTCAGATGTTGTAAGTTTAGAAACTTCAATCGTAACAGATGCAACTGTTGCCGCCGAAAGTTCTGTTGATGCAACCGTTGCCGCTGATGCAACCCTATCAAGAGAAGCCTCTGCTGACGTTACAGTGGCAAGAGAAGCCGCTGTTGATGCAACAGCCGTGCCAACAGATGCTCGTACAGACTCATCATCTGATCGTTGAATCCCTTGACGGACCTCGGTCTGAGGTTATAGTAGACCCGTTGGTTGATGACCAACCTTGATCTAGTTAAGGGCATGATAAAAAAGATCGGCCCAAAGAAATGGCGTCTCTACTCTAAAGACGGCACAAGAAACTTGGGAACATACCCAACAAAAGCTGGAGCCCTTAAGAGAGAGCGGCAAGTACAATACTTTAAGCACAGAGCTAAGTTTGAACAACTTGTACTTAGCAAAGTGCTCTATAAGCTTACCTTATTGTTTGAGAACCAATAACCAATTCAACAAGGAGATTTTTCATCATGGGATACACTACTGATTTTTCTGGGTGCTTTATGCTTGATAAGCCTCTCAACACGGATCAGATTAGATATCTTGACCGATTTGCCAACACACGGAGGATGACCCGTAATACTGCACTTCTGCCCCGTGATCCCTTTGCCATTGCCGTTGGTCTTCCTCATGGTGAAGAAGGCCAATACTATGTCGCCAGCAAAGCACAAATGGGACAAGACGATGATGCCAGCGTGATTAAAGGCAATGTGCCTCCAGTTGGACAACCTGGCCTTTGGTGCCAGTGGGTACCATCCGACGATGGTATGTCAATCGAATGGGATGGTGGCGAGAAGTTTTACAATTATGTTGATTGGATTAAGTACCTTATCCAACACTTTATTGCCCCATGGGGTTTTACCCTAAACGGTAAGGTTAAATGGCACGGAGAAGACCCGTCTGATTCTGGTGTGATCGTTGTCAATAACAACATCGTAACCACAAAGGTTAATTGAACCTTTCGGGGCAGACCAAACAAAAGTCTGCCCCTTTCGCCATTTGTGATAAAAGGAGAAATAATATCAAATGAGTTTGGGTTTGTGTTGCCAGTTCCTAGAATCTAGGACAAAACGTGATGGTACTATTGTGCATGAAAATGCAATTGATGAACGAAGTCTCCAACTAGGTAGATACAAAAGCGGGGCATATACAAACGAATATATTCGTGATTTGTTTCGTCATAATGCGGATCAAATTATCAAGCTTGTACCTAAGCTCGCTGAACTAAACATTAAAAGTTTTAGGTTGTCTAGTACGTTTCTAACCCTGTTTGATCTTGTATCAGAGATTCCAAAAGGCGATGATGTACTAAAAGCAAAACTTCGTGTTGCTGGGGATTTGTTCAAAAAACATGGTATCAGAGTAACAACACATCCTGGGCAATATACTGTACTATCAAGTGACAGTGATGCTATCATTAATAAGTCAATTATAGACTTGGCTTATCATGCTTGGGTATTTGATCAAATGGGATTTGATTGTACTCCTTATTATGCTATCAATATTCACGGCGGCAAAAGCGATAGGGCAAATAAACTGATTGAGACTATCAAGCGGTTGCCGCAAAATATCGGCGGCAGACTAACCCTAGAAAATGATGAAAGTGCCTATAGCCTCTTGGAACTACTGCCTGTTCACAAGGCAACAGGTGTACCTTTGGTATGGGACTCCCATCATTTTACTTTTAATGATGACAACCTAAAAATGGAAGACGCTTATACCCTATCAATGGAAACTTGGTCCAAAACTGGAATCAAACCACTACAGCATATTAGCAATACTACCCCAGGATTGGAAAAAGCAAAGTTTATGGATAAGCGTAAGCATAGCGACTTTATCCATTATGTCCCAGAATGCCAATTGGCGGGCATTAAACAAAACTTGATTGATATTGATGTAGAAGCCAAGATGAAAAACCTAGCCCTGTTGAAGATGCGTAAAGACTTTGATGTCCAGCATTGACAACTCATATAGTGTAGACTTATTGATAGGGTGTGTGGTAGCTAGATGTGAACCCTAGCGATGAAATCTCTGCTTTATCTAGAGATTTTTATCATACTGTACAAAATGATATCATAGGGGCAACTGAGCTAGAGTATCCCTTTGAAGAATGGATTCCTTTGTTTCTTAAGTTTGTTCAAGAACGCATAAAAGAGAATAATGGAATCACCGCAACATCTCCATAGTTTAAAACTATTCTAGAAAATGCTAAGCCTTGGGACAGTTCATTACCTAGTAGATGGAGTATCAATAAATTATGATTTATAAAGATGTTATTCTAAATCATGAATATATTTGGTTAGGCTCTAGGTCTGCACCTATTTTGGATTTTTTGGGACAACCTACTAAAAATATTGGAGAGTTGACTTTTGGAGATATCTTCTCTGTTGTTGAGATATCATATCCACAAGAACAATTCTTGTATCGTCTGAAAATTTCAACAGAAAAACTATCAGTAGGATTTTTATCATTCTGGAAACATGAACCCTTGCCAGTAAAACTTATGCTACATTACAATCCAGTAGTAACAAAATATTATAATGTTTAATACAGAACCAAACGAGTTTTATACTATTACCATCAAGGAGTATGGTCAACCACACTTTGAACGCACCTCATTTATTTTTCAATCTTTTGATAAGGCTATAGAATATATTAAATGTGATTCCTCTTGGGATTGTAGACCTCATGGTGGCAGCATGAATGAATGGTATGATGCTGGTTCAGGTTATACATATAAGATTGAATCATGCGATGATTGCGGAAGGTTCTAAGTTGGGGTTGCCGCCATGATTGCGGCATTCTCTTGACGGCTCATACCCAGTGTATTATGGTCTAGAGGCAAGGAGACAACATGAGTAAAATGGGTGAGTGTCTGGATAATATCAATGATCTTCTTGGACTAACTTGTCATCAGGCCGCATCAAGCGATGGTCGCTTTTATGAGATTAAAGGCTGGAAGCCAGACGACCATGGAAGAAATGTACTTAAGTTCTTTCTTGATAAGGAAGATTGCCAAACTTTGGCGGCAGCTTTTAAAACTCTATCAGAAGAAATGCAGGATAAGTAAAATGAAGTTTCTATGTATTGCCCTTATTATGTTTTTATCTGGTTGCGGCCCAAGATGGGGAGACTACAGGTTTCTAGATTCAGAAGCTATTGATGTAACCGATGGAAATATGGAATCCACATTAGATCAACCTGATGTAGAAACACCTGATGCAACGATTAGTGATTGATAAGATGAAAAATAATGACAAACAACTGACAACAAAATCATATGTTGTGGTCCGTGATTCTTTGGGTGACGGGCTGGAATTGTTTAAATTTGGACTTGAAGTAGCTGTTGGCCGTGTTCAACTTGAACAATATATTGCGCTTGCCACAACAGAAATTCTTGAGGAAGACGAAGACGAATTCCAAGATTTGGATCTTGACGATATTCAAGATATCGCAGATCAAATTGTAGTTTTGGAAGTAACCGATTATAATGTTCCAAAACTGATTAAGCGTCATTTTAACCAAAATAAAATGGAAGAACGGCAACTTTATCTTCGCCTCAAACGCAAGTATGAGAGATCCACTTGACTACCAGTCAACCCTGTGATAGAGTGAAAACATGAACGGCAACAAGACGAAAATCAATCTTCCCAACATTGTGACTGTGAGTGATTACCACGAGTTCAAAGGAATTGTTGATATCATCATCGATCTTTGCAACACAAAGCAAATCAAGGTCAAGGAGATTGGTATGGCAGATCTCCGATCTGGACCAAAATATGTCGGTGTATTGTATAATGAAAATGTTCCAAACAAGCAAGAGATTGAGAATCTTCTTGCAAAAAAGGGCATTAAAATCGAAGACTAAACATGAACACCAGCGATAACCTTTACTTTTTCAAAACCCTGTGATAGAGTGAAAACATGAACGGCAACAAGATGAAAATCAATCTTCCCAACATTGTGACTGCTGTTGATTATCACGAGTTCGATCATATCGTTGATACTGTGAATGATCTTTGCAATACGAAGAAAATCAAGATCAAGGAGATTGGGCTGGTATACCTACCACATGGCCCAGAATATGTCTGTGTTCTTTATATGGGAAATGTTCCAAACAAGCAAGAGATTGAGAATCTTCTTGCAAAAAAGGGCATTAAAATCGAGTACGAAACATGAACACCAGCGATAACCTTTACCTTCATTGTTTCTTCCGAGATGATATGGAAGATATGTGCTGGAACGAATATGTTATTTCCAGCCGTTCCAATCTTTCTTCAGAATGGCGGCATATTCCAAATGAAGAGTCTAGCGTTCTAGACTGGGGCGAAAGTTCTGATATTATTGATAGTTACCCAACTGCTGTAAAGGTAAATTGTTATGGTTGAACTATATGGATTACGAACAGATTATGAGCAACACCGTATTGGAGGAGAATTTGAGCGTGTAGAGGTAAGGGTTCTTGTTGCTACGTTTGATGATGAACGTTCAGCCAAAGAATATGTAAAATATTCTGAGTTAGCAGGGGCAAGAAATGATGATGGTTGGAAAACCTATAATGTTTGGCGCAAACAGTTTAGGTATAGAGCCAACAGCGTTTTAAGGTATTATACAGACTTTGAGATTGTTGCCTCAGAAAGTGTATCTGTTCCACATAATCCTAGATTACTATAAATAATAGGCGGCAACATGAACTATAAAATTTACGTTCTATATAAATTGTTAAATAACAATGAAAAGGTAATCATGCATACTTTTAGTAGACATGATTTAGCCGTTTCTGCCGCAAATTATTATAAGAATATTGATAGTTCCATAAATCTGGAATGCAAAGAATCAACTGTAGAAACTTATTTTATTCCATTACAATCTATCTAGATTTAATCCTATCATTATTATAGGGTAATACCATGGATAATCAAGATGATTTATTGCAAGCATATCCCCCTGAACAAAGAGAATTTTTAAGGGCGGCAATCAAACTTAATTTATTAACTTGGAGTAACGATGCTGCACAAGCAAATAAAGGTAGAGGTTATTATATTGCCGCAAGTAAACTTGTTAGTTTTTTAAACTACTTTCTTGGTGGAGAGTAAACTCTCCAACATCAACATGTTTAACATCTCTGCTTGACGTTCCTAAACCCATCACTAGAATGCTCCCTGTCGGAAGGATGCTCCCTCCGAGATTGTCTATTCGCTGTTATCTGAGGAACAAACAATGAAGCTAGATCGTGATGATTCCCACAACATTGAATCCTTTGGTACTCTAAAGGAAGAATCCTTCTCTATTGGAGACATGGGCTTTGTGTTGGAGATTCTCCGTAACAAGCTGTACTCCAACATCAAAAAGGCAATCTGCCAAGAGTACACTTCCAATGCCCGTGATGCTCACCGTGAGGTTGGCAAGGGCAATATCCCAATTCAAGTAACTCTCCCCAGTCTACTTGATCCCAATTGGCGTTGCCGTGACTTTGGTATGGGCATTTCCCCAGATCGGGTTTCAAACATCTTTGTTCAGTACGGAGTCTCAACCAAGCGAGATTCAAATGATTTTACAGGTTCTTATGGTATCGGAGCCAAGAGTGCATTTGGTTACTCTGACTCATTTATCGTAAACACCTTTATCGCAGGGATCAAGCGATCCTATAACGCAATCATTGATGAATCTCGACGGGGCAAGTTTGTTTTGCTTTCCGAAACGGAAACATCCGAGCCTGATGGAACGGAAATTGTTGTTCCCGTTCGCAAGGAAAACTTTGGTGACTTTAGGTTTGAAACCGAGCGGGCAACCCGTTTTTGGAACCCTCGTCCATCTATCAAAGACCCATCTGAAAGTTTCAAGTATAATGAACCCAACATTCTACTAACTGGTGATAATTGGTTTATTACCAGCGGAGGTGGAGAGATTTGCGCTATCCTTGATGGAATTGTTTATCCAATTGATAAGAGTCTGTTGGATAACAGTAAGATTGCCAAGTTTAGTTGGGCGGTAGATACTTATCTCAAGTTTAATACTGGGGATTTGGCTGTTGCCGCAAACCGTGAATCTCTTGATCTAAATGAAAAAACCAAGAACAAGATTTACGAGGGTTTCCAAACCCTAAAACATCAGTTGCTTAATAGTTTTGCCCTCAAAATCAATGAGGCGACAACCTTTAAGGAAGCCAATATTTCCTTCTCAAAGATCAAGGGTCTGTTTGGTTATGGGCACCTTGATAGTGTCGCGTATTCTTGGAATGGACAACCTTTGATTGGCACTAGTTTGCGCTTTGGTGGTTATGATTCCACTGTTGGTGCAATCCGTTACGAACTTAAAGGTACTAATGGGGCAAATGGATTGCCTCTAATCAAGAAGGCAACAAAGCATCAATCCAGCAGTATTTCATTTAACCAGGATTGTTTGATCCTAACAACCAATCTTGATTTCAACAGGGTTGTTGAGATTGCCGTTCAAAAGGCATTTCAACAAAACCCCGATAAGGAAGCTGTTTGGGTTGTTAAGGTTCCAACACCAGAGCTTTCCGCAAAGCTAGGCATTAGCTCTATTTCAGATGGTACGATTGAAAGCTACTATAATCCCAAGGAGCGTCAAAGCTCAATTTCGCGGCTAACCATCTATAAGTTGGATTCTGGCAGCACTTTTAATCGTACCTCGTTCAAGGATTTCCAAAACGATACCACCAAAAAGGTATACGTTCTACTTGACTCCAGCAAGGATGCTATTGGCAAGTATAACAATTCAGATATTGCTGCTGTAGCAAGCAGCACAAACCTATCTGTTTATGGTTTCAAAAATGACCTAACGGCAGATAAGCTAAATGACATTACTGATGAGATGCAAGCATTTGAGGACTACATCCCAGAGTACATTCAAACCTCTGGAATTGATGTTGGTGAAATCCTTGCTTACATTGACCTAAACCTTTACGAATGCTCACGGTCTATCCGATCAACCCATCAGTTTTTTGAACACCTAGAAAAGTTTCAATTCCAAAACGGACTGATGGCAACGTTTATCGCCACATTCAAGCAGGTTTCTGATCGGCAAGCCGAATGCAATAAGTTTGCATGGCTTAAGCGTGTAAAACTTTCCCATGTCCCAGATGATCTTTCCTCTGTAAAGAATAATCTAATGTCTCTAGCCACTAAGGTTGTTGAAACTTATCCTTTGATTAAGTCACTTGGTTTTAGTTCTGTTACCAAGGATTTGATTCACTACGTCAACACGGTTGACACTCTCGCCCATCACGGTTATACTGTTCCCATGGTTAAGATGGATTGAGCCTCTAACCTGTACCCAGTCTCCAACATAAAGGAAAGCAAAATGAATATCTCAACAATGATTACCAAGAACTCTGTGACGGTTTGCTTTGATGGTGAGACTCATACCATTCTTGCAACAGATTCTGCATACAGTAAGATTCTGGATGCAATCCGTCAAAAGGATGAAGCGGCAATCAAATCCGCTGTAAACCGAGCCGCTAGGCTCATGGAAGCATCAAAAAATCTCTTTACCGTTGAAGATGGTAAAGTTCTTGTGGACAATCAAATTGTCCCAGGTGCTCTTGGCGAAACCCTAATGAACTTTCTTGACCAAGATCTACCATTTGAACCTCTTGTGAAGTTTACCCGCAAACTTCGTAAGAATCCTTCTCAGGCATCAATTGACCAACTATTCAGCTTTCTTGAAGTCAACAAGCATCCAATTACAGAGAACGGCAATTTCATTGCCTATAAAAAGGTTCGTCCCAACATGATGGATATTCATTCTGGGACATTTGATAACTCTGTTGGCCGCACCCTAACAATGGATCGGGATCAGGTTAATCCTGATCCAACCCAAACTTGTTCTACAGGTTTGCATGTTGCAAACTGGGATTATGCTTGCAACCGCTTTGGTAGTGTTGGAGATACAATGATTGAAGTGGAAGTTGATCCCGCTGATGTTGTTGCCGTCCCAATTGATTACAACCAAGGCAAGATGCGTACCTGCAAGTATTTTGTCAGGGGCATCGTACAAAACCCAAATCCAAGCAAGTATCTAGTTGAATCTGATGATCTTTCTGATGATTCATGGGATGATGAATCCTATGATGATGACGAGGATTCAAATGATGAAGAAAACAACGATGATCGTTGCGAGGATTGTGGACAGGATGATTGCGAAGGGGTTTGTTTTGTCTAAACCCAAATCTAATCCACTCTCTTGACAATCCGTTACCAGCGGTTAAACTATAAACTGTCGGGGCAACAAAAAACTAATCAGCCCCAATAGTTATCCTAACCCACTAATACTGGGTACTTGATATTTGAAAACTTAACTTCTTTTTTGGTTGCTAGTAATCTGGTGATTACAACAAGCTGTCACATATAGGCAGCATATTGTAGTAATATAATATGCAAACCAATCAAACTCGGGGAACGCTAAAGTAATATTTGTTTATTACTATGCCAATTCCGAGCCAAGCCTAAAGAAATTTAGGAAGGTGTAGAGACTAGACGTTTGGCATCCATCTAAACAATGGATGATGGTATAGTCCAGACCACAAACAACATATCCCCGTATGTTGGTAGTGAAAACTATAGTGGTAAAGTAACTTGTGCGAGCAGGGTTCGATCCCCTGGCAACCAGCTTTATTCTTTTATTCGATGGTACGCAAATTGGAAAAGCGGCCTAGTTGTCTTCTAGGTGTTTAACATTATTGCAAAACAATGATGTTAATTGAACGTTCGACTCGTTCCTGTCGAGCCATGGGCTTGAATTAGATTCGACGGGGTTGGATACTAATTGTATTGTTGCTGCGAGTGTTTGATTCTCGCATTAAAGCTAATCAAACAAAATTAAATGCCAACGATAACGCCGACGCATTTGCAATGG
>Ga0114980_10001778_pt1 | contig 15354 bp, 18 predicted proteins | sample S_140806_EF_Meta_FD_87018 | JGI IMG/M metagenome (GOLD analysis project Ga0114980, IMG submission 87018) | Freshwater microbial communities from Lake Simoncouche, Canada to study carbon cycling - S_140806_EF_MetaG | ecosystem: Environmental > Aquatic > Freshwater > Lake | place: Lake...
AGGCCATCGGGGCCGCCATCAAGGGCCAGGGCCGGCTCGTAGTCCCGCACCACCGGTTCCAGGCCTGGCAGCAGGGAGGACGGGATGTATGGAGGGTTGCTCACCACCAGGTCGAGCGATCCCCACCAGGGCTGCAGGGCCGTCCACCAATCCGAGCGCAGCAGGGTGCAGCGATCTTCCACGCCGGCCCTGGCCAGGTTGGCGGCGGCCTGCTCCAGCGCCTCCCCACTGGCCTCGACGGCGAAGCCCCGCGCGGCGGGCAGAGCCAGAGCCAGGGCGATCGCCAGACAGCCCGAACCCGTGCCCAGATCGGCCCAATCGAAAGCGGCGGCTGGCCCGGCAGGGGCCAGTTCAAGGGCCAGATCCACGAGCAGTTCGGTCTCCTGGCGGGGGATCAGCACGCCAGGGGCCACCGCCAGATCCAGATCCCTCCAGGGGCAGCGACCCAAGAGATATTGCAGCGGCTCGGCGCTGCCACGGTGGCGCAGCCAAAGCTGCTCCAGGCTACCCAGCGGCTGCATCAGAGACACCGGCCGCTCCGGCCAAAGGCGGAGCTCCTGCAACTGGCGCCAAGCCAGTCCGCCACCCAACTCCAACAGCCAATCGAGTTCGGCGGCGGTGCCCCCGGCCGCGAGCATGCGATGGCGCCAGGCGAGCAACTCTGATCCCTGCAGGCGTTGGCCGACCTGGGGGCCGGCACTGGGTTGGGCAGAGGGGAGCATGGCTCCAGGTTAAGGAGCCCCTCAGCAGGGATGCCAGCGCAACCCCGGCTCGGCCCGCACCAAGCCGGCCAGTTCGAGCTCGAGCAATTGGACCGCCAATTCGGCGGGCTCCTGGCGCATCGCCAGGCTGAGCTGCTCGAGGCAGGCCCCGCCACCCAGCGCCGCCAGCAAGCCCTCCCGGCCGCTGGCTGGGGGCGCAGGGTTGGCCGCACTCGGCTGGGCCGCCCCCGGCCGCGGCTGCCGCGCGTCTGAAGCGAGGGGCCCGGATCCGAGCGAAGCGAGCAGATCTTCGGGGGACAGCAGCGGCGTGGCACCGGTGCTGAGCAGGCGATTGCTGCCCAGGGCAGAGGCCCGACCGGCATCGGCCGGCACCACCCAGAGGGGAAGGCCCCGCTTCCAGGCGAAGTTGGCGGAATGCAGCGCCCCACTGCCGGGGGGGCATTCGACCACCACCACCGCCGCGGCAAGGGCCACCAACAGACGGTTGCGCTGGGCGAAGTGGCCCGCCTGCACCACGCCCCCCGCGGGCTGCTCGCTCACCAGCAGCCCGCGCCGGCCCACCTCGGCCTGGAGGTCGGCGTGATGGCGGGGATAGACCCGCTCCAACGGGGTACCGAGCACCGCCACCGGAGCACCATCACCCGCCAGACACCCCCCATGCACGGCCCCGTCGATCCCCTCCGCCAGCCCGCTCACCACCGGCCAACCGGCCCGGGCGAGGGCAAGGCCAAGGGAGCGGGCCATGGTGAGCCCATGGGAAGAAGGCCGCCGGGTGCCCACCACGGCCACAGCCCGCCGCTGGGCCAGGGCGGGCCAGAGGCTGCCCCGCCCCCGCCACCAAAGGGCCAGGGGCGGGCGGATCCCCTCCTCCGCCGCCAACCCAGCGGGCCAGTGGCGATCACCCGGCACCAGCACCCTGCGACCGGGATCCGGCGACCGGGCAAGGCGGACTAGGGGATCGGGCCCCCAGCGGAGGCGAAACCGCTCCACCACGGGCACCAACCCTCCATGCCAGCCAGGTAACGCGGCGAAGGCGGCGCCGGGCCAACGCCAGGCCATAGCCAGATCGGGGCAAGCCTCCTCAAGGGCCCGCAGGCGCACCCACCCCACCCCAGGGCAACGGGCCCACAGCAACCACCAGAGCCGCTGCTCCTGGCCCCAAGCCGGCCGGCCCGCCGGCGGCCGCCCCGCAAAACAACCGCGAACAAGCTCACCCATGGGATCAGGAGAGGCGACTGGACCAGCAATCCGGTCAAGATCTTAGTACATCAGTACCATCAACAGGCCCCATCGCGAGGGCCGCCACCGCCCGTTCAAGGTCCTCCGGCAGCCGTCGCTGCAGGCGCCGCTGGTCGGGGGCGCTGCCCATGGCCACGAGCACCAGCTCCACCCGCGCCTCCGCCGCCACCCGCCCCTTGCCATCGAGGAGCAGGCTGCGCCAGGGCAACTTCACCCCACGGCGGGGCTCCACCCAACTGCGAATCTCAACCTGGTCTCCGTGCAGCAAGGCCTGGCGGTAGTCGATCGCCAGGGACACCACCGGCAGCTCAAGCCCCCGGGCCGACAGATCGCTATAGGCCAGGCCCACCGCGGCCAGCGCCTCAACACGAGCCTCCTCCAGCCAGGCCACATAGGCGCCGTGCCACACCACACCCGCATGGTCGGTGTGCTGGGGGAGCACCCGCCGCGTCAAGCTCCAGGCACGGGCCCCCTCGGCATCAATTAGGGCCACAGCAGGGGTCTCGGTGGGCTTCATCAAGCTCTTCACGGGGAAGCGGAGGGGATGGCGAATCAGCCATAGGCTGCCGCAGACCGACGATCAAGCCGTGTTCCGCAACGTTCTCATCGCCGATTCCGGCAAGGGTCATGTGGAGGAAATGGTGCGCACCCTCCGCGCCATTCCCCCCTGCCGCCAGGCCCGCATCAACCTGCTCCATGTGATGAACGAGCAGGGCGCCGAGGACCTTCGCTCCCACCGCGCCAAGGTCGATTCCCTGATGGCCGCAGCCATCACCCGGATGGGCCTTGAGGCCAGCGATGTCAACACCATCGTGCGAGAAGGCGACACCAAGCAGACGGTGCTGAAGGTGGCCGAAGAACTCGATGCCGACCTGATCGTGATGGGCTCCCGGGGCCTCGGCCGTCTCCAGTCCATCCTCGGCAACAGTGCCAGCCAATACGTCTTCCAGCTCTCCACCCGGCCGATGCTGCTGGTGCGCGACGACCTCTACATCCGCGCCATCAACCGCGTGTTGGTGCCGGTCGACGGCACCGGTGTGGGTGATGACGCGATCCGCTTGGCCTGCGAACTAGTGGCCGGAATCCCCGGCGGAACCCTCACGGGGCTGCACGTGACCCGCCAGGACATCACCCCTTCCCGCGGCGGCCGCAGCCCGGCCGATGAGGTGCTGGACAAGGCCGTGCAGCGGGCCAGGGGCTACGGCGTGACCATGCAGCCCCTGCACCGCACCGGCGACATCGGCCGCACCGTTTGCGCCGTAGCCGCAGAGATCAAGGCCGACCTGATGGTCATCGCCTCCCAAGACCGCCGACCGCTGGTCGCCAAGGGCCTCGTCGACCTCGACCGCCTACTGGGCAGCTCCGTGAGCGACTTCATCCGGGTGCATGCACCGGCACCGGTGCTGCTGGTGCGGGAACCAGAAGGCGGCCGTTAAGGCGAAGGCCCGAGGGGCTGCCAGCGGGGGGAATTCAGCCCCCCTGGCGGCTGCTGGTTTGGATGTAGAGAACGATCAGGAACACGGCCGGAACCAGAATGAACATGAGGCTTGCAACGAAGCCGAGATCGTTGGTTTCCATGGCGTGCGGGAGGTCCAGGCTGCAGGTTCCAGACGGACCGTATCACCGCCCATCGGGCCCTTCCGCCCCAACTTCATCGCTCGTTGTGGTCGGCGCCACCGCCTCCACCGCGGCAACCTCAGGCCCAGCGGCCTCCTCCTCAGCGGCCGGCGGCTCGGGCGGGGCGGGCCAGGCCGTGGGGCCGGTGGGCAGGGGGCGGGCCAGGGCCGCCTCCACCAGCGCCTGCTGATCGCTCAGCCCCCCCTGGGGACGGGTCAGGATCAGCACCGAATGCTGCACAAGGGCCTGGCAGGCCAGCCGCCAGCTCTCCGGACGCCGCCGCAACTTCTGATCCTCCACGGCGGTGCGGGGGCTTAAGGCCACGGCGGGGCCTGCCGGCACCACCTCCACAAAACAAGTGATGCACTGGCCGCAGCCGCCACAGTTGCCGAGCTTGCCCTTGAGGCCATAGAGCTCGATCCCCTCCCGCAGGGCCACCTCCCGGAGGTTCTCGCCGGGGTAGCACTCGAGGTCGCGGCCTTCCCGCACAAATCGGATCACTGGCATGGCTCGGGCCCCTTGGATGCTCACCATTCTGAATCCCGCAGTTGCGGTCCGTAACCAGCAGCCCCGCGGGGCCTCCGGCAGCACTTACGATCGCGACCACACCCAGACCTGACCCCCATGGGATTGCCCTGGTACAGGGTGCACACGGTCGTGATCAACGACCCGGGCCGCTTGCTCGCCGTGCACCTCATGCATACCGCTCTGGTAGCCGGCTGGGCCGGCTCCATGGCGCTGTATGAACTCGCCATTTTCGACCCTTCCGACGCCGTCCTTAACCCGATGTGGCGGCAGGGCATGTTTGTCATGCCGTTCATGGCCCGCTTGGGCGTGACCGGCAGCTGGGGGGGCTGGAGCATCACCGGTGAAACCGGTGTGGATCCAGGCTTCTGGAGCTTCGAGGGCGTCGCCGCCGCCCACATCATTTTCAGTGGCCTCCTCTTCCTGGCTGCCATCTGGCACTGGACCTACTGGGATCTGGAGATCTGGCAGGACCCCCGCACCGGCGAACCCGCCCTCGACCTCCCCAAGATTTTCGGCATTCACCTGCTGCTGGCAGGCCTCGGCTGCTTCGGCTTCGGCGCCTTCCACCTCACCGGCGTGTTCGGACCTGGAATGTGGGTCTCCGACCCCTACGGGATTACCGGACACCTGGAAAAGGTGCAGCCATCCTGGGGTCCGGAAGGATTTAACCCCTTCAACCCGGGCGGCATCGTGGCCCACCACATCGCCGCAGGGATCGTTGGGATCATTGCCGGCATCTTCCACATCACCACCCGCCCGCCTGAGCGCCTCTACAAGGCCTTGCGGATGGGCAACATCGAAACCGTGCTGGCCAGTGCCATCGCCGCGGTGTTCTTTGCGGCCTTCATCGTGGCCGGCACCATGTGGTACGGCGCCGCAGCCACCCCGATTGAGCTGTTCGGCCCCACCCGCTACCAGTGGGACCAGGGGTACTTCAAGACCGAAATCAACCGGCGCGTTCAAACCGCCCTCGACAACGGTGCCACCAAGGAACAGGCCTGGGCTTCGATCCCCGAGAAGCTCGCCTTCTACGACTACGTGGGCAACAGCCCTGCCAAGGGTGGCTTGTTCCGGGTCGGCCCCATGGTCAACGGCGATGGGCTCCCCACCGGCTGGCTCGGCCATATCGCCTTCACCGATAAGGCCGGCCACGATCTCCAGGTCCGCCGTCTTCCCAACTTCTTCGAAAACTTCCCGGTGATCCTCCAGGACGACACCGGAGTTGTTCGGGCCGACATTCCCTTCCGGCGGGCCGAGGCCAAGTACTCCTTCGAACAGCAGGGCGTCACGGCCACCGTCTACGGCGGTGCGCTCAACGGCCAGCAGTTCACCGATCCTGCTGACGTGAAGCGGTTGGCCCGCAAGGCCCAACTGGGTGAAGCCTTCGAATTCGACCGCGAGAAGTACCACTCCGATGGCACCTTCCGCAGCTCGCCCCGGGGCTGGTTCACCTTCGGCCACGCCACCTTCGCCCTGCTCTTCTTCTTTGGCCACATCTGGCACGGGGCTCGCACCCTTTACCGAGATGTGTTCGCCGGTATCGACCCCGACTTGGGCGAACAGGTGGAATTCGGTCTCTTCCAGAAGCTGGGCGATCGCTCCACCCGCCGTCTGCCGGAGGGCTACGTGCCACCGGCCGGCACCACCCTCAGCTGAGCCGATCGGCTGACACCCGGACCTCGTCCTCCCCTACCGAGAACTCCCCATGGAGAGCTTCGCCTACATCCTCATCCTGGCCCTGGCCATTTCCACCCTCTTCTTCGCGATCGCTTTCCGCGATCCCCCGAAGATCGGCAAGTGATCACGTCCAAGACCCTTCCAACCCCTGCTTGGCAGGGGTTTTTTCATGGCTGCAGGCTGTGATCAACCACCGGAGGAGAACGGATCCATCCCCCTGATTGAACAGATGGGGAAGCACCCTTCTCAAGGTGCGAATGATTGTCTACACTTGAGCAACAAATCCCGAGCTGCCGGGCATGCAATGCCCCTCCTGCCAACACACCGATAGCCGGGTGCTGGAATCTCGAGCGGCCGATACCGGCCGTAGCGTGCGCAGGCGGCGTGAATGCCTCAATTGCGATTTCCGCTTCACCACCTACGAGCGGGTCGAAACCGTGCCAATCACGGTGGTGAAGCGCAACGGCTGCCGGGAAACCTTCAACCGCAGCAAGCTCCTCCATGGCCTATTGCGGGCCTGTGAGAAAACGGGCCTAGAGCCCGCCCGATTGGAGTTGGTGGTGGATGACATCGAACTCGCCCTCGGCCAACGCAACGGCCGTGAGGTAACCAGCAGCGAAATCGGTGAGTTGGTGCTCCAAGAGCTTCGCGGCATGAGTGAGGTGGCCTACGTGCGCTTCGCCTCCGTTTACCGGCAATTCCGCAGCGTCAGCGATTTTGTGGCCACCCTTGAGGGTCTCGGCAGTGGCGCCATCGCCGACGATCCCGAACCAACCCTCCTAGCGGTGGTTGGCTGACGCCAACCGGGATTGAAAGCTCAGGGGCTACGTCTTGGTAGATTCTTGGATCGCACACGCACGGCTGGCGGGCCAGCGTGGAGCGTTCCTTCGCACTGCCACGGGCAGACCGCCAACCTTCCATGACTGTCACCCCCACCGACACCGACACCGACGTCGCCATCCTGGAGACCGAAGCCACCGCTGAAGCCGCGGAGCTCGACCTCGCGATTCCGGAGGACGTGCCCTCCGCCGATGACTCCAGCAGCCGGGGGGCCGGTCGTGACAGCGAAGGCGTGGGCTTCACCCTCGAAGACTTCGCCTCGCTACTCAGCAAGTACGACTACAACTTCAAGCCGGGCGACGTCGTTAACGGCACCGTGTTTGCCCTGGAATCGAAGGGCGCCATGATTGACATCGGCGCCAAGACGGCCGCCTTCATGCCCCTGCAGGAGGTGTCGATCAACCGGGTCGAGCATCTCTCCGATGTGCTCGAGCCCGGCGAGGTCCGCGAATTCTTCATCCTCAGCGAGGAAAACGAAGACGGCCAGCTCACCCTTTCGATCCGCCGCATCGAGTACCAGCGCGCCTGGGAGCGGGTGCGTCAGCTCCAGAAGGAAGACGCCACCATCTATTCAGAAGTGTTCGCCACCAACCGCGGTGGTGCCTTGGTGCGGGTCGAGGGCCTGCGCGGCTTCATCCCCGGCAGCCACATCAGCACCCGCAAGGCCAAGGAGGAGCTGGTCGCCGATTTCCTCCCCCTCAAGTTCCTGGAGGTGGACGAGGAGCGCAACCGCCTGGTGCTCAGCCATCGCCGCGCCCTGGTGGAGCGGAAGATGAATCGCCTCGAGGTGGGCGAGGTGGTGCTCGGCACCGTCCGGGGCATCAAGCCCTACGGCGCCTTCATCGACATTGGCGGCGTCAGCGGCCTGCTGCACATCTCGGAGATCAGCCACGAGCACATCGAGACCCCCCACACGGTGCTCAATGTGAACGACCAGATGAAGGTGATGATCATCGACCTCGACGCCGAACGGGGCCGCATCTCCCTCTCCACTAAAGCCCTCGAGCCGGAGCCGGGCGACATGCTCAGCGATCCCCAGAAGGTGTTCGACAAGGCCGAGGAGATGGCCGCCCGCTACAAGCAGATGCTCCTGGAGCAGGCCGAGGAAGGTGAGCCGATGGGCGTCACCGTCGACTGAGCCTGGGCCCATGGCCAACCTGCTGCTGCGGGGCGAACCGCTGGGATCTCCCCAGGGATCTGCCTCGCCGATCGAGGCGGTGCTGTTCGACAAGGACGGCACCCTCAGCCACAGCGAGCCGATGCTGCTGGCCCTGGCCCGGGCCCGGGTGCAGCACTGTCTGGTCCTGGCCGCGGAACATGGCAGCGGGCTGGAGCGGGCCCCGGAGCTAGAGCATCTGCTCAACCGCGCCTACGGTCTGGAGGCTCAGGGCATCCACCCAGGCGGCATCACGGCAGTGGCGGCCCGCGACCACAACCTGATCGCCACGGCCACCGCCCTCACCCAGGTGGGCCTGAGCTGGCCCGACGCCTTGGTGATCGCCGAGGCCTGCTTCGCACGCACCGATGCCCTCCATGGCGCCGGAGCCGAGCAGCCGCCCCTGCCCACCGCCGGCCTGGCCTCCCTGCTGGACCGCCTGCACGGGGCCGGCCTGGTCTGCGCCGTGATCAGCAACGACCATGAGGAGGGCATCCACACCTTCCTGGCCCGCCACGGGCTAAGCCACCGCTTCGAGGCGGTCTGGAGTGCCGACCAGCAGCCGCGCAAGCCCGATCCGGGGGCCGTGCACGGGCTCTGCGCCCGGCTGGGGGTGGCGGCAGAGCGCTGCGCCCTGATCGGGGATGCGGCCAGCGATCTGCGCATGGCCCTCGCCGCCGGTGTGCCCCTTGCCCTGGGCTACCGCGCCGGCTGGCGCCAGCCGCCCTGCCTCGATCCCGGCACCCCGGTGCTGGAGCACTGGGATGAACTCGAAGCCCAGCCGGCGGCGTGTCCATCACCACCCTGCGGTGGCATGGCGGGGTCATAGTCTCACCGTCAACTTGATGGCACTGGCTGATGAGCCGCTACGTCTTCACCTCCGAATCCGTCACCGAAGGGCACCCCGACAAGATCTGCGACCAGGTGAGCGATGCGGTGCTCGATGCGGTGCTCGCCCAGGACCCCGCCAGCCGGGTGGCCTGTGAAACGGTGGTCAACACCGGCCTCTGCCTGATCACCGGCGAGATCACGACCACGGCCCGGGTGGATTTCAACAGCCTGGTGCGGGGTGTGATCGAGCGGATCGGTTACAGCGGTGCCCGCGCCGGCGGCTTCGATGCCCGCAGCGCTGCCGTGCTGATCGCCCTCGACCAGCAGTCGCCCGACATCGCCCAGGGCGTGAATGAGGCCGACGACCACGACGGCGACCCGCTCGATCTGATCGGGGCCGGCGACCAGGGGATCATGTTCGGCTACGCCTGCGATGAAACCCCGGAGTTGATGCCGCTGCCGATCAGCCTGGCCCACCGCCTGGCCCGGCGGCTGGCCGAAGTGCGGCACAACGGCAGCCTCGGCTACCTGTTGCCCGATGGCAAGACCCAGGTGAGCGTGGTCTATGAGAACGACCGGCCCGTGGCGATCGACACGATCCTGATCTCCACCCAGCACGAAGCCGAAATCGACGGCGTGTCCGAGGAAAAGGCCGTGCGCGAGCGCATCGCCGCCGACCTCTGGACCCATGTGGTGCTGCCGGCCACCGCCGATCTCACCCTGCGCCCCACCCAGGACACCACCCGTTTCCTGGTCAACCCCACCGGCAAGTTCGTGGTGGGCGGTCCCCAGGGTGATGCGGGCCTGACCGGCCGCAAAATCATTGTGGACACCTACGGCGGCTATGCCCGCCACGGCGGCGGCGCCTTCTCCGGCAAGGACCCCACCAAGGTGGACCGCTCGGCGGCCTACGCCGCCCGCTACGTGGCTAAGGCCTTGGTGGCCGCCGGTCTGGCCCGCAAAGCCGAAGTGCAGCTCAGCTATGCCATCGGCGTGGCCAAACCGGTGAGCATCCTGGTGGAAACATTCGGCACCGGCCAGCTCAGCAACGACGACCTCACCGCCCTGGTGCAGGAGCACTTCGATCTGCGTCCCGGCGCGATCATCACCACCTTCGGCCTTCGGGAACTCCCCAGCCAGCGGGGTGGCCGCTTCTACCAGGATGTGGCCGCCTACGGCCACTTCGGCCGCTCCGACCTCCAGCTCCCCTGGGAGGACGTGACCGCCGTGGCGGCGAACCTGAAGCAGGCCACCGCCGCCCGGCTGGGCAGCCCCGCCTGAAGCCAGCACCGGCGGGCCCAGCCACTACCGCAGCCCCCCTGGCCCTCGGCCTCGACCTGGGCAGCAGCGGCGCCCGACTCGCCCTGATCGGCCCCGGGCTTGCCGCCCCGGCGCCGCCGGAGCTGCTCTGGGAGGCGTCAACTGCCTACTCCGGGGCATTCGAGCTACCCACCGCCTGGCGTGACGCCCTGCTGACCCTGGCGGCCCGGATCCCCTCCCCCTGGCGGGGCCGGGTGGGCGCCATCGCGATCGACGGCACCTCCGGCACCCTGCTGCTCTGCCATCGCGATGGCAGCCTGCTGCCGCCGCCGCTGCAGCGGGCCCTGCCCTACCACCGCGCCTGCCCGGAGCAGGCCACTGCCGCCGCGGCGATCGCCGGGGGAGGCCCCGCATCCAGCGCCAGCGGCAGTCTGGCCCGGGCCCTGGCTCTGCTGGAGGAGGCACGGGCGGTGGGGCCAGGCCCGGAGCCCCTGCTGCTGCGCCACCAGGCCGACTGGCTGATGGGCTGGCTGCTGGACGACTGGCGCTGGGGTGAGGAGGCCAACAACCTGCGCCTGGGCTGGAATCTGATCGAGCAGGCCTGGAGCGGCACGATCGCGCGGCAGCCCTGGGCCGCAGGCCTGCCCGCCATCCAGCCGAGCGGCCGGGTGCTCGGAACCCTGGCCCCGGCCGTGGCGGCCGTGCTGGGGCTGCCCACAGGCTGCCGGGTGGTGGCCGGCAGCACCGATGCCAATGCGGGGGTGCTGGCCGCCGCCCCTGGACCCGGGGATGGCGTCACGGTGCTGGGCACCACCCTGGCGCTCAAACAGATCGTGGCGGAACCGCTGGCCGGGCCTGGCCTGAGCTGCCACCGCGTGGCGGGCCGCTGGCTGGTGGGAGGTGCCTCCAATGCGGGTGCGGGGATCCTGCGGCGCTTCTTCAGCGATGACCAGATCGCGGTCCTGAGCCGCCAGATCGATCCGGCCCGGGCCAGCGGGCTCGCCCTGCGGCCGCTGCCTGGGCGGGGGGAACGCTTTCCGGTGGACGATCCCGACCTGGAGCCGGTGCTGGAGCCCCGGCCCGTGGCGGACGCCGTCTACCTGCAGGCCCTGCTCGAGGGGCTCACCGCCATCGAGGCGGCCGGCTGGCGACGGCTGCAGGAGCTGGGTGCCCCCCCCGTAGAGCGGGTGATCAGCCTGGGGGGCGGTGCCCGCAACCCCCAGTGGCGGCTGATGCGGGAACGCAGCCTGGGGGTGCCGGTGCTGAACCGGCCCCAGCTCAGCGCAGCCCGCGGCATGGCCCAGCTCGCCCTGGCGGCCCTGCAGGGGGCCGGGCCTGGGGCCTGATCCCCTGCAGCGGATCGCCCCTCCGGGCCACGCCTGCCCCTGCCCGAGGCTGGATCAGCGACAAGAACCGGTTCAGCGGCATGGGCCGCTTGGCAAGCAGGAATCGGTCGTCCCGGCCAGGATGGGAACACCCCACCCCACTTCAGCCATGCCGGCTCCCCTGGGCGACCGCCTGAGCACCATCCTCTCGATGGCCCTGTTCGTGGTGCTGGCGGGGTACGTGGGCTTCAGTGCGGTGCGGCTTGGCCTGCTGCTCTGGCAACGCGTCGCCGCCGCCTGAGCCGCAGAACCGGCATCGCGCCGATCCGCCCCCCAGAATCGGTGCAGTGATCCTTCCTCGCCATGGCCGCCGACCCCCTCACCCCCGCCGTGAGCGATCGGATCTGCAAGCACATGAACGAGGACCATGCTCAGGCGGTGCTGGCCTACGCCCGTCACTACGGGGGCCTGACGGCCGCAGCCAGCGCCCGGATGCTGGCGGTGGGACCCGACGCCATGCGGCTCGAGGTGGACGGCACCGCCGTGGAGGTTCCCTTCGACCATTCCCTCCAGGACAGTGAGGATGCCCACCGCACCCTGGTGGCCATGCTGCGGGCTCTGCCGCAAGATCCCAGCCCCGCCGGCTGAACCGCACCGGGCCCGGTCCGCAGGCGGGAACCCTTGGCACCAGCCCCCCCACTGGCGATGCTGCCGCTCCACTGGTTCCTGCTCCAGCCCTGCGGCCTCTGCGGCATGCCCCTGCCCGCCCCCCAGCCACCCCCACAGGCCGCCTGCCCCGCCTGCCGCGAGCGGCTGGCCCTCCACGCCGAGGGGCTGGCAGGCGATCGTCCCCTCCGCTGGTGGGCGGCCGGGCCCTACGAAGGGGAGCTGCGGGAGCTGCTGCTCGCCCTGCGCCGCCGGCCCCGCCCGGAGGCGGTGGGCGCCCTGGCCGGCGCCCTGGTGGGGCCGCTGCAGGCCGCCGCCGCCCAGGGCGAGCGGCCGCTGCTGGTGCCCATTCCCAGCTGGAAAACGAAGGCCAACCCGCTGCCGGGCCTGCTGGCCGATGCCCTGGCGCGGCGGCCCGATCTGGCACGGGCCGACCTGCTGAGCCGCGCCCACCCGGTGCTGGGACAGCACCACCTCGGCCGCGCCCTGCGCCTGGCCAACCAGGCCGGCGCCTTCCGCTGCCGCAGGCCCCCCGCCGCCGGGGAGGCCCGCCGCCGGCCAGTGCTGATCGTGGACGACATCCTCACCAGCGGAGCCACGGTGTGCAGCGCAGCGGCGACCCTGCAGCAAGCAGGCTGGCGGGTGCGGGGAGCGGTGTGCCTGGCCCGCACCCCCTGGACCGGCCCACCGCCCGGCGCCACGGGATTGATGGCGGAGGGCGGGGCGCCGGCCGCGAACCCCTTGGGGAGGGCGGTGATCTAAGCTGGATCAGTCGCTGCGGCGACGGGCCGGGATAGCTCAGTTGGTAGAGCAGGCGATTGAAAATCGCCGTGTCCCCAGTTCAAATCTGGGTCCTGGCATCGGCTCCGGGTCCCCAGGGTCGCGCCCTGGGCCCCCGCTACGATCACGTTTGAGGCAACTCAGCCGTCATGCTCCGGGAGCCCCCTTCGGATCGGTCCTTCAACAACGCCGACAGCTTTGCCCAGGCCTTCGATACGGCCTGGATTCAGCTCAGCGGCAGCGGTCCCGCCCCCATCCCGCCGGACCAGGCGGCGGCCCGGCTGGAGGCGGTGCTGGAGCAGCTCCGGGAGCATCCCTTCGCCGCATCCGATCCGGCGATGGCACGGCAGGTGGCGGAGTTCCGCCTGCGGTTGCTGGGCCTGTAGCTTGCCCTGGCCGGTCGCCGGTTCGCGTCATGAGCACCTCCCTCACCCGCCTGGTGCGGATGTTGAGCGCAGGCTTCAGCAATCAGCAGCAGGCCTTCGAGAATCCGCCCCTCTTCGCCCACATCCTGGTGAAGTTCCGCCCGCTGCCCCAGCTGGCGCCGGGATCCCTGCTGCTGGAGCAGTCCTACGCGATCAATCCAGTGGCGCCTTACCGCATCCGGGTGCTCCGCGCCGAACGGCGGGAGGGCGGCCTGGTGATCCTCAACCAGTCCCTCCACGACGACCAACGCTTCTGGGGAGCGGTGGAGGATGCCGACAAACGGGCCGCGATCACGGCCGACGACCTCCACACCCTGGAGGGCTGCACCTACGTGGTGCGGGAGCAGGGGGAGGGATTCGTGGGGGAAGTGGAGCCGGGCTGCCGCTGCCTGGTGGAGCGCAAGGGCAGCACGGCCTACCTGGTGAGCAGCTTCAGCCTCAGCCCGGGCCGGATGGAAACGATCGACCGCGGCCACGATCCGGTGACCCACGAGCAGCTGTGGGGAGCCCTGGCGGGCAGCTTTGCCTTCAGCCAGACCCACGACTACAGCGATGAGATTCCGGCGACCTGGCTGGAGGCCTTCGCAGCCTGAGGCCGCCTCAGGCCGTCCGTTCATCCATGAACGGTTGCTCCCCCTCATCAAAGAAGGGATCGACCTCCAGTTCCTCGTCCAGCAGCGCCTCATCCAGCAGGGCCTGCTGGGCCTCCTCCACGTTGTCTTCGGAACTGGATTCGGAGCTGGAACCGGTGCTGGATTCGGTGCTGGGTCGGGGCCGCTGCAGCGCCTGGAGGTGACGACCAGCTCCAGGACGCTCCAGACCCGCCAGCAGCGCCTCGACCCGGCCCAGGCGATCCTCCGTTTCGCCGCAGCGCTGCTCCAGTCCCTCCGCCGCCGCCGTGCCCCAGCCGCCGCGGACCTGGAGGAGCGTTTCGAGGCGGCGCTCCTGGGCCCCCAGCCGCTCCTCCAGATCCAGAAGCCGGTAGGTGAGCGTCTCGGTCACTGCGGCGATGGCATGGAGCTGGTCGGCCAGCCGGCCGTTGGCGGGCTGGACCGCCGCGCTCGGGCGGGCACCGGCGGGGGGCTCGGAGGCGAAGACCATGGCGGGCAGAGGGTTCTTGGCCGGATGGTATCGACGCCGGGGCCAACCGCCAGGGCCCCGGCCGGGCGGCCTGCCCCAGGACGAGCCGGAGCTGTTGTAACGATTCTGAAAGGCCTGTCACGAACTCCTGGCAACCCCATAGGATCCGGCTGCAGCCTGCGCTGGAGCCGATTCCACTGCCCATCCGCCGGCCCCGCCGCGCCGCGCCGTTCAGTCCGACCCGCTGATCGACGTTGCACCGGTCCACCGGTTGGCCCAGGGGCAAGGGAGATCCGGCCCGCTTGTCCGCCCGGATGTCCGATCAGGAGGGCTTGTGTGCACCGGCTGCCTGCCTTCTCCTCCGCGTCCCCACCAGGCCCCTCGCCCATGTCTCTCGCCAACGCCGCCTATCTGGGTATCGAGCGCTACTCCCTCAACCGCAACCGCGAAAACTGGAGCAACGCCACCGAAAACGATAAAGAGATTCTGATCCGCGCCGTCTACCGCCAGGTGTTGGGCAATCAGTACGTGATGAGTTCCGAGCGCCTGCAGGGCCCTGAATCGCTGTTCAAGCGGGGTTACCTGAGCGTGCGGGAACTGGTGCGCCAGGTGGCCAAGAGCGGCCTCTACCGCGCCAAGTTCTTCGAGAGCACCAACCCCTACCGCTTCATCGAGCTCAACTTCAAGCACCTGCTCGGCCGCGCTCCCCAGAACAAGGCGGAGATGCTGCACCACTTCACCATCCTTCAGGAGCAGGGCTACGACGCTGAGATCGATTCCTACCTCGACAGCGCCGAGTACCAGCAACGCTTCGGCGAAGAGCAGGTGCCCTACATCCACGGCTGGGACTACTCCGTGGGCCAACAGGGTCTGCAGTTCTCCTACATCCTCCAGCTCACCCGCGGGGCCGCCGGTGCCTCGGTGCGGGGCGATCTGCTCAAGAACCAGTCGCGCCTCAATCCTGCGGTGCACAGTGAATCGCCGATGCCGGTGGTGAGCCCCAATGCCAAGGGCAACGTATTCCGCAAGGTGAGCAGCGATGGCCTCACCCGTCAGGGCGTGGGCTCGGGCGAGGAGGGCCGCACCTTCCGGGTGGAGATCACCGGCTTCAACAACTACCGGCTGCACAAGCGCAGCAACCGGGTGCGCTTCATCCCCTTCAACAAGCTGCTCGAATATCAGCAGCAGATCCAGCGCGAAGGCGGTCG
>Ga0114980_10001779_pt1 | contig 15353 bp, 8 predicted proteins | sample S_140806_EF_Meta_FD_87018 | JGI IMG/M metagenome (GOLD analysis project Ga0114980, IMG submission 87018) | Freshwater microbial communities from Lake Simoncouche, Canada to study carbon cycling - S_140806_EF_MetaG | ecosystem: Environmental > Aquatic > Freshwater > Lake | place: Lake...
GTGAGGATATATTAAGTAACTCTATCAACGCAGTAATTGATTATGAAGTAGTTAGGTTTTCTCATAGCGGATTAATAGAAGGCTTCCCCCTACCATCAAAAACTAGTACCCCAACCCCTACACCAACCAAGACTGTTACCCCAACTCCAACTAGAACTAATGCACCTACGGTTACCCCAACTAGTACGGTTACACCAACTATAACACCGACTAAAACAACCACACCGACAATAACCTCAAGTAATACGCCAACTCCATCTATAACTTCATCTATGACACCAACAGCTTCTATAACGCCATCTATAACTGTAACTACAACACCAACAAGAACAGTTACGCCTACCAATAGTGTAACACCAACTCCAACTCCAACACCATCAGCGACAGAGTTAAGGTATTATTCATCTAATAACTTAATAGTATTTAATCAAAATTGTACATAATATGAGTGAATTTAATATATATGCACCATCACCTTCTTGTTCAAGTTGGTTTAATCATGCTACTAGTGGAGATGCTTGTTCATCAATATTTTGTGTAACAACTCCAACAACTTGTGTGGGTGATTGCGATAAGTTATATGTGTCAACACAAAGAACGCCCCAGACCATTGAGATTGGTGATATTTTGTATGATACTAATAGGGTTAAATTGGCGGCAGGTTGGTATGTTAGTAGCACAAATGGGGTTGTATTTAATGTTAATTCTGGAGGTACATTAACAAGTGTTAATGTTTGTTCTGGTACTACATATGTTAGGGATTATGATGGTAATTTTTATGGCACGGCTACTATTGGTACACAAACTTGGTTTACAGAAAATCTAAGAACAACAAGATATAATAATGGTACACCTATACCTAATGTGACAAATGATAATAGTTGGAAGATATTAAGAAGTGGCGCTTATTGTGCGTATAATAATAATAGTATAGATAGTTGTTTTGGTTATTTGTATAATTTTTATTCAGTAAGTAATGCGATTAGTTTATGCCCAACAGGTTATAGAGTGCCGACACTAACTGATTTTGAAACGTTATCTAATTATTTAGGGGGTAATGGTGTTTCTGGTGGGAAGATGAAGACAAGTGGAACTGTTTGGTGGGAATTACCAAATGATGGAGCAACAAATAGTAGTGGGTTTAATGCTTATCCTGCTGGTAGAAGAGAATTTGCATATGGCAGTGATTTTATTTATTTTGGGGAGACCACTACATATTGGACAAGTACTACTAATGGTTGCGGGAGTAATTTTGCTAAAATAGTTCAATTAAAATATAACAATGATAATTTGGATTTCCAATGTGATGATAGGAATAATGGATATTCTATTAGATGTATAAAAAATTAATATAATGGCGATAGATTATAGTTTAAATATAAATTTTAATTTTTACAATGGGGTTGATTTGTCTTCCAAATTAAATTGGAATTCAACGTATTTAACCCCAAGCAATGATTTTTTGGCAGATAATATAAAATTTAATAATAATAATTTCAATAATTCTTTTTTCAAATTGGATTATTATGATTCGCCTTTTAGTAAATCTCAAAAACTATATTTGACAACAATTTTACAAGCAAGCAATGGTGTTAAATCTGGCGATATAATTATTCCAACATATCTTTTAGATTATACAGAGAATACAGAGGGGTTTTTTATTTATTGGCTGAAGGATGTTAATATATTAAATATTGATACATTTTATGTTAGTGCGACATTTTTTAATGGGCAAACAGGGTCAATTAAAAGAATGTCAAATAGATGCCAAGCGGAATTACCTACAAATGATAAGTATAATTTAAATGAAGTTTTTGATTTTTATTATAAATTAAATCTAAATTATGGTACGCATACTTATGAGTATTATGATATTAATAATGGTAGCCAAATTGGGGTGAAGAAGAATCCAATGAATTGGTTTGAGTACATAACTAAAAAGTAATGATATATAAAATTAAAATATCCCCAGAATCATTATCGTCTATAGTTAAAGAAGTTACTTATAGTGGTAATACTTTTGGTGTGTATACTGGGATGACAAGTTTATTAACTAGTGGTGTTAATGGTACATCAACCTTAACTGGGTTAACCATACCAATATTATTGACACAAGATGTTGTTGATGCTGGATATTATTCAGAATTTGATGGGGCAATTTTGCAAAAAGATACGGTTTTAAATTTTGTTTTTTCTGGTAAAAGTCCTTATGAGTATTGCATATATAATACATCAGTTAGAACGGCATATACCAAAGATTCTGAGTATAAGGTGTATTGGGGGGATCAAAGTGCTAGTGAAGTTATGAATACGGTCAGTAAATGTCATACCTATCAAAAAACAAGTAGTAGTTATGGGATAAAATTAACTCAAAAGAATAATTTTGGTACAAATATTATTAGCAAAACAATAACAATACCTTTCGATAAAAATAAGAAAGATGGTAATCCAAGTGGTACTGCGACATTCACCCCTAGTGGCGGTGCGTGGAGGAATACTCCTTTGAGTTATGATTATATTTTCACTGGGGATACTGGTATTGATATTGAAGATTATTTATATGAAGGTAATGTTAAGGTTACGGGGTATACAAAATCTAATTTATTGGAATTATCATTATACGGTAATAAGCGTTATTTGGTTGGTGTTGATGTCTTTAAAGATGGTGTTCCTTATGGTAGGGTTACAAATATAAATAATAGTTTTACAGCCTATACAATACAAGACATTAAGTATGTTGATTATCCTTTAGGTATAACGACTTTTGAGGCTAATAGTGAAGGGTTAACTGAGGATTCAACACAATTAAAACCAATAACAAAGAATGAAGCATTAATGAAGTCAGTTTCGGATGTTCAGATTTTTTCAAATGTATTTGTGGAGAGGGGAAAAAATTCAGGTTATGAGAAAGTTCAGAGGCTTGGGGAAGTTAAGACATTACAAGATATGGAAAAATATGGATATGGCTATTTCAAATTCACAAATAAATAAAGAAATAAACTATTTATAATAAAAATACGATATTATGGCAATTGGTACATATGGAACAGTTAGACCTAGTGATGTTAGTCCAGAAGATGTGGAGATAGTTATGGTATATGCGCCAACTAGGGATCAGACTGATTTGATTTCTCAAAAAAAATTGGATGCAACAACCATATTAAAACCTTATTTTGATAGTGAATATCCTACTGAAATTTTAGGTGGATTATATAATTTAACATTACCAGCGTCAGAATTTATCTCACTTGGTTATTATACATTATATTTAAGACCAGCGCAAATAAGAACAAAAATAAATGATTGTGGTGTTTTAAGTGCGTTACCAAATGTTAAAGGTATTGTGGTTAATTTAGATGACGTTCCAGATGATTTTAGGAATAAATTTGAAGTACCCCAAGAATTGGTTGGATATCGTGTGGAATACTTAAATAATAGCCAAAAAGTTCCTAATTTTTTTAGAATAATCACATCATCATTTTTTTGTGAGCCGATTGTTACAAATGAGGTTAATACTAGTCAAAAATCAATTCGTTATCGTTATGTTGATAATAATACAAACTTGGTTTTTCTAACTTTAAGTCCGAGTAGTTCTCCTTCTAATAAGACAAATTCAACTCCATTTATTGGACAGCCGAATCAAAGTATTATTATAAGTAATACTTATTTCAACCCAACAACTTTGGAGATTGAGATTGCTGAACATGACATCTCCACATTAGCAATTGGAATATTTGGTAATCAGACTAAATCTGTTGAGGATGGGGTTTATACCTTATATGACCCATCTAATAATATATACAGACAATATAATTTATTTGAGGTTAGAAATCAATTTAATGAATTATTGTATGAGGTTAGGGAGGATAGAAATGATGATATTGATATAAGCAAAAACTTTGATAATATAATAGAATAATGCCAAAAATTTACGTTAAAAATAGCCCTGGTAGTGGTGGTGGTGTATTTGATAATTTAGTTGGATATCAGCTTGTTACTGGTGGGGGTTTAACTTCTAGTACTTTTGAATTTACCCCCTATATAAGTGAAAGAATTCCTCGTAAATTTTATACAAATGTTTTTGATGCTGGCATTAACTTGGAGAGTTTGGGTATTAGTGATATTGGGGATGTTAGAACGGTATTATCCAAGGAGTTTGATGTTTATCCCAATTATGATATAACTCAAGTAATGAGTTTTGTTATGTATGGTTCATTATCTAAAAGATTATCTGTATCAATAAATAAAATTATAAATAATTTCCCAGCATCTATTGATGTTAATTTCTATGACAATGATTTAATCACAGGGTATACAGCAACAAATATTGTTTATGATTCGATAACGGATGATACAACTTTTGACATTGATGTATCTAAAATACATAATCCACTTGGGGTTGATTTTAGTGTTAATTCTGATACTAATTTAATGACAAAAGAGATTAAGGTATCTGAATATAGAAATTTGACGCAATATTATGCTGATTATATTTTATCTATAAGTGGTGTTTCATATCCTTTAGTTATTTTAAATGCAAGTGATAGTTTAAATGAGGGTATTTTAAATATAACAGTTTCTGGTTCGCCATTTGGTACGTCAAGTTCATTTAGTGTAGATTCATTTATAATTAGACCTAGTAATTTCTTATATAATTTAATTTTAAAAAGCAATTTTGATGAATTAGAGCAATATATTTTAAATACATTATCGTCACCTATTTACACAATGACATTACAAGTTCCGCAAGAAAATGATAATGGACAATTCACTTTGGTTAATACAAATTTATCATTTCCATTAGATGGGATTTGGAATATTGATATATTATCGGAACAATTTACAAAATATTTAAATGATGTTCAAGATATTGCGACATATTTTGATAATGCAAGAACAAATTTAATATCCAGATTTTTTGTTTCAGATTCGTTAAAAGAGTTTGATACATTTGATAGGAGAATTGAAAGCATGCTGCAAATATATGGAAGAAGTTTTGATGAGGTTAAAAAGTTCATTGATTCTTTGGCACATATGAATTCGGTTAATTACACACCAAAGAACGATATCCCATCTCAATTATTATTAAATTTGGGGCAAACATTGGGGTGGGAGGAGAATTTCCAATTCTTAACGGATCAGACATTAATGGAATCCATTTTTGGAAATAATAGCGATTTCAAATATCCAGCATATAACCGTTCGCAAACACCTTTGGAATTAAATTATTCTTTTTATAGGAATTTGGTTATTAATTCTTTTTATTTATTTAAGTCAAAAGGAACTAGAAGGTCAATTGAATTTATTCTTAGATTATTTGGTGCGCCAGAGGCGTTAATTGAATTTAACGAGCATATATATTTGGCTGACCAGAAAATAAATTTAATAAAATTTAATACAGAATTAACAAAATTACAAACTGGGACATATATTGATATTGACCCAATTACAACAGTTAGTACTTATAAATTTAATGGTATAACGTATTCTTCCGTAACTGAAAATACAAGTTTAATAAATGTAAATTTCAATACTGAAAATTATCCATTGGATAGAGAAACAGGCTATCCACAACCAAAGAAAAGTAGTCAACTATTTTTCCAGATGGGTGCTGGTTGGTATCAATTAACGTCAAAACATAAGAGTTTAGAAATAACAACGAAAGTTGGGACAGGGGCGAGTGCTGAATATGGTACTGAATTTCAACCATTCACTTATGGTAATAAGTATTTGGATATATTTAGGAAATTCCCCTACATTGACGAAGGTTTTACATTATCCAAATATGTTGATAACAAAAAATCTTGGTCAAGAGATAATACATTGATGAGAGTATCGGTTGATGGTAATTATAATGCTTATTATTTTGTAAACGATGAAAGATTATTATTAAATGTGAAGAATATTAGTTTATTCTTAAATCCTGCACAAGGTCTTCTGTATGATGTTTGGGTTCAATCTAAGGATTATGATTACCCCATACCACAAAGTGGCTTAACGTTTCCGTATCCGACAACTGGGGGTACTGATTCAACAATTATAAATCCACAACCAAAATCAAAATCGTTTTTTGAATTTGCATCAACATTTACAAAGAATATGATTAATGTTCGTAATAGGATGTACATAACTGATGGTAAGACAGGGGGTTACCCTACATTACAATCAATATTTTGGAAATACATTGAAGCACCATATGCGGTTGGTATACCAACAAATAAATATACATATGATAATTTAATTAAGTTTGTTGAAGGGATTAATCCTTATTGGATTAAAATGGTTGAACAAATGATACCAGCCACAACACTTTGGATGGGGGGTATTAAGTTTGAGAATTCTATATTACACAAACAAAAATATGTTTATAAGCGACTTATGCAAAATGTTTTTGGCACAAAGCCTAAAGCATTAAGTGATACAACTAATTATAGTATAAGTTCTTTAACGGCAATAACGAGTGGGGATAATTACATTACTTCACCAATATTTTCAGATATATGTATAAAGAATGGGATTACTATGATTGCTACCCCAACTGATTCATTTAGTATTATTTTGGGTAATGTAATCAATGGTGCGTTAACTGAATATAATTTATCTTGTGATGGTAGTAATGTATTGACTACTTGGTATAGTGAAATAATTTTAAATTCAAAAATTGTTTCAAAAATTAAGTTTTATGATGGTATTGGGAATGATGATGTACCAACAAATGCGCAATGGGGTAATGCATTAATTAGTGCTTTATCTAATTTGGAGTATTATGATATAAATTATAATAACCCATCAGATGGTGTGGTTAATTTTATTGATTTGGATTGTGTTGATGATATTGCATCAAATAAGTTATTAACTATAAATGTTGGGGTTGATGTAAATATAATTTGTTAAAAAAATGGCAGCATTTGATTATTTTTTAAGCGTAACTGGGGATTGTTCAAACATAAATGTTGGTGCTATATCTTTATCATTAACTGGTGGAACTGCACCATATACAATTGAGTGGGTTGACCCACCTTTGGGGGTAAGTATAACAACTGAAGAATTTCCGATATATAAAACCGGGTTATCTGGTGCAACATATGGTGTTAGGGTTAATGATTCGACATTAGACCAGAATTTAGAATTTTATATAAATATACCAGTTTCTAGCGGTTGTTGTGCGTCAATTCAATCTACAGTTAATACAAATAATGCGGAAAATAATGGTTCAGTTTCAGTATCAACAACATCTGCATTTTCTGCGGTTGAATATAATCTTTATTCTACTAATGGTAATTTAGTATATAATCAAACAAATAATTCAGATTTAGTTGAATTTGGAAGTTTGAGTGCTGGAACATATTATTTAACGGCTAATGATTTTGGTGGTTGTACGGCAAAAACAGAAAGTTTTATTATTAATACATCAAATGCTTTTGATTTTGGTTTATATGTTATTAATAATTCATCTTGTTATTCAACACCAACAGGTAAAATATTTGTAACGGGTCAAACAAATCATGGACCATATTCTTATCTTTGGGTTGACAATACAACAGGCAGTACATTAACTGGTTTAACTGCTGGAGTATATTCTGTACAAGTTACAGATGGACAAGGTAATTCAAAAATTAAAAATATTGAAGTGATTGATACCGCTTCATTAGGCGTTGTACAAATTATTTTAACACAACCAACTTGTTTTACCGCAACTGGTAAATTAGATATTACCATAAGTGGTGGCACAGCCCCCTTCTATTATTCAGCCAATACTGGGTATTATGATATAACTTATGATAGAAATTTTGTAATGACTGGATTGACTTCTGGTAATTATGATATTTCAGTTATTGATGCTGGGTTATGTACATTAGAATTTACCGCAACATTAAATAACGACAATGGGGTTACGTCAGTTTCAATAGATGGAACTAACTCAACTTGTTCGGCATCAGATGGTTTAATAAATATTAGCGTTGTTGGTGGAACAGGACCATATAATTATGGTTTGATAAAATCAAGTGGTGATACAACAATTATTACCACAACATCAACAAATTATATTTTTGAGAATTTAAGTAGCGGCACATATACGGCATATATGGAGGATTCTACTGGATGTTATTATGATAGTGAAATTATAATAATTGCAGAGAATAAATTCACATTAAATCATTCATTAAGTGGGACAACTTGTGCATCAAATAACGGCAGTTTATTTGCTTACGTTAGCACAGGCGCTACACCACCCTTTGATTACTATTTGGATACAACATCAATTATTGATACAAATTTAACTGGGGTAACATTCCAAAACTTAACAGAGGGTCAATATCTTTTAAGGGTTATTGATTCAACAGGCTGCGAGCAAACAAAGAATATTCAAGTAACATCGAGCAATGGTGTTGATTTTTCATTATACCCAACATCTTGTGTGAACGGTAATGACGCTGTAATTACGGCATTGATAACAAAAGGGATTCCCCCTTTTACATTTAACTGGTCAAGTAATGTGAGTGGTAATCCGCAATCAATAATAGCAAGTGGATTAACTAGTGGTAATTATAGTTTAACGATAGCGGATTCCAATGGTTGTACATTAACAAGAGAAACAGCAATAAATTGCTTTACAGTTACCACATCATACCAAACATATATAGTTAATTCACAGACATTTGTATTACAACCTTTAAATAATTTTGGATTATTGGATTTCCTAAATGAGGGGTTCTCTGATTTAGTTAATGCTGAATTTAGTGGATCAACCACAATACTGGATCCTAAATGTTCATTAAATTCTGCAATATTTAAGGTAGAATATACATTACAGCCAAGTGGTTTAACAAATAGTAATTCATTTTTTACTGGTTATACTAGAACAGATGTTCCGACAGATTCAGTTTATGTTGATGCAATAAAAACATTGGTTGAGGCAATACCTGGTATTGATAGTGTTTCATATGATTTGGTTACGAATAAATTAAATATAATTGCCGAACCTAATAATAGCATAACATCGCAAGTTTTAACCATAAACTTAAAAATAATATATAATATTAGCTGTTCCGTATGACAAACATCATCATTAATAGTATAAGTGGAACGACGCCTTTAAATATATATGTATCTGATGCATTTGGGGGTAATGAGACCTATCTGGGTCAAGTAACATCATTGCCTTTGGTTGGTAATATAACATATAGTTTACCTATTATATTTAATTCATCTCCACAAGTTACCATTATTATTCAAGATAGTGAGGGGTGTAGAACAACAAAGAAATTAAATTGTTATATAGATTGCGATATTGTTTATAGTATAACAAATATAACATCAATAACACCAACTCCAACACCAACTCCATCTTCAACACCTGGATATATTCCAATTGCAACATCAAATAATAAAATAACTTTAACAAGTATAATAGGAACGCCACCATTTGGTATTTATATATCAGACATAAATGGGAATTATGAAACTTATGTTGCAACAATAACAAATACAGGAATATTACCCGTGAGTATTGATGTACCTAATAGATTTTCTGGGTCAAATCAAGTTATTGTTACCATAAAAGATGTGGATTCTTGTAGTTTTTTCAAAATAATAAATTGTTAAATGGCAACATATAAATTAATTGTAATAAATACTGACCCAATATGCGAGAATAGTATAGAGAGGGTTATAACAGGGGTAACAACTTGTGCAAGGTATTTTATTCAATTAAATGCATCATCACATTCAAAAGGTCCATTTGATGTATATTTGGATACAATTAATAGTGTGCCAATATATACTAATATAACAAGAGATGAATTTTTATTTGGTGCAACAGTTGAAATATTATGTACAACTCCAACTCCAACACCAACTATAACACCAACTATAAGCATAACACCAACTATAACAAAGACACCAACAAAGACGCCAACAAAGACGCCAACGCCATCAATAACATCAACTAATACACAAACACCAACTTTAACGCCAACAAAGACAAACACTTCAACACCGACCATAACACCAACAGTTACTCCAACATCACCAGAAGAATATGATGCTTATTTATTTATTGAGCCAGTCAGTTTGAATTTGGAATTTAATTCTTGGATGTCATCTGGAGGTAGTTTATTTAGGGGATTTTCAAATGGTATTGGACCATCAACAAGCGGTAATACATTTAGTAGTCAACTTAATAGATATATATCATTTTCTGGTTGGGGGGTAAATGCTCCACAAGTTAGAACAGCAAAGATATCACAAACTAGTGGTGGATTTGATGATTATGGTAATTTAATTCAAGCATATTTGTTTAAGACACATGAAGTGCCAGCATATTTAACAACTGGATATTCTTGGTACACTTGGGTTATACCTAAATTAAATACAAACAATAATCTTGTTAGTAATATTGGTGTTAATGAATATAGTGATCCTGCTGCATTAGTACCAGTAGCCACAAATTTATTATATGCTGGCTTAACTGTAATATATAGTGGACTTACAATTCCACAAGATTATTATCATGTTTATACAACATTTAGCAATACGAATTTTAGATTAATGAATAATAATAATAAGTTATACTTTAGAGGTAATTCATTAATTCCAGATATAAATAATTGCAATTGTTTTGATGTCTATTTAGATCCATCAAGCCCAGCTACATTATCTTGTTATAATGTTTGTAGATTACCATCAAATACCGAAATATGCGGAAAAACAAATTTATTTAACGGTGAAATTGGCCAAAAATATTATATTGATTTTGAATCATGTTTGAATAATAATGATAGTAATTGGGTAGAAGCAAAGAACTTTAGTAAAGATGATTACTGCTATGCAACAAATTCGCTTGGGGTTATAACAGGTAAAACTTTATGTGTTACACCAACACCAACACCAACAAATACTGCAACTCCAACAAAGACGCCAACGCCTACAAATACGAACACACCAACAAATACGAATACACCAACAAATACGGTTACGTCAACAAATACTCCTACAAAAACAAACACACCTACACCTACAAGCACAAATACACCTACAAATACTCAAACACCAACTAATACGACAACACCAACTAACACATCAACACCGACAAATACACCAACTAACACCATTACACCAACTAATACCATTACTCCGACAAATACGATTACTCCGACAAATACTGAGACACCAACAAACACACCTACACCTACTGAAACACCGACAAATACTCCTACACCTACTGAGACACCGACAAATACACCAACAAATACACCAACACCAACAAATACGCCAACAAATACGGTAACTCCAACAAATACGGTTACACCAACAAATACGCCAACAAACACTATGACATCAACAAATACTTCGACTCCAACAAATACGGTTACACCAACAAATACACCAACACCAACAAATACGCCAACAAATACGGTAACTCCAACAAATACGGTTACACCAACAAATACGCCAACTAGCACCATTACACCAACTAATACATCTACGCCAACAAATACGCCAACACCAACAAATACGCCAACACCAACAAACACTATGACACCAACAAACACTATGACACCAACAAATACTTCGACTCCAACAAAGACACCAACGCCAACAAGTTTTGGGACATATACTTATTCTGGGCAGTGTAATACGGATTATACAAATTTAGTTCGCGAAAAAGCATACTACAACTACAATTATAATGTTGGCTTAAATACTGGGGATATAGATGTTACATTTTATTTTGAAAATACAAGCCAAATTGTTGTAACTTGGAATGGTAGCCAAGTTATAAATGGTATATATAGTAATTTTAATAGTTTAACTTTTACTAAATCAGCAAATACTCCATCAGAAATTTATGTAACCATAACATCTTTTTCAGTTGGGGGATATTTCTTATTCTCGTTAACTTGTCCAACAATACAACCATCACCAACACCAACAAATACACCAACAAATACGCCAACAAATACACCAACTAATACAAATACGCCAACAAATACAAATACACCAACAAACACAAATACGCCAACAAGAACTCCAACAAATACAAATACGCCAACAATAACTCCAACAAATACAATAACACCCACTCAAACACCATTGGTTTGTTTAAGTAAATACATACAGATTAGGGATCAACAACAAAATTTCTTCACAAGTGTAACAGATGCTTGCGAATTTAAAGCATCTGGTGGGTTAGGCCAAAATGTCACATGGTATTCATCTGATTTTGCAATTGGCAGTAAAATATTTTATTGGGCACCTACAACATGCGCTAATCAAGGGACTCAAATTGAGGCTATATTTTTATGCCCAGCAAGAACTGCAACTAACAGGTGTTATATAATTGAATCAGGTCAAACTGTTTACGAATTAGCTTATAGACCATATTTTGAAAGTACGAATAACTATTATATAACAGACATTGTTAATTGTAGTTCAATACCGCCATCACAAACACCAAATCAAACACAAACACCAACACCAACAAGTACAGTGACACCAACAGTAACACCAACCAAGACCAAAACCCCAACTCCAACGCCAACCCCAGTTTGTTATGAACATATTTTTGATTATGCTTGGGGATATCCAGAATTATTCAGTAGTTGTACCCAAGCATGTGATTTAACTTTACCAGATAGATTACAATTTAGTTTTTATGCTAAAACAACAACATTAGCGGTTGATGTGGAATTATTTTCAACTTTAGGGTTTTGTTTAAATAATTCATCAGGTAGTTATGTGGTTACATACTTATATAAAGATGGATTTTGCTATGGGATAAGTACTTTAGGGGGGAGAATTAAAATAGCAAGTATAACATTATGTTCAGGAGTTATACCATCATCAACACCAACACCAACCATAACACCAACACCAACCATAACACCAACACAAACTATGACACCAACACAAACCATCACACCAACATCTACACCTTTGGTTAGTTGCAATCAATTCTTAGTTAGAATTGATATTTCAGATTCAAATAATTGTGAATCGGCTTGCAATCTTTCAACAGTTAATGCTTCGTATTATGGTAGATATGCAACATTTAATGGTTCAAATGGTGCTCAATATTATAGAAATAGAATTTCTTGTGAAACAAATGATACTACAGGTTGGAATCCATTAAGAAGAATATTTGTTTATGAAGGAACTTGTTATAGTACAAATAATAGTGGTGTTATTACTGGATCAACAATATGTCCATCGCCAACACCAACAAATACTCAAACACCAACTAAAACGCCAACTAACACACCAACTAACACGCCAACTAACACGCCAACAGCATCAAATACGCCTACAAATACACCAACAAATACACCAACAACATCAAATACTCCAACTAAAACAGCAACAAACACTCCAACTAATACGCCAACAAATACCGTTACTCCAACAAATACCATTACACCAACACCATCACAAACACCAATAGGTTCGACTTGTAATGCAATTATAGGTTGTGGTTTAGGTGCACTTGTTTGTGCATGCACTGGTACAACAAGTACTTTTTATTATAAAGGGACAATAACATTTGGTTCTCTTGATGCTGGGGGTAAATTCTACCGTACTTTATCTAATTGTCAAAACAATATTGATGACTGGAATAATTATTCCTTGTATTTCTACCATACAGATAGTGGTTTTAGGTATGGGGTCGCTTCTAATGGTGCGATGACAATTAATTATGGAGGTTGTTCTTAAAATGTGAACTACATATAATATTAATGAATGTAAAAAATAGATTTTGTATATTTATATAAATAATAAGTTAATTAATGAGTTTTAATTATAAAAATCCAAAATCTTCTGTTGTATTAGCTGGACCAAATAGTGTCCCACTAGAGTCAAATACAGGATCCAATTTTAGTTCATTCCAAGTTGGGGGGTTTTATGATGTTTTTTCATTAAGTGATTTAAATTTCACAATACCAACTGGTGCGACTGGAACAATTTTATATTCAGCCAACACAATTCCAATTGATTTTAGTTATAATACGCCAAATGGTGCACCAAATGTTATAAATTTATATTCTGATGGGATTTCTTCTGGTAGAAGAAAACTTGGAATGGTTGCATACGTTTATGAAAATAATAAAACATACCAATATCAAATACCAAATTATGAAACATTATTTAATAATGCATTAAATGTTGGTTCGGTAATTAACATTGATTTTGGATATCAATGTTTGGATAATACTAATGAGGGTAAATTATTATTGAACGCTTGGACTGGATCAACAATTCAAGGTATATCTGGTGTAACAAGAGGTAATGCAAATTGGATTGAGTTTAATCCTGAAGTATATGTAACAGGTGGAACATATAGTTCAGGGACAACTATGTTATATCTTTATGATAATTCAGGTAACACTATTTCAATATCGGGTTTTAGCGTTAATGTAAGTGGTGCAACTGGGTCGTCAGGGACAAGTGGAACAAGTGGTGTAAATGGTACGAGTGGAAGTTCTGGTACAAGCGGAACGGATGGCACGAGTGGAAGTTCTGGCACAAGCGGAACGGATGGTACGAGTGGTAGTTCTGGGAGTTCAGGCACAAGTGGTGGACAAGGTAGTTCAGGTCAAACAGGTAGCAGTGGCACATCAGGCACAAGTGGTGGTCAAGGTAGTTCAGGTCAAACAGGTAGCAGCGGTACATCTGGCACAAGTGGGGGAACGGGCAGTTCAGGTGCAAGTGGTTCATCGGGCACAAGTGGCACACCTTTAGCAGAAATTAGTTTGGTTGGGGATAAGAATGGTATAAATATTACATACACAGCATCGACAATTATTAATGAGTTGAATCATTTATTTTTTATAAATGGTGTATTGATGAATTATAATGAAGATTATACTATTGATGGCGATGAAATTACTTTAATTAATTATTTATCACCACCAATAAGTACAGATATTTTAAAATTATATAATAGTGTGACATTTATTAGTGGCACTAGCGGTAGTTCGGGTACAAGTGGTTCATCAGGCTCAAGTGGTTCATCAGGTACAAGCGGAAGTAGTGGTACATCAGGCAGTTCGGGTACAAGTGGGAGTAGTGGTACGTCAGGTAGTTCTGGCACTAGTGCAACAAGTGGTAGTTCAGGAACAAGTGGTAGTTCAGGAACAAGTGGTAGTTCAGGAACAAGTGGAACGGATGGAACAAGTGGTAGTTCGGGGACAAGTGGAAGTAGTGGTACATCTGGTAGTTCGGGGACAAGTGGAAGTAGTGGTACATCTGGTAGTTCGGGGACAAGTGGAAGTAGCGGTACAAGTGGTACAGAGGGAACAAGTGGTAGTTCGGGGACAAGTGGAAGTAGCGGTACAAGTGGTACAGAGGGAACA
>Ga0114980_10001782_pt1 | contig 15345 bp, 13 predicted proteins | sample S_140806_EF_Meta_FD_87018 | JGI IMG/M metagenome (GOLD analysis project Ga0114980, IMG submission 87018) | Freshwater microbial communities from Lake Simoncouche, Canada to study carbon cycling - S_140806_EF_MetaG | ecosystem: Environmental > Aquatic > Freshwater > Lake | place: Lake...
CAATCGGCTTGTCGAAAAATCCAAATACGGCAGAACCACTGCCACTCATGCGCGCATACCATGACCCTTCATGCAACAAGGTTTGAATAAGCTCTTCGATGGCAGGATGATTCATACAAACTGTTTCTTCAAAATCGTTGGTCACAGACTGTTGCCACACTTCTCGCGGCAGACGCTCTATTTGACGTAAATCGAACGTCGCCGGTCGCGGCACAATTCCACGATAGGCCTCTGCCGTGCTCACATGTATTCCGGGATGAATTATGGCCACGTGCTGGCCTTTCAATGCCAGTTCGATTGGCTCGAGCAATTCACCACGCCCATGCACATAACAGGGTTTGTTTTCTATAAAAAAGGGGCAATCACTTCCCAGTTGAGCTGCGTACGACTGCAATTGCTCGGTTGAAAGTTCAAGATTGAAAACTGAATTCAGCAGCTTCAACATGTGAGCTCCATCGCTCGACCCTCCGCCAAGACCTGCGCCGATGGGAACATTCTTCAACATGGTCGCCTCTACTCCACCAAGCTCGAAATCGCGCTGCAACAATCGATAAGCCCGCACACACAAGTTGGTTTCCGCATCCCCGTCTATAGTTCGTCCTTGGGTGGTAAATGCAATATCATGGCCGTCTGTTCGAATGGCTTCCACCACATCACACAAACTTACAGGCAAGAAAATACTCTCTAGGTTGTGAAAGCCATCGGCCCTTCGCTCGGTGACGAACAGACCCAAATTGATTTTGGCATTCGCAAACGCTATCATCTTACTCCCAGTAACCGAAATTTCGAAGCTTGCGTTCATCCTGACGCCAGTTCTCGTCGACCTTCACGTGGGTCTTCAGAAATACTTTTTTGCCAATAAACGACTCCATGTCTTTGCGGGCTTGGGTGCCGACTCGCTTCAACGGCCCGCCCTGATGACCAATCACAATGCGCTTTTGAGACTCGCGCTCCACCAGAATCAAGGCTGATATACGAACGATATCAGGCTCTTCAAGATACTCTTCAATGAGCACTTCGCTCGCATAGGGTATCTCCTTGTCGTAGGTCGTAAATATCTTCTCGCGTATTATCTCACTCACGAAGAAACGCATCGTCCGATCGCTGATGTCGTCCTTGGGGAAATAAGGAGGCGACTCCGGAAGCATGCGTACTATCTGATCAAGCAACTCGCGTGTATGTATCTTTTCGAGTGCCGAGACCGGGAAAATCTTGGCTTGCGGAAGCGTGGCTGTCCATTGGTCGAACAATACATTCACACCCTCGTTGCCAACCAAATCATACTTATTCAAGATTACAAAAACAGGAATGTTAATCCGTTTGATTTTCTCCAATGTAGGTGCATGCATCTCATGCTTGTCGGCACTGTCAATGACCAGCAATATCAAATCGGCATCGGTGAGTGCCGACCCAACGGCCTTCATCATTCCCTCCTGCAGTTTGTATTTCGGGTCCAATACGCCGGGCGTGTCGCTGTAAACGATTTGATAGTCGTCGCCATTGAGTATACCCATGATGCGGTGCCGAGTAGTCTGTGCTTTCGGGGTAACGATGCTGAGCTTCTCGCCCATCAAGGCGTTCATCAGTGTCGACTTACCCGCGTTGGGATTGCCAACAATGTTGACGAATCCTGCTTTATGCTTGTTTTCCTGCAATTTGAGAAAAGAATTGTTGCAGGTGTAAAAGTAGTCTATATTTGCACCCCCAATTCGGAAGCGATGCGGGATATAAATTTTATATTGCGGGGTGGAGCAGTTGGTAGCTCGTTGGGCTCATAACCCAAAGGTCGTCAGTTCGAGTCTGGCCCCCGCTACTACCAAAAAAGCAGGACGATAGTTCTGCTTTTTTTATTTAGGCAACTCCCCAAAAGCACCGCACAACCCACTTTCAGGTCACTGAAACAACTTATATTTGTCAGCAATTGGCCTCAGCATTGAACGGCCGCCTTAGCTCTGTTTACTTGATTTGCCCCTTTTCGTGAATGAAAACCTTTGCAGATCTAAAAAAGAATCTAAAACTAGACCCTAGCCACCTCAAGCCCTTGCGTTTAGCGCTCTTGGGCGACAGTTCGACGCAATTCCTCAACATTGCTCTGCGCGGGGAAGCTGTAGATTCCGGTTTTCATCTTCAATTATGGGAAGCAGATTTCGATCAAATCGAACTCCAGACTTTCGACCCCAATTCAGAATTATACCGGCATCAACCGGAAATCGTCGTTCTCTTTTTTGCTACACACAAGCTGCTCAATAACTACAACAAGAAGAATCCGGAACAACAAGCCTTTTTTGCTGAAAGTCATTTGTCCAAATTGAAAGAGGTTGTAAGTGTTATCCAAGAGAACGTAAACGCTAAAATCATCTGCTATAATCAACCGGAAATTGATGATACGGTTTTTGGCAACTTCAGCAACTCCGTTCCCTCGTCCTTTCTATACCAGCTCCGGAAAATAAACCTGGAGCTCATGAATTTTACGGAGAGCATGCGCAATTTCTATGTGTGCGACCTTTCCTCGGTTCAAAACAGAGTGGGCAGAAACACCCTGTTTCAACCCTCTATTTACATCAACACAGAAATGGTGTTGAGCATCGATGCATTGCCGGAAATAGCAGCGCGAACAATAAGTCTTGTTGCTGCGCTCAATGGCAAATTGAAGAAGTGCCTTATACTCGACCTCGACAATACTATGTGGGGTGGAATAATTGGCGACGACGGAATAGAAAACATTCAAGTGGGCAGCCTCGGCATCGGAAAGGCATTCACCGAATTGCAGCATTGGGCTAAAAAGCTAAAGAATCGTGGGGTAATACTGTGCGTTTGCAGCAAAAACACGGAACACATAGCGAAAGAGCCGTTCGAAAAACATCCTGACATGGTGCTTCGACTCGACGATTTTGCCGTCTTCGTTGCAAACTGGGAAAACAAAGCGGATAACATTCGCCACATTCAGCAAGTATTGAACATCGGTTTTGACTCGATGGTTTTTTTGGATGACAATCCGTTTGAGCGAAATCTGGTTCGCGAGAATATTTCGGGAATAACCGTTCCAGAGTTACCCGAAGACCCTGCAGAGTATTTGGAACACCTCTACTCCCTCAATTTGTTTGAGACGGTTTCATTTTCTGGCAACGACAGCGAAAGAACAAAGCAATACCAGATTGAAGCTCAACGAGTAGCCGTCCAAAAGTCGTTTGTCAATGAAGACGAGTTTCTTCAAAGCCTCAACATGATTTCCGTGGTAGAAGGATTTAACAAATTCAATACCCCACGCGTGTCGCAACTTTCGCAACGAAGCAATCAATTTAACCTGCGCACAGTGCGGTATACAGAAGGTGATATCGAAGAAATCGGAAAAAGCGATTCATATAAAACATTTTCATTTACGCTTGAAGATAAATTCGGTGATAACGGCCTTATAAGCGCGATCATACTCAAAAAAGAAAACGACTCAACACTGTTCATCGACACATGGTTCATGAGCTGCCGAGTACTTAAGCGAGGAATGGAAGACTTCATTCTCAACACCATTATGGATTATGCCACAGAACATAGGTACGCACAAGTGAAAGGAGAATATATTGCAACCTCAAAAAACGAAATGGTACAACATCTATTTAAAAACTTAGGTTTCTCAGAAATTGATCGATATTGGACTATTGATACCACCGGTTATACAAGGCGGAAGACTTTCATCCAAGCGAAAAATTAAACAGCACCTATAAAAAACAAATGCGATAAGTAAAATCGTTGGGACTAACAAAAAATGGAAATAACAACTGGTTACCTGGAACTGCAAGAAAAAACGGACTTCTTTCATAACGAGGATTGAATAAACCTTCTCCTCTTCAACCGAAATCTGTTTTACAAAACAATGTAACCATATCCTACACAAAAAGAAATCAACCCCCTACAATACGAACCAAATCACGGTCAGCATCACATCTAAAACGTAAATATCTAATAGAACAATTACTCATGCAGAACAAATTAGACTACATAGTGGATCAAATCAAAAAACTGAATCCGCTGCATGGAAAAAAAGTATCCAAAAACATAAAGGCTATGGACGCTGATTTTCATGAACGCGCAAATGTTTTTTTGAATGCTTATGAAACGCTACTCTCCCATGAATCAAAAAATCTTGATTACAGCATAAACTGCTATTTGCAGATGATTGCGGATGTGAACTATGAGTCTGTGCAATTCATGCAAACAGGTGAGTATACCAGCAAATCCTTTGATGAGGTAAATAAGCGCGTTTACGATAATCCCGACGTGATGGAATACTACATGCATGGACTTCTTCTATCACAATTTTTATGGACGCATCATTATGACATACTTCTTTATTTCAATGACATCATTAACCGAAATAAGGACTCTATAAAAAATTATCTGGAAGTAGGTGGAGGTCACGGTCTTTATATCTCAGAGGCTATTTCAATAATAGGCGCCGGAGCTAGTTACCAAGTTGTTGACATCAGCAAAAGCTCGCTTGAAATGGCAAGACGAATGATTAACAACAACTCCGTTACCTACACTCTATCGGATGTGTTTGAGTTTTTCCCGGAGAAAAAGTATGACTTCATAACCATGGGTGAAGTGCTAGAGCATGTTGAGGATCCTGTAAGATTGTTAGAAAAGCTATATGAACTCCTGGACGAGAATGGAAAAGTGATAATAACAACACCTACCAATGCTCCTGCAATCGACCATATTTACCTTTTCAAAAATGCAGAAGACATTCGAGAAGTAATCAGAAAAGCTGGTTTCAAAATTCTGGAAGAAAAATGCATTTACTCTGAAAATTTGCCTCCCGAGATGGCAGAAAAAATGAAAATCTCAATGATGTATGTAGGTGTGCTTGCAAAGTAACATTCAACCCCCATACTCCTAAAAAGCAACATGAATTTAGAGCTTAAGTTCCATCATACTGCCATTGTCGTGAAGGATATGGAATTGTCGAGAAGCCATTATGGTCAGTTGTTTGGTGACCGTAATCTTTCTCAAGTGTTTAATGTTACGTCACAAGGCGTGCTTGTTTCTTTTGTTCAGATAGGCGACAATTGTTTCATTGAGCTCGTCCAACCTTCAAGTGACGACTCACCCATAAACAGACTGTTATCAAAACACGTTAGCTATTATCACATGGCATTCGTTGTTGACCATTTTGATGATACCGTTAAGCGTATGGAGCAATTGAACTACAAAATGCTGACACCCTTCCATTCTGAGGCTTTCGCGAATAAGCGCTGTATCTTTTGTTATTCACCCGACGCTCATCTGTTGGAATTAATAGAGGCATAATTTCTAATGCATTGTAACGCACACATTCTACGAATTTCACGAAAAATGCCGAGGCCTTTAACGCTCTCAGTTCCGGGAATGTGCTCAAGACACGAGCAAGCTTACCCACCCAAGCAAGTTTATTATTTTTGCAAAACAAATTAACTATACACATGATTACAAAAGAGCAAATCATTCTTGACTTGCAAGAAATTTTTTGCGAGGTGTTCGAATTAGATACTATCGCTATTGACTCCAATACATCTGCCCTCGATATCGATGAATGGGATTCACTCACACACATTCATCTTGTGGTTAGTGTCGAGAAGAAATACAATATCCGCTTTAACTCAGCAGAGATTCAAACGTGGGAAAACGTTGGTAAAATGGTTGACAGCATTTTACTCAAACTAAGCTAAACCACCTCCGCTAAAACCAATACGAAGAGTGGGCATCCAATCTGTAATCGACAACGAGTTTCCGGAAAAGAATTAGAACAGATGGATGTCCTTTTTGAAATATCTGCCAACGCAAGTCAATACAGCGACCGTAATGCGTTTCTGATAAATCAACAAGCTTATACATACGCTGCCTTTGCTCAGGTTATCTCGAACATCAGAACGGAGATTGCGAAACCTGTTTACGAGCAACAACAGCATATCGGCCTTGTAGCTAACGACGATCTGGAAACATACGCCTCGATCATCGCGCTCTGGCTGGAAGGCAAGGCATATGTTCCGCTGAGCCCGGAAGCCCCGGAAGATAGAAACCTGAACATCATTCGACAGGCTTCGCTTCAAACCATTCTCGACTCCTCAGAACCCACGTTCCAATTTCCATGTGCCATGATTGCCTCGCGGCAACTTGAACAGGGCAATATTGACTTATTACCCAAGGAGGTTGCTGCTGAAGCGGATGCCTATATTCTGTTTACTTCGGGCACAACAGGTCAGCCGAAAGGCGTGCCCATTTCAAGAGGAAATGTGAGTTCGTTCATGGACGCCTTCTGGAAAATAGCACTTGAGATAACGGAGCATGATAAGGTGCTACAAATGTTCGATTTGACATTCGACCTTTCTGTGATGTCTTACCTGGCCCCACTGTGCAAAGGAGCTTGCTGTTTTACAATTCCGAAAGACAAAATAAAATATAGCTACATCTTTGAATTGATGGAAGACCATCAACTCACAGTAGCTCTGATGGTGCCTTCGGTACTGCATCATCTCAGGCCATACTTCGATGAAATCAATCTGCCGGAAATGAGATACAGTCTCTTTTGCGGAGAAGCTCTGCCGCTCGATATTACCGAAGAATGGAGCCGTTGCCTTCCAAACGCTACTATTCAAAACGTATACGGACCAACGGAAGACACCATTTTCTGTACCTACTACACGTTTGAACGCAACAACTCAAACAAACACCTCAATGGCGTATTAAGTATCGGTAAAGCCATGGTGAACAACATTACCGTCATCATCGATGAGCACAACAACATCCTTGACAACGGTCAAGAAGGTCAGCTTTGCCTAGGTGGAGCGCAACTCACAGCAGGTTACTGGCGAAACGACGAAAAAAATCGCGAGTCATTTTTTGACGCGCAATACCAAGGCAAAACAGAGCGCTTTTACAAGACCGGCGATTTGTGCCGATCAGATAGCGAAGGTGATATCCTATACGTTGGGCGTGTGGACTTTCAAGTGAAAATTCAAGGTTTCCGAGTTGAACTCACCGAAATCGAATTTCACGCAAAACAGTTCTTTCAGAAAACCAATCTCGTAGCATTAGCAGTTACCGACAACAGCGGCAATTCGGAAATTGCCCTCGCTTTTGAAACATCTGAATTTGATACGCATGAATTGTTAGCCTACCTGAAATCAAAACTGCCCGCCTACATGCTACCCAAAAAGTTTGTTTTTGTGCAGCCCTTCCCTCTCAATGTCAATGGAAAAACCGATCGAAATAAAATCAGCAAACTGATTTCGTAAATGAGTTTCGATATTCAATACCGCCCTGCAACCGTTGACGATTCAGAGTTTCTCTGTGATGTAATTATCGCTGCAGAAATGGGAATGTCAGACAAACTCAGCTATTGCACCTTATTCAGCCTCAGTTTAGACGAAGCGAGAAAAGCAATTATTTCTATGCTACAAGAAGAAATAGATGGTTGCGAACTTTCGGTCAGCAGCTTCACAATTGCAGAAATTGATGGTCAGGCCATAGGCGCTTTGGGCGGCTGGGTTGAAGGATATTATGAAGGACAGTCCTCGCAAATGCTCAAGTCTAACTTGATTGGGTATACACTCGGAAAATCCGCCATCGAAAAACTCCAGGTTCACGCGCAAATGCTGAAAGAGTTTTATATACCGCGTGAGAGCGGTTGCGCTCAGATAGAATACCTGTTTGTTAAGCCGGAATATACCGGCCGACGTATCGAAATGGAACTCATGCAACAAGTTGAAGACAGATGTAAGCGCTTGGTTCCCGAACTAACCAAAGGACAGGCGCAATTGTTTCGCAATAGCATTTGGTCCATAAAACTGCTTATGAAATTCGGGTATTCCATCACCCGTAGCATCAAATCGACATTTCCCGATGTTACCAACTATATTGCACACAACGAAAAAGTACTGATGGAAAAAAACTTTATATAACACGAAAATGGAACGCGCTGATATAGCCATCGAAATTGGCAAAATACTACACTCTGTATTTAAAAAAGACATCGAAATTCATGACAACCTTTCAGCAAAAGATGTTGAAGGTTGGGACTCTCTCACCCACATGGTTATCATAACAAAAATTGAAGACCATTTTTCAGTCAAATTCAAATTGAGAGATTTGAATAAACTCAATAACATGGGCAATCTGCTCGATCTTGTTAAAGCGAAAATCGACGGTATCTAAATCACGCTTCACACATGTCGTTTACATCGCTCTCCTTCATACCCCTGATTATTGCAGTCATGCTATTGCAGTGGGTTGTTCTGCCCAAGAGAGCTTTCTTTCAAAACGTTCTAATACTCGTATCGAGCCTTGCATTCGTCGCTTTAAGTGATTGGAAGGCCGCAATCCTCATAGCTCTATCAGGCGCGATCAATTTCGTCCTTGTGAGCAAAATGCACACGCTTGCTGAAGGCACTGTCAAAAAATGGTTTTTCTATTTCGGTTGCATTTTGAATGTCGCGCTGTTGAGCTATTTCAAATACCTCCACGACCTTGTAGCAGGCTTACAATCCCTTTTCAGCACAGATACTTTTAACCTCGGAAAAATCTACCTGCCACTGGGTATTAGCTTCTTCACCTTTCAATTGATTGGCTATTGGATTGATGTTTACAACGAAGAAACAGAACCGGAAAAAGACCTCTTCGTTTTCTTCACGTACCTATTCTATTTCCCAAAATTCGTTTCAGGCCCCATCGAACGTTTGCAGAATTTTACCCCGCAATTGAAGAGTGCCCGACAATTCAACATTCCCCAAGTCACCGATGGAATGCGCCAATTCCTGTGGGGTTTTTTCAAAAAAACAGTAGTTAGCGCACACTGCCTGCTCTTCTATAAAAGTCTATACGCTTCTCCCGACAGCATGTCAGGTACAAACTTATTGCTGGCTGCCGTAATGAATGGAATATACGTGTATACCGATTTCTCAGGCTATTCTGATATGGCTTGCGGAATTTCCAAAGGACTCGGCATTCGCATCACCAATAACTTTGCTTTTCCATTCTTCGCAACCAACATCGGTGAATTTTGGAAACGCTGGCATATTTCGCTTACTACGTGGATTATGACCTATGTGTACACACCCATCGCTTTCATTTTGCGTCGACAGAAAAAAATGGGAACATTCATTGCCATCTTTTCAGCCTTCATAATTGTTGGTATATGGCATGGATTGAAATCGGGATATTTGGTATATGGATGCTTGCAAGCTCTGTTTTTTTTGCCACTCGTATTGAAAGGGGGAAATATGAATACTTCTGCTGGGTCTAACACTTCAGGCATCGTTTCATTCCTTCGAATGCTCGCGCTGTTTTTATTGGTATGCATCACTGCCCTGTTCGTTCGTGAAATTCCGGCTTCCCAAACGTTGAAAGAAATTTCAGCCCTTCTTACCCGCGCAACACAAGCGCCCGACTTATCCGGTGTGCTTGGAGTAACCAACGCGATTTGCTGGGCACTCATTGCATCGTGCTTCGCTGTGGAATGGATCAACCGAAAACAAGATCATGGACTGAATATCCAGCGGCTTACAGCTCCGGTGCGTTGGTCTTTTTACATCTTCGTAATCCTGGCAATTTTCTTCTTTAGCGAATTCCCCGGAGGTGGCTTCATTTACGCACAATTCTAATGGAAAAAAGAACGTTCATCCTGAAACTCGCTGCGGTCTGCTCTCTCATTGTGCTTCTGCATGTCGCTATGATTCCATTCGTGGATGGCACGATACTCATCTACTTTCATAAGTGCAGTAGCCCGAAACAACACAGCCTTATTATCGGAGCGTCGCGCGCGTCGCAAGCATTGATGCCTTCAGTATTTAAAGACTCACTTGGCATCGACATAATGAACTTCGCCTTCAATGGTACTACATCACCATACAGCAAAGTATACTCCCACGCGATTAACGAAAAAATCGAGGATAATTCAACCAAAGGAACATTCATATTGTGCGTTGAACCTTGGTCAATCGGCATGTTACGCGACTCAATAACGGGTGAACTAAAATATACGGAAGAGAAAAACATACTGAACGAACTCTGCTTCTTCAACGGATACCCCAATGTAGAATTCATAGCGAAAGACTACGATAAAGGCTGGGGAAACATCGCCTATACACGCTGGCGCAAAAACAGCTCAATTACCGGACATGAAGACGGCTGGATAGAAGTTATGCGTGAAATAGATTCCACCGATATCGCTAAACGAACAAAAGGCAAAGCAGACGGCATGAGAAGTTCGCTGCCATATTTCAGTTTTTCAACCGAAAGATTGAATGAGTTAACGCAACTAATAGCACAACTTAAAAAGCACGGCGAAGTGTACCTTGTGCGCTTGCCCGTTGCTAAAGGCATTTTCGAAATTGAAGAAGAGCTCAATCCGACATTCGACTCCCTCATCACAACTATGTGCACTTCCTACAATGCGCATTATTTCAACATGCAGCCCTTGCATGAAGAAATGGTCTTCAATGATGGTCACCACATCAATCGACAATACGCGCCTAAGTGCTCTTCGATGATTGCATCCTGGATAAAGGGAATTGCAACAAGCGAAAAGAAGTAGAAAATCTTCATCAAGCAGCATCTCACTACCTCACTCAATTGACTGCTTTAGCTTGAAGATTATGGACACCGCAGGCATCTGAAATCAGCAAATCAATAGTGGCGATTCTCATCCGGTATTACTTCTGTGCCCTGGAGTAAAGCCACAATCCAACTCCGGTAAAAATCACATTGGGAATCCATACAGCCATCCAAGCCGGGAATCCCAGATTCATAGCGCTCACCGTCGTCATGCGTGAAATAAAGACGAAAACAAAACCGATAATTACAGCGAACATCAAGTGTGCGCCCATTCCACCTCGTTGCTTTCGAGACGCTATGGAAACACCTATCAGTGTCAATACAAAAATGGAAAACGGTGATGCTGTTCGGTTATACAACTCCACCTCAAACTCGGCTACTCGCCCTGAACCACCCAAACGCTGAGCATCAATAAAATCGGACAGTTCACCGTAATTCATTGCAGACGTGATTTCCGAGCGCAAGCCAAAATCTTGCTCATCCATTGGCAAGATTGTATCCAATTGCGCGCGCATCAATAGCGATGTCTCACCCGTGTCATCGAAATTTCGAATTTGCGCATTCATGATTCTCCATTGCTGCGATTCGGGCATGTACTGCGCACTCGCAGCAATTAGTTTGTAGGTGAGTATTCCATCCTTCCATTTCTCGAGTGAAAAATTATCACCTGAAATCGTTTCCGGATGGAACGCATAGAAATAGGCTATCGTGCCGGGCTCAATTTCCCGATGAATGTTTTTCTCGGTTACCGTAATGGGATCCTTCATGTAATTGACCTCAAACTCATACTTCTGCCTATTGGCCTTTGGCACAACAACGTGCGTCAAGAACAGAAGCAAGGCAACCAAAATACCCGAAGCAATAAAATAAGGTCGAATGAAACGGCCGTAGCTGATGCCGCCACTAAGGATAGCAATAACCTCCGACTGCTGCGCAATTTTACTCGTAAACCAGATAATAGTCAGAAACACAATGAATGAACTCAGCAGTGTTCCGAAATAGAAACAAAAGTTCACATAATACTCAGTGACTATCCTGTACCACGGAGCTCGAGCCTTCAACAACTCGTCTATGTTCTCGCTAATGTCAAACACCACTGCAATCAACAAGAACGCCCCAATCATGAAAAAGAACGTTCCAAGAAACTTGCGAATGATATAGAGATCAATTTTCTTGATCATCAAAGACGTTGAGTGAGTTTAACAACCATTTCATTCTTCCAAGTGGCAAAGGTTCCCTCTAGTATCTTTTCACGTGCTTTGCGCACTAGGCGGAGATAAAAATTCAAATTATGCAAGGTTCCAATTTGCATTGCCAGTATTTCCTCCGATGCAAACAAATGCCGGACATATGCCTTGGTATAAAAAGAATCTACAAAGCTTTCACCATCCGGATCGAGCGGAGAGAAATCGCGCTCCCACTTCTTATTGCGCATATTCATGACGCCATTCCAGGTAAACAATTGTCCATTGCGTGCATTGCGAGTTGGCATCACACAATCAAACATATCTACGCCCAACGCTATCGACTCCAGGATATTCGCCGGTGTTCCAACGCCCATTAAATAGCGGGGCTTGTCTTTCGGCAAAATGCTACAAACCAAATCAGTCATTTCATACATGAGATCATGCGGCTCTCCTACACTTAGGCCGCCAATTGCATTTCCTTCAGCTCCCTTCGAGGCAACATACTCTGCGCTGGCCTTTCGCAAATCGGGATAAACAGATCCCTGCACAATTGGAAACAGGGCCTGATGATGTCCATACAGCGGCTCCGTTTCATGCATGCGAGTAAAACAACGGTCGAGCCAATGATTCGTTATCTGCAATGACTTGCGCGCATAGTCTTCATCGCACGGATAGGGCGGACATTCATCGAATGCCATGATGATATCAGCTCCAATTACACGCTGAATATCCATCACATTCTCGGGGGTAAACAAATGCGCCGAGCCATCAATGTGCGATTTGAATTTTACACCTTCGGGGGTAATTTTCCGGTTATCACTCAATGAATACACCTGATATCCTCCGCTATCGGTCAATATCGGACGATCCCACCCATTGAATTTGTGAAGGCCTCCTGCCTCGCGCAGAATGCCCGTGCCGGGACGCAGATACAAATGATACGTGTTGCCCAGAATAATCTTAGCGTCCACATCCTCCTTCAAATCTTGCTGTGTTATCGCCTTCACTGTGCCGGCTGTTCCCACAGGCATGAAGATAGGGGTGGGTATTTCGCCATGGTCCGTGCGCAAAACACCCGCTCGCGCATTGCTACCGCCGTCTACCGCCTTCAACTCAAATGTATGCGCCATGCTTGCCTAATGTTAACAATGAAATTGCAATCCAATTATTGCTTTAGATAATAGACCAGTTTATCGCTTATGCTTTTCACAACGCTCGACGAGATATGGCTACCAAAGCCACTTCCAACCATAAAGCTTTCCGGTGCCTTGCCGCCCTGAGCCAACTTTTTCAAAGCTGGCTCAATATTGCTGCTATAATAAGCACCCTCTACGGTTCCAAAAACAAACAAAGGCTCGCGCACTGTATACTGAATCGGCAAGCTCTGCGTTGACTCGACGAAGCCCATTACATAATCGCGGGTTTCTCTCTCAAAGGGAAAAAGTGTCTCTAAGTAGCCTTCCAACTCGGGCGCAGCGTCAATCAATACGCTACGCAAAACAATACTGGTGTGGGCCTCAGTAATGCGCAATGCGGCTCTGCAACCAATGCCCTCACCGATTACTGACAACATGCCCTGCGGCAATCCATAGCTAGACATCAATGATTTCTGAATCAATGGTACTTGTGTAACAACACGTTCAACCAACTGATCGTATCCTAAAAAAAGCAACTTCTTCCTTCTCACTTCGCTATAACCCAAGTCAATATCAGCCACTACAAATCCCTCTTGAACCAATTGTTGAATAAGTGCATCCAAGCTGCCGGCAGCGCGTGGCGACCATGGTGCATCGCGAAAAACCAATACGCCTTGCGACTTCGAATTCACCTCCTCAGGCACATAGACATGCACCAACAGATTGTCATCTCCAATAGGCAAAAACTCTGAAATGGATGCAATCTGACTTGCAATCGTTGCATTACCGAAAGCTGTCAACTCACGGTTAGCGACGTTGTAGTGGTAATACAAACGCCCACCCCCCGGATTAATAGCACTTACTATCCACACATTACCCGACAAATCGGAATGAACGATGTCAAAGCCGAACAACGTGGGCATCTTCTCTGTAATTGCAGCAAGTGTTGCTTCAAACCTATTGTCAAGTGCCTGAAAACCTTGCTCTTTGCCATCATACCACACAACAAGAGGTGTTGAAGCCGATGAAAAAAGTACTTTGGTAATCATGCATTGCTTGCGTTCAAAGAGGACTTCGGTCTCTGAACCATCCTTCATACTCATTTTCACGAGCGCGTTGCAATTGCGATTCAAATCGCTGAGAGCATAAATAGATGCATCCGATTTCGAGGCCAACGCCAATCCCTTCAAAGAACAAAAACCGCTTATGGTGCCCAACTTCTCGCCACCATTCAGCGAGCAATTCAAGAATCGAGAACCTTCCTCCGTCCTTTCAATACAGAAGGTGGCTCCAACACCAATTCCCTCCACCCAACTAACACCATGACCTGTAGCAATATGCTTCAACTCACGCGTACCGGGCAGTATTGAATAGGCCTTTGTTGATGTTACATCGTCAACACTTCGAATCAACAAAGTTGTTCCACTCGAGTAATGATGGCTATCCAGAAACTTAATCCAAACAGGCGTACTTGTTAGTCGGTTATAAGCCTTGGTAAACGTTTCGTACCGGTGCAACTCGCTGCCAATTTCCCCTTCTCCAACGGAATAAACAAGAGCGTCATCACCCACCCAGCGATAATCAACAACGCTAGCCTCCTGTGATTTTGAGACACGGGTTTCACGGCCTCCGTTGATATTGTCCCAATACAACACCCACCGGCCATTATCGTATTTCAAATACGCAACCCCCTTACCTGATGGGGAAACTTGAAAGTCGGTCAAATCGCCTTGAAAATAATCTTTCGGCTCTTCAATCTTTCTTCCATCTGTGGGAGCAAAAACTTGCGCAGAAACAACTTTGCCCAAGGCCATGAGCAGGCCAAGCCAGAATACAACTGATATCTTTCTCATAGTACTAAAATTGAATGGAGGCTAAAAATACGGATATCGTTCAAAAGTCGAAAGGGTTAGTAAAATCGTATTTTTATCACAATTCGAGTATACCCCCCTAAAAAACACCCCCATTTATAAAATTTATTTATCATTTAAACAAAACACCCCCTACTTTTGTCGGGTAATTATTCATTTTTTAATAAAAAAACAAATTACCTATGTCGTCAACTCGTTTTCAAGCCCTTTCTGAACTGCACGAACGTCAGCCCGTGCACTTCGACATCAAAGGTGTTCGCATCAGCGAATATTTCGGTGCCAACGTATTCTACTATCACAAAATGCGTGAGTATCTCACGGATGATGCGTATGACAAACTGATGGATTGCATCAACAGTGGTATCCGCATCGATCGTCAAACAGCCGATCATGTGGCAGCAGCTATGAAAGAGTGGTCGATCCAAAAAGGGGTAACGCATTACACGCACTGGTTTCAGCCTCTTACCGGAACAACCGCTGAAAAACATGACAGCTTTTTCAAGCCGCTCACCGATGGACGTGCATTGGAAAAATTCGACGGCACTATGCTCGTGCAACAAGAGCCGG
>Ga0114980_10001789_pt1 | contig 15327 bp, 14 predicted proteins | sample S_140806_EF_Meta_FD_87018 | JGI IMG/M metagenome (GOLD analysis project Ga0114980, IMG submission 87018) | Freshwater microbial communities from Lake Simoncouche, Canada to study carbon cycling - S_140806_EF_MetaG | ecosystem: Environmental > Aquatic > Freshwater > Lake | place: Lake...
AATTATTTTCAGCAAAAAAATTAATATTTAATGACAAGCATAATTTAACCATAAAAGGTTATGATGTTGAGGTTTATCCCCAAGATTCCAAAGAGGAACATACAGCAGAAGGTCAATACTCATTAATGAATAGTGACTGGTTGGTTGTACCCAAGAAAGAAAAACCCCCAATCAACAAGCCAAAATTAAAATTAAAAATTGACCACTGGGTTGAATTTGTTAAAAAGACCTTAATGACCGCTGATAAAGCATCATTGCAAGTTGCCAAGGAGAAAATGACCAAATTAAGTGACAAATTAAGAAAATTCAGAAAACGAGGTTTGGAGAAAGATGGTGAATTTTCAAATGAGAATTTGGTGTATAAATATTTAAGAAGGTCTGGGTTATTGGATAAAATATTTAATTATCAATATAAGAAGAGAACCAAAGAATTATCTATTGAAAATGAAATTTATTAAATTTTATTTTTACTATACTAATATTTAATATATTTGATATATTTATATATAAAAATAAAATGGCTATACTAAGTGCTAATACTTTTTATGAATATACCAAAGGTATGTTGGGATTTTTTAGTGGCAACCCTCTAACGGGCACAACCCAAGTTCCCCACCCACAAACAGTTATTCGTAACGTAACTGGTGGTACTGATACTGTTATTGAATTATCTGCCGTAAAGTTAGGTGGAATTAATGGATTAAATAATTAAAAAATATAAAAAAATGAGTAAATTAAAACCAATTGGCAGTGAAAAACTGCAAGGTAGTGCAAAGCTAAACAGAATGTTAGAAATTGCTATGTATAAGGAAGTTGATAGACAAAATGTCAATGAAACTAGCTCACAAGAATATGATATAAAATTACCTGATGGTAACAAATATGTTATTGTTAAGGAAAAAGTTGGATATATAATCAAAAGAGGATTAACCGAGTCAACATTGGATTATATTGAGCCAATGAAAAATAGAACGTATTACAGGTCATACTCACAAGCGTTAAAGAAGTTAAATTTAATCACCAAAGAATTAAACGAAATTTATGATAACCCAGATGGTATTTCATTATTTGGTGAACAGAAAAAATATACATTAAAAACACCAAAACCAGAACCATCTGCTGATGGTATGGGTGACGCACCTATGCCACCTCCAGCACCACCAGCGGTACCACAACCAGAACTACCCCCTTCACCATTGGAAGGTGGAGGTGATATGGGTGATATGGGTATGCCACCACCAGAAGGGGGTGAAATGCCTCCTATGGATGATATGGGTGGTGAAATGCCAGATATGGGTGATGATATGCCAGATATGGATGATGGTATGGAAGATGACAATATGGGCGGTAAATCAAAAAAAGGTGAAGAACAAATTACATTTAAAACCATACAAAAATTAACAGGTAGATTAACACAAAAAATCAGAGCGTTAGAAAATGAAGAAGGTTTAACTTCGGAAGAAATTAAATATGTTATTAATATGGTCATTTCTTCTTTAAATATTGAAATACTTGACGAAGAAGATCTTGATGATATTATGTCAAAATTTGAAGGGGGTGAAGATATGGGCGATGAAGATATGGGTGAAATGCCTCCTATGGATGATATGGGTGAAATGCCTCCTATGGGTGATATGGGTGATATGGGTGATATGGGTGAAATGCCACCTATGGATGATATGGGCGCAGATAATATGGGTGATATGGATCAAATGCCGCCAGCAGAGGGGGGGGGTGAAAGTTATGCTCCTAAAAAAAGATATTCTGAATCCAAAGTGGATAATATTTTATCAAAATATTTTGAATTAAGTCCACAAGAAAAAATATTAGCAGAACAAAAGAAGAATAAAAATGCAAAATTATTAAAAGAAAATTTAAAATCAATAAATCTTTTATCTGAAACAAGAAACCAATATTTAGCCGCTGAAAGTTTTTTAAACAAATATAAAAGATTTAAAGTTATGGGTAAATCCAACTTGGGGAATATTATATTGAAGTTAAATGAAAGAACAGTTAAGATAAATAAAAAAGGTGATATCATATAATGAATAGATTAATTTTCATAAACTCATTAGGCGTCAATTATAAAGGTGATTTTATATATGAATTTATATTTTCATCTTCTGATTCAGTTTGGGGTGAAAGTTGGGAAGCCAAACCATCAAATGGATATCCAAAGCCACCAGAATTAAAATACATTACAAAAGTTGGACAATTAACAACAGAAGATGTATCATTATATTTAATACAAAATTCGGATTATTTTTCAATGATTGATTCTGTTGATGGTGTTATTGCACTAGGTTGGGAAATAAATGAAGATGTTAAAAATAGATTGGTATTCAAGTTTGGCGAAACTGAGCAAGAAATAAAAAATAAACTATATGAAAGAGATTTAGTATTAGAATTTGAAAAAATTATGACTTATGAAAATTAATAAAAAAGTAATAACACTTTTAGAGGGTGGATTTTCAATGCAAACTTTAAGAGGTATGAGTGAGAACAATATAAATTATTTATACACTAAAGTAATGAAGGAACAAACTACACAAACCAAGGGTAGTATTACAACCAAAAATGAACCAAAGGCAATTCAATTAGCTGCTAAAGGTTATAATGTTAGACTTGAGAAAAAGGAAATGGGTGAGGCAAAGAAAAAATCTCAAACAAAAAATCCTTTTGCCATTTGTACAGCACAATTAAAAAAAGAATTTGGAACATCTGAAAGAAGTGAGTGGACAAAACCACAAATTAAAAAATATGAAAGATGTGTTATGGATGTTAAGAAAGGTGTAAAAGAAGGCGTAAATCCAATTGATGTTTTTATTGAAAATGAAATGGATAGAATGATTGAATCTTATTCAAAACCAAAAGTAACCAAAATTGCATTATTAAGGCATTTAAGAGAACAAGATGCCCCAACTATTAAACCAGTTGTAAAACCAGCAAAACCAACTACAAAACCAACAAGGAGAGATAATCCATTCATCAACCCAAACCCAAAAGTTAATCCAGATCCAAAAGCCAATACTGAAACAAAACCAATTGTAAAACCAGCAAAACCAACAACAAAACCAACAAGGAGAGATAACCCATTTATTAACCCAAACCCAAAAGTTAATCCAGACCCAAAAGCAGTCTCACCTGAAAAAGCAAAAAACGCTATTATAGATAATATTATGCAATTACTAAATTTTGAAAACTAATGAAGGATATTAACAAATTAATAAAAAGAAAACTAAAGGAGCAATTAGATTATAGTGGTTCTGAAAGAATGGATCCAAGACTTGAAAAGAAGTTGGCTGACCCTGAAAGTATGTTTGCTAAGAACCCAGCATTAAAGAGGGGGTCTTTGGATGTTCAAAAATTATATAGTGATTCCTTTAATGACTTGGTTGAAAAGGTTAGAGATGTGGTTGGCAAGGATGATTTGACACCAAATGAATTGGCTAGTGTAATATCAAACACTATGTTTAGAAATGTTCAAGCAATTCAACAGATTGAACAGTCAAATAGTGATGAATTAGTAGAGTTAGCAATTGAAGGTACTTTAAATGAAATGGAAATTTCTGATGAAACATTTACTATTAACGCAACATTAGGTATGCCAGGTAGTGATGTGGTTGGTAAAATGAAACAAAATAAAGAGAAAATAGAAGATGAGTTAACTTTTGAGGAACAAGAGGTATTAGATGATGAAGTTTTTAAAAGAGATATTATCAATGCTTTAATTGGTGGAACAGGGAAAAAAGTTCAATACATCTATGAAAAGCCAGAAATAAAAGCAAGATTAGATGAAATTAATCCAAGATTATTTCAATTATATAAATCAACATTACCATTAATTGACCTTCATTTTTATTATTTAAATGAAAAATTTATGGATGCTGCTAGTAGTGGTGATGGAGTTGCTGGTGCTGTTGAAGTTGATGATGAAGAAGATGAGGAAACAAATGAATTAAAAACTGTTATAAATGCTGCTGGATTTATTTTTCCAGTTCTATGCCATGAAATAGGTAAGGGAGTTCAAGAAGCATTAGCAAGACAAGGTTACCCATCTGACACTGATACAGCTAATATGACATTAGGGCAAGCAGATACATTAAAAGCTGAAACAGAGGGTTTAAGAATTGGGCCAGCCATCTTAAAGAAGATAAGAAATATTTTACCAATGGATGTATTGGACAAATCAGATATTGGATTAATTAATTTCTTTTTTGTTGAATTGTATAAAATACCTGCAAAAGAATTTCTTAACTTAATGAAATATGTTATATCAACTAATCCTAGTGATAATTCATATGCTCAAAATGAATTTAAAGACTTAGTTGCTGCTGCAAGAGAAGGTAAGCAAAGATATCTTGATTATTTAATGAGTCAATTTGATGATGGTGGTTTAGGCGACCAAGATGATGATACAAATACCCCAGATAATACTAAAAAAGACAATACATATTCTGGTGGCAAACAAGTTACAAATTTTGACCCAAATGATTATATGGATGTCAGTTTACCTGAATTACTTAAAAATTTGAGAGATGCAAATATGTTAAATTAATTTTTATTTTTCATAGAATTAACCCTCATTCTTAATTAGTTTGGGGGTTTTTTTATTTTGTATGTATTTATAAAAAAACAAAATATGACAAGAGATCAAGTATTGATTGAATCAGCCAAATGTATAAAAAGCACACCATATTGTTTAAAGACATATTTACAAACTTATGACAATACAGTGAAAAGATATGTACCATTAGATTTATTTCCAGACCAAGTAAAATTGATTGAGGATTTTGATTTGTATAATGAAAATATTGCATTAAAGTATAGGCAGGCTGGGGTGTCAACGGTTACAGCTGCTTGGATATCAAAAAAATTAGCATTTGCAAATAAGAATAAACCTGAAAAAGTGTTAATTATTGCCAACAAATTGGATACCGCAGTTGAGATGGCTAATAAGGTTAGACATTTTACAGAGCAATGGCCTAATTGGGTTGGTATTGGATTTTCATCTGAAAAAAATTCAGCAAGGCATTTTAAATTAAATAATGATTGTGAGATTAAAGCAGTGGCAACATCAAAAGACGCATTAAGGGGTTATACACCCACCATATTGATATTTGATGAGGCAGCCTATATTGATGCTGACCCCGACTTCTGGGCAGCCTCTATGGCATCGCTATCAACAGGGGGTAAGGTTGTGGTAATATCAACACCAAATGGTTATGATAGGATATATTATGAGATATATGACCAAGCATTACGTAATATGAATGAGTTCAAGATTACTGAAATGGTTTGGTATAGGGATCCAAGATATACAAAAGATTTATTTTTGGTAAAGACAAAAGATATGATTCATTATCTTTTAAATAAAGAAGAATATACCAAAGATGATATATTAGATTTATCACATGAGAATTCATACGAAAGAGACCATCAAGTAGTGATTGACCATATTGAAGAAGGTTATAAACCATGTTCATCTTGGTATGAGGGTATGGTGAAGAAATTAAAATATGATAAAAGAAAAGTTTCACAAGAAATTGAAAGTAATTTCTTGGGTTCTGGCGATAATGTATTTGATTCAGACTTATTGACAAATATTTTAAAAAATCAATTGGCAAACCCCATATCAAAATTGATGGGAAATAGTTTATGGATGTTTAAAGAGCCAGAAAATGGTCATAGGTATGTTGCAGGTGTTGACGTATCAAGGGGTGACTCAGAAGATTTTTCAACAATTCAGATTATTGATTTTGATACACAAGAACAAGTTTTGGAATATGTTGGCAAAATACCCCCAGATATATTAGCAGAAGTTGTGTATAAATGGTGTACAATGTATAGGGCGTTTGTTGTTGTTGATTTGACTGGTGGAATGGGAGTTGCAACATCTAGGAAATTACAAGAAATGAATTATCCAAGTTTATATTATGATAATGTTGATACAAATAATAAATGGAAGTATGACCCAAAAATGTATGAAAGAATTCCTGGAATAAATTTCAATAACAAAAGAGTTCAAATGATTGCATCTTATGAAGAAGCATTAAGACATGGTTTTAAAATTTATTCAAATAGACTATACAATGAAATGAATACGTTTATATATATAAATGGAAGACCTGATCACCAGAAGGGGCATCATGATGATTGTATTATGGCAATAGCAATGGCTACTTATGTTGCAGAAAAGTCTTTTCAAGTTTTGGAAAAAGTAGCAAACCATACAAAAGCAATGATTAATTCTTGGAGTACACATACAAACACATATACTGAACAATCACTCTATTTTAATCCAATGATATCAAATGCCAATGGTAAAGATGGAATAAATACCCCAAATGTAAATGATTACCAAAAATATAATTGGTTATTTGGTGGAAGATAAATATAATATGTTATGAGTAATAATGAAAATCTAACGGTTTGGCAAAGGTTATCTGCAACTTTTGGACCAAATTCTCTTTTAAACCAAGATATTCCAACGTATAAATTTGATAAGAAAGAGTTATTAAGAACGCAAAATAAAGATGAATATGAAAGGGAAAAATTACAAGCCCAGCAATCATTTTATTTATCAAATCAATGGGCAAAGATTGATAATCACTTATATACCCAAGCAGTATATTATGAACCAACAAGATTAGCATCAGTCTATGATTTCGAAAGTATGGAGTATACGCCAGAAATAGGGGCAGCATTAGATATATATGCTGAAGAATCAACAACAGCAAATGAAGATGGTCATATGTTACAAATATATTCTGAATCAAAAAGAATTAAATCGGTACTAACTGATTTATTTAATAATGTTTTGGATATAAATACATCATTACCTATGTGGACTAGGAATACAGCTAAGTTTGGTGATAATTTTGTCTATTTAAAGTTAGATCCCGAAAAAGGCATTGTTGGTTGTAATCAATTACCTAATATAGAAATAGAAAGATTAGAACCAGGTGGTACAGATAAATCACCAGCATACGGTGAAATGTCATCTGAAAATCAATCTATGAAATTTAAATGGAAAAACAGACAGATGGAATTCCAACCTTGGGAAATTGCGCATTTCCGAATATTGGGAGATGATAGAAAATTACCTTATGGTACATCTTTATTGGAAAAAGCAAGGCGTATTTGGAAACAACTTTTATTGGCAGAAGATGCTATGTTAATATATAGAACATCAAGAGCACCAGAACGTAGGGTATTTAAAGTTTTTGTTGGTAATATGGATGATAATGATGTTGAGGCATATGTACAACGTGTTGCAAATAAATTCAAACGTGAACAAATTGTTGATAGTAAAACGGGTAATGTCGATATGAGATATAATCAAATGGCTGTTGACCAAGATTATTTTGTTCCTGTAAGAGACCCCGGTCAAGCAAGCCCAATTGAAACTTTAGCAGGTGCTGCGAATCTTGGAGAAATTGCAGATATAGAGTACATCCAGAAAAAATTGGTTACAGCGTTAAGAATACCAAAAACATTCTTGGGGTTTGAAGATGTGGCTGGTGAAGGTAAAACATTAGCGTTACAAGATATTAGATTTGCTAGAACAATAAATAGAATACAAAAATGTATGATATCCGAATTGAATAAAATTGCAATTATTCATTTATTTTTATTAGGTTTTGAGGATGAAATATCTAATTTTACTTTGGGATTAACCAATCCATCAACACAATCAGATTTATTAAAGATTGATGTTTGGAAAGAAAAGGTTGGTCTTTATAGAGATGCGGTTGCGGATCCTGGTACAGGTATTTCACCAGTTTCGGCAACATGGGCTAAAAAACATATTTTTGGTTTCTCTGATGAGGAGATTAGATTAGATTTGCAACAACAGAGAATTGAAAGAGCGGTTGGTGAAGAATTAAAACAAACCCCTCTCATTATTAAGAAAACTGGATTATTTGATAATATTGATAAGTTATATGGTACGGTAAGTGGTGGTACAACAACTGCTGGCGCACCACCGCCAGAAGGTATGGATATGGGCGGTATGGATACGGGTGGTATGGATATGGGCGGTATGGATATGGGTGCGCCACCACCACCAATGGGGGATGATATGGGAGCACCGCCACCACCAGAACTAGGTCTAGCACCAGAATCAAGAGATAGAAATTTGAATATTTTGCTTGAAAATAGCAAGTTTAATGCGACAAATTATATTCCATTATCAAAAGGTCAAAAATCTTTGGGGGATTTAGAAAACGAACTAAAAAAGTTATTAGGTTCATAATATTTATAAAAAAAGAAAAATATGAAATTTGGTAGAGTAAAAACAATTATTGAAAATAATCTTTCAGAATCTGTAAAAGATAAGAAGATTTTTAAAGAAAATATAAAAAATTTTAAAAAGCATATTTTAAAAGATAAAAATTTATCCAAATTATATGTATTATATGGTGATTTATCAAAGCCAAGGGGTTTAACTGAAAGTGAGGCAAAAACTTATCTGGATGAGGGCATTGATTGGGCTAAGAAATTAATTAGTAAATCTAAAATACCAGTCATCCTGAATAAACTTGATAATAATGAATATGGAAATATTGATAAATTAGTTTATGAATCAACAAAAAGTATTGAAGAATTGGTTGAAATCAAAAAGAATATTTTAACTGTATTAGTACAACCAATTAAAATTAATGAGAATAAAATTAACTTACCAATAAGTTCAATGGTTAAAGTTGTTAATACAAAAGTTAATGAATATATTAATTCATTAAATGAGGAAACAAAAAAAGAAATTTTATCATTATTAAAAGAAGATAAGAATAAATTAAATGCTGATTTTATAACATTAAAATCTGATACAGAGAAGAAACTATTTGAATTGTCTTTGACCGAAACAAATGCTGAAGTAAAAGAAAAGATATTAAAGGCTATTGATAAGGTTAAAACTGATAAGTTTGATATATTGAATTATTATGAAATAAAAAATTTAAATAAATCATTAAATGGTTAATATCATTTGATAATTATATTGTTTTTGTTTATTTTTAAATAAACAATTAACAATCAATGAAGAATGGGAAAAAAATAAGACTTAGGTTATTTAATGATTTAAAAGTATTTTACGGTACTATTGATTATATTGAATTAAAATCAATTTACATAAATATTCAATCTTGGGTTCAACCAAAAGATGACTATACTAACTGGAAAAAAATTGTTTGCACCCAGTCAAGGGATATTAAGCACACAATATTAGATGTCAATGATTTGAATTTATTTCATAAATCAACAATTGTTGATTTGGATATTAGGCATAGTGGTCTTTCGTTAGATAAAAAATCTTTTATGAACCTTGAAATAACTTTATTTGCTAAAGTTGGGGTTGATTTTAAATCAAATGAATTAAAAGAATCTGTTAGAAAAATAATAAAAGAAATATATAATAAAAATATTTCTAAAAACAAATATTTTGATTTTTTCATAACAAAAAGAGATTTAATTCAATAAAACAAAACATTTTATATATTTATTATATAAAATATAATATGAATAGTTTAAGAATATTAGAATCAAATGAAATTGGTCATGGAATATTAATTGAGACTGATGCTGGTTGGATTAATCCCAAAGACCAATTAAATGTTAATTTAATACAAGAAAACAAAAAGTTAGATTATAAGAACCCTTTTGAATTTTATGCTGTATTGCAAAAACATGATGTACCAAATAGAAATGGTAGAACATATCCCGAAAAAATATTAAGAAGGGAGGCTGAAAGATACAAGCAAATTATTGAAAAGGGTTTATCTACGTCTGAATTAAATCACCCCGAATCATCCTTAATTGACTTAGATAGAGTTGCCCACTTAATAACAGAAATTTGGTGGGATGGTAATATACTAATGGGTAAATTATTGCTATTAACCTCTCCTGGCTTTCACCATAGCGGTGTTGTATCAACCAAGGGTGATGTTGCCGCAAATCTAATGAGGCAAGGAGTGAGCCTAGGAATTAGTTCTAGGGGGGTTGGATCACTTAAAAAAGTTGGGGAGAAAAATGAGGTTCAAGATGATTTTGAATTGATTTGTTTTGATTTGGTTTCATCACCATCAACACCCGGGGCATACCTATTCTCAAATAAGGAAGATAGACATAAGTATGATGAGAAATTGGAAGAAGAAAAGAAAATTGACCCCTCAAATAATATATTAAAATTAATGAATAAACTTGATAATTATTTAAAATAAAATGGAAATAGCAACATTAAAAAACATATTTAATTTCCTTGAAGTAAATGAAAAAAAATTATCCATAAAATGGAAAATGATGAATAAAATCCCCTTTACTAAAGAACAATTATATGTCAAAGGTGATTTGGATTTACAAGGGGAAGACATAGAACAATTGCCAGCAGGGTTATATGTTAAACGTAATTTATTGTTAAATGCCACACCAATAAAAAAATTACCAAAAGGTTTAAGAGTTGGTGGTGATTTGCAGTTACAAGATTGTGAAAATTTAAAATCCCTACCAAAAGATTTAAAAGTTCGGGGTAATATATGGCTTGGTGGCACACCATTAGGAAGAATGTCAGATGAGAAAATATTAAACATGGTAAAACCAGATGGCTATATAGGTAACATATATTAAAATGAAAGAAGAAACATTAAAAAAAATATTTAATTTTCTTGAATCAAAGGAAAATAAATCACCCAAATTTAAAGGAAGTTTAATGTGGAAATTAAAATTTAATGAACCATTAACAGAAGAAGATTTAAATGTTGAAGGGGATTTGGATTTAGAATATAAAAATATAACCTCATTACCAAATAACCTAAAAGTTGGTGGTATTTTACTTTTACACGGTTCTAAAATAACCTCATTACCTAAAGGGTTGAGAGTTGGTGTGGATTTGGATTTAAAGAAAACAAAAATAACCTCATTACCAGAAAATTTACAAGTTGGGCGTGATTTGTATTTGGCTGGTTCAGCCATAACCTTGCTACCAAAAGGATTGAAAGTTGGTCGTAACTTGTTTTTAGCTAAAACAAAGATAACCTCATTACCAGAAGGATTAAAAGTTGGGGGTGATTTAGATTTAATGAGTACAAATATAACCTCATTACCAGAAGGATTGGAAGTTCGGGGTTCCTTGAGTTTGATTGCCTCAAAAATAACCTCATTACCAAAAGATTTAAAAGTTGATGGTTCAATATTTTTAAGAGGTACTAAAATAACTTCACTACCAGAAGGTTTTAAAGTTGGGGGTAATTTAGCCATTAGTGGAACAAAAATAAAATCATTACCAGAAGGATTGGAAGTTGGTGAAAATTTGTATTTATCAGAGGATATAACCTCCTTACCTAATGATTTATATGTTGGTGGTAATTTGTTCATATCTGATACAAAAATAACTTCATTATCAAAAGGATTGTATGTTGGTGGCAATTTAGATTTATTTGGCACAAAAATAACCTTATTACCAAAAGGATTGAAAGTTGATGGTAATTTGAATATAAGAAAAACAGTATTAGAAAAATATTCAAATCAAGAATTAAGAAAAATGATTAAACCTGGATTTATAAAAGGGTCAATAATTAGAGATTAAAAAATTTGATTTTACAAAAAAAACAACTATATTTATACAAACAAATAAAAAACAATACCTATGGATGAAAAATTCTTTGTTGCCAGATTAACTTTTTCTCTACCTGATGAGAATACTGGTAAAATGAAAAAAGTAAGAGAAGAGAAATTAGTTAAAGGTTATTCTGTAACAGATGTTGAAGCAAAAGTTACAGAAAAGTATAAAAACTTTTCCCAAGATTGGAGAATAACAGCAGTTTCAGAATCAAAAATTGATGAGGTTTTTGTTTAAAACAAATAACTTTTATCGTAAACCCCTAGCATAAATAATGTTAGGGGTTTTTTATTTTTTAAAAAATAATGATAATCAGTAACTTTTTTACTTTTTGATATATTTATAATAAAAATAAATAAAAATTATGCAACCTGAAAAAAATTTAGTAGAAGAAGCGCTAATTCAAATGAAACAAATTGAAGATGTGCTTGCAGAAAACGCAAAAGGAATACTTTCTTCAACAATGAAGGAAGAAATCGAAGAGTTGGTTAAAGAATCTTTAAATGAACAAGAAGATATTGAAGATGATGAAACTGATTTAGATATGGAGGATGATATGGATATGGAGGATGATATGGATATGGAGGATGATATAGATATGGAGGATGATATGGATATGGAGGATGATGTGGATATGGAAGATGATATGGATATGGAGGATGATGTTATTGATATGAGGGGAGCATCACAAAGTGAACTTTTAAAAGTATTTAAAGCAATGGATGATGAAGATGGTATAATTATATCAAAAGATGGTAATGATATCTCATTAACTGATGATGGTGATGAATATTTAATAAGACTAGGAGAACAAATAGAAGATTTTGATTCAGATATGGAAGATGAGGATGATATGGATGATATGGAAGATGAGGATGATATGGATATGGAGTATGATATGGAAGATGAGGATGATATGGATATGGAAGACGAAGAAGATTATGATGCAGAATTAGAAGAAGATGATACGCAATCAACAATTGATAAAATTTTTGAAAAAGCAAATAAACATAGCAATGTTATTTATGAAATAGAAATGGAAGACGAAGAAGAGTTTGATGTAGAAGATGATGGTTATGAGATGGAAGACGAAGATGAAATGGAAGATGATGATTATGAAATGGAAGATGATGAAGATTTTGATTGTTCTAATTTTAGCACTTCAGATTATTTAGCCAAAAATCCAAAAGCAACTATTTCTGATGTATATGATTACTTGAAAGAAAAAGGTTGTTTAAATGGTGGTGATGGTAATGTTGGAGAGAATTATAATTATTTAGGTGAGGCTAAAAAGACTTCCAAATTTAAGTACAAGATGGCTAAAAACGGTTTTAATGAAAAAATGAAAGAGGGTCCTAAAAAAATGGGAACAGGTAAAGCCAAATTTAACTATGACAAATCCGCAGCAAATGTTGATGGGAAAATGAAAAAAGTTACAACTGGTAAAAAACAAGAAACCAAAGAAGCATCAAGAACTTACGGAATGGGAAGTAAAGCAGGTAGAGGTCTTAGAAAAGGCGTAACACCAAATAGAAATTTACATTTAGAGGCTCTGGAAAACCAAGTTTCTGAATTAAAACAAACAAATAATGATTATAAAAAATCATTAAACATTTTTAGAGAGAAACTAAATGATGTTGCAGTATTCAATGCTAATTTAGCATATGCAACAAGATTGTTTACTGAACACTCAACTACTAAAAAAGAAAAAATAAACATTTTAAGACGATTTGATAATATTCAGACATTACAAGAATCTAAAAACTTGTATTCTGCTATTAACAATGAATTATCAAAAGATTCAAATTCGTCTTTAAATGAGTCTGTTAACCGTAAGATTTCAAATGTTGCGTCAACAGGTTCATCAGCTAACTTAATTGAATCAAAAACTTATGAAAACCCTCAATTTTTGAGGATGAAGGATTTGATGGGTAAATTAGGTTAATAAATTAAATAAAAAAAAATAGAAAATGGGAGCATTATTAGAATCAGGTCTTGTTGGTAATATTGGGTTGAAACACCTAAAAGTTATCAAAGAAGATACAATTAACAAATGGAATAAATTAGGATTCCTTGAAGGCTTAAAAGGTCATTTAAAAGAGAATGTTGCACAGTTATATGAAAACCAAGCATCATATCTTATTAACGAAGCTGCTAGTACATCTGATACTGGTGCGTTTGAAACAGTTGTTTTCCCAATTGTTAGGAGAGTATTCTCTAAATTATTGGCAAATGATATTGTTTCTGTACAAGCAATGAACTTACCTATTGGTAAATTATTCTTCTTTGTACCTCAAATCCAAGAAGCAAATGCTGGTGGTGTGGCTGGTGCACATTATTCACCTTATGGTGCACCTCTTGCTGCTAATGATCAAACACCAACTTCTGGTTATGGTGGAGCTAATGCTGGTAAAAATCTATATGATAGGTTTTATGAAGGTAATGAGCCAAGTTTAAACCCAGAAGGCCTTTATGATTATTCAAAAGGTCAGTATAGTGCAATGACAGCAGAAGTTAGAACTGTTGTTTGGGATGGTTCAAATTTAGCAGTTAGTGCTTATACTACTGGTGAATATAGAAAAGTTTTATTAGCTATGTCTGGATTTTCAAGTACAGGTGAAGGTAAATTAATTGGACCTGATGGACATCCAATAGATAATGAAAGTTTCTTGGCTAGTTTAACTGTTACTGCTAAATCTACTGATAAATTTTCTGGTCTTACTACAAATCCATTATTATTTAGAGTTGTTACTCAAAAATATGCTAAAGGTCTTGTTCAGTATGGTTCAGATGTTTCATTAACATTCCCAAGTTCAGGTACAGGTGGTGGTTCATATAATGATTTATCAACACCAGATGGTATTGTTTATCTTGAAGTTGATTTACAAACACCAGCAACTGTTGGTGCTACTTCATTAGATGGTTACAGTGGTTTCACTGTTGCATCTGGTGCAACTGCTAGTGCATTTACTGCAACTTATAGGATTTACAAAAGCCTTGAGTTTGAAGATAAAATTGGTGAAGTTTCTTTTGATTTACAATCAGTTACTGTTTCAGTTACAGAAAGAAAATTAAGAGCGCAATGGTCACCAGAAATGGCACAAGACGTTGCTGCATTCCATAACATTGATGCTGAAGCAGAATTAACTGCTTTATTATCAGAGCAAATTGCGGCAGAAATTGATAGAGAAATTCTAAGAGACCTTAGAAAAGGTGCTGCTTGGAACTTACGTTGGGATTACAATGGTTGGAAGAGATTGGGTACAAACGCTATCCCTTATACACAGAAAGATTGGAATCAAACATTAATCACAACTATTAACCAAGTATCTGCACAAATCCACAAATCAACATTGAGAGGTGGTGCAAACTGGATTGTTGTTTCTTCTGAAGTTAGTGCAATTTTTGATGATTTGGAATATTTCCACGTATCAAATGCATCTCCAGACCAAGACCAATACAACATGGGTATTGAAAGAGTTGGAACATTAGCAGGTCGTTACCAAGTGTATCGTGACCCTTACTTCCCAGCAAACCAAGTGTTAATGGGACACAAAGGAACATCATTATTAGATACTGGTTATATCTACGCGCCATATGTACCATTACAACTAACACCAACGATGTATAATCCATTCAACTTTACACCAATTAAAGGTATAATGACAAGATATGCTAAAAAACTAGTTAACAACCGTTTCTACGGTAGAATT
>Ga0114980_10001794_pt1 | contig 15307 bp, 16 predicted proteins | sample S_140806_EF_Meta_FD_87018 | JGI IMG/M metagenome (GOLD analysis project Ga0114980, IMG submission 87018) | Freshwater microbial communities from Lake Simoncouche, Canada to study carbon cycling - S_140806_EF_MetaG | ecosystem: Environmental > Aquatic > Freshwater > Lake | place: Lake...
CCAGCCTTGACTGGCGCCATCATGTGCATGGGTGTCGCTACCGCCAACAGTGTGCTGGTTATCAGCTTTGCCAGAGAGCGCCTAGAAGAATGGGGCGACCCCTTGGCGGCAGCTTTGGACGCTGGTTTTGTGCGTTTCAGACCGGTATTGATGACGGCTTTGGCCATGATCATTGGCATGATTCCTATGGCATTGGGCTTGGGTGAGGGCGGCGAGCAAAACGCACCACTTGGCCGAGCGGTCATTGGAGGGCTTTGCTTTGCCACCGTTGCCACCTTGGTCATCGTCCCCTTGATCTTCAGTCTGGTTCATACCCAACGTGGGCAATCACGCCCCACCCCATCGTCTTTCGGAGTAAAAAATGCTTGATGAGTCATCAACCCCCACTGTGTCTCGCGGCCTGTTATGGACCGCACTGTTGTTGGGAGCCGCCGTGGCAGCTTATGTGGTTTATAGCGGTATCAGCTCACGCTCATCAGATACAAAGCTGCTGAAAGAACAGGCCAAAACCCAATCGGTACGGACAGTGACTGTTATCTCGCCAGTCCCAGCGAACGCTACACCTACGCTGGAGTTACCAGGTCGCATCGAAGCTTTTTCCAAGGCCCCTATTTATGCTCGCATCAGTGGCTATTTGAAAAGTTGGAAAGTCGACATTGGCACGCCTGTCAAAGCCGGTCAACTGTTGGCTGAAATCGATACCCCAGACCTTGATCAACAAATCCTTCAAGCCCAAGCTGAGTTAGCCAGCACGCAAGCCAATGCAGCTTTGTCCAACAACACTGCTAAGCGTTGGCAGTCTTTGCAGGCCACCAATTTTGTTTCCCCCCAAGCCGTAGAAGAAAAACTGGGTGACCTCAAAGCCAAGCAAGCCATCGTTGCCGCCTCGCAAGCCAATGTCAACCGCGTTGAAGCCATGAAAAACTTCAGCCGCATCGTTGCTCCTTTTGATGGCGTCATCACAGCTCGCAATACCGATGTGGGGGCACTGATCAATGCAGGGGGCAGTGCAGGCAGCGAATTGTTTGTGGTCTCCGACATCAAACGTTTACGTTTGTATGTAAATTTGCCGCAAACCTATGTTGCACAAATTCAAAAAGGCGCCATTGCCAAGTTCACAGTACCAGAAAGTCCTGGGAAAACCTTCATCGCCAAAGTGCAGACCATGTCGCAGGCTATCAGCGCTGGCTCGGGCAGTATGCTGGTTCAGCTTTCAGCAGAAAACGCCAGCGGTACTTTGATACCAGGCGGGTTTGCCAACGTGAGTTTTGAGTTGCCAGGCATATCCTCAGGCCTGAGTGTGCCCCCCAGTGCATTGATATTTACCAAAGCGGGTTTGCGTGTGGCAACTGTTTCGCCTGAAAACAAAGTGGTTCTTAAAGCTGTCGTCATTGGACGCGACTACGGCAACAAGGTCGAGTTGTCTTCTGGTTTAGAAGTCTCGGACAGCGTGATTGAAAGCCCACCCGACGGTGTGAGCGATGGCGATGAAGTCAAAATTGCACCTGCGACACCAACCAAGAAACCATGAAGACATCTCTACCCTGCAACCCAGTCGCATGGTTTGAAATTCATGTCGCAGATATGCAACGAGCCGAATTTTTTTATAAGACTGCTTTAAGGTGAGATCTGTTGGCCTTTGTTAATGGTGACGACAACTGCATCATGCAAGTTTTCGAAGGCAATGCAAATGGGCTTCATTCAATCAAGTAAGTCGAGAGCATTGATGGCTAAACATTTGTTTGTAAATCATTTAAAACATCTAAAGAAACAAAAAAGGATTTCTTGACGCAACATGTCAAATCCGTTAATAATTATTGATGTTGTTGGTATGTGTTCACTACATAAGGAATTTTGGTTTGAACCACTTTGCAAGATGCTGATTTCAAACCTACCCAAGCTTGATGACACTTGTATTTCTTTGCCACATGCGCACTTATTTGTTCGCACCATGTATCACTCGGGGTTGATGCGTGCTTTTTGACCACTGTGCCGAATGCCAACGTTGCTGTAACGTTGAGCCAGGTTATCCCTCCCTCGAAATTACCCTCACCCGAAAAGAAGAAAAGCGGCTTGGCAGCATTTGCATTCAAACCCAATGCGCTCACCTTGGTCCTCAGGGTTGCTCTCTTGGCGAAAACAAACCTTTTGGCTGCACTCTTTATCCTCTGAGCTACAACCCAAATAAACAAAAATTTTATTTTGACGCTGACTGTCCTTTGATGGATGAATACATCACAGGACTGTCTGACATCACAAGCGAAGCTTCTGCCCATATGGCCAAGGTCGAGCGCACCGTGGCCAAACTAGAAGAAAAAGATCCTGTTTTTTTGCAGCAAAACTATGAGGTGGACAAGGCGTATTTCGACTTGAAAAAAATCACACCCAAAAATAATAAATCTAAAAAATCAACACAAAAGGCAACACTATGAATGGCACGCTTTACCAATTTAAACCTGCGAACTTGTTCTCTTCTGCTCCGAAGGTTCGGCATGTGGGTTACCAAAGTTGGACCGAGAACAATTTACTGGTTGAAAGCGACCATAACGATATTCTTTACTACACCACCCGTTGGGATGCCCTTTGCCCCTACATCAATGTCTCTGAGGAGATGATCAACTTTGCACCGCGCCCATTCGTTGTGTACGCACTCCCTCCCGATAGCCCCTACGGTGTGCCTATCAACGACAAGTACGGCTTGGTCGACACCTTTGCAGAAGACTTCTGGTCTGAGGCGCGTCGCGAACGCAAATTCCGCGAACTCGACAAACAATACAAACATTTCACTTACAGCGAAGAACTTATTCCCGGAAGTCAACTCAGCATCGACGACATGTTCGAAATGGGGGGTGAGCACTTCGCCAACTATTGCATTGATGACCGCGAGGTAGAGGGCTTTGTCGACTACGTCCGCGACTTGGAAGTTTTGGTTTTAAGGGTACACGACACGGAGGGCGAGCTGGTATTCACAGACGTCTCCATATTGCTGCCAAAGTACAACCAGCTTTACGGAAGTTTTTGCCAATGGAACCGAGCCCATAAAAACCGTTCACCTGGTATTTATGCCTGTTTACAAGCTTGCCGTTGGGCAGCAAAGAATGGATTGCGCTACTACAACCTCGGCCCCGTTGATGACTATGGCTACAAGGCCTTGTTTGTGACTGACTTTGAGCCCATTTACGCCATGGCATTGATTGACACATCACACCCATTGGCCACAGATCCCACCTCACCTTTGGTCACTGACTTCAAGCCCCATCAGTTCAACCAAATCTTCAGAGATGAACCTGCTGTTACGCAAACCGATGACACCATGGTTTTGGCTATGGCAGGTTGATCTGGTTTCTTAAAAAAAGTGCTTTTCGCCGAAGCTAATGTCGTAATCGATAAAAAGTTCTTCCCCTTCGGCGATTTTCCTCAGGCTTAAAAGTACACCCGCTTTTTTAAACCTCAAATTGGGTTTTTTGGAGTGGTTAAGGTAAACCGCCAAATCAAATGAATTGAGCCCAATGGTGGGGATCGACACTGTTTTCTTGTTATAAAAGCAAAAGGTGTCGATTTGTTGGCGAACACCCTTGGGTAAGTCTTTAATCAGCTTCTTATCAATATCCACCTCTTTGACATTCAAGTAACTCTTGAGCGGGTGAATTCCTTTGGGAATAGATCGCACGGCAAACACGCCAATGCCGTGTACAGGTGAAACACCCAGTTTGCAGTAAACCTCTTTATTCAGGTGTTCGACCAGCTTTTTTTGTGTGATGGGCATGAATTACTCCAATGCTTGGTAAACCAATTGTTTGACCATGCGCCGATAGTATTGGCGAATGGGACCAGGTGTTTGTGCCATCAACACACCAATAAGTTGCTCCTTCGGATCTATCCAAAAAAAGGTACCACCTGCACCAGCCCAAGCATAGTCTCCTTCCGAGCCCGGGACGCTGGCCATGCCTGCGCCTTGGCGAACCATGAAACCCAGGCCAAAGGTATAGCCTTGGACACCCATCAACAGTTCACCGGGCTGCAAAGGTGTAGCGACTTTAGGGCCTAGATGGTCGGCGGTCATCAGTGCCACCGTACTTCTGCTGAGATAGCGTCGGCCATCCAAACTGCCACCATTGAGCAGCATCTGGCAAAAGCGCAGGTAATCGTCAGCGGTGGTGCTCAGACCCGCTCCTCCAGAGTCATTGCCTTGTGCCTTGGTCACGTCCAACATCGCAGGCATGGGCGCTTTGTTTAAAGTGTCTATGGCCAGGGCTTGCGCCAGTCTGTCAGCTTTGATCGAGGGAACCACAAAGTGGGTGTCTTTCATGCCCAAGGGCTTGATCAATTTTTCTTCGAGCAAACTGCCCAAAGGCTTTTTTCCAACTACCTCTAGTACCCTGCCGAGCAAGTCAGTGGACAAACTGTATTCCCAAGTACTGCCAGGCTGCCATTGCAAAGGCGCTTTGGCAAAAGCTTCGACCTGCTGCTCTGGGGTGAGCGTAATCCACAAAGAGGGCATATCAGGAGAAAATAAACCGGCTTGCTGGTAAGCGCTTTTCATACTGGGGGATCGCGTGAATTCAGCATAGGTCAGCCCCGAGGTATGGCGCAACAAGTCGTACACGGTGATTTGACGAACAGCATTCAAGGTGGTGCCTGAGGCGTCCGCAGGGTTGGCCATGACTTGCATGTTGGCCAATGCAGGGAGGAATTTACCCACAGGGTCAGCCAGTTGCAGTTGACCTTCTTCGACCATCATCATGGCCAAGACTGAGACCAAGGGCTTGGTCATCGAATAGGCCCGAAACAAACTGTCGCGCTTTAGCGGCTTGCCGCTTGCGGGGTCTTGCAAGCCCACCACCTCGGCATGCACCACAGCGCCTTTACGCGCAACCAGTAATACTGCGCCTGGCATACGCTTGGCATCGATTTCTGCCTGAATGACAGGACGAATGCGTGTCAGTCGCTCTGCCACCAAGCCTTTGGAGGCGGGTGAGGCAGCAGGTATGTCGGCAGCAACCGCGAGCAAAGGCAGCGCCAATAAAAACCCGACCATGCACAGCAAACGTTTTGAAATTGAAGGGGTCTTCATGGCTGATCCTCGAAGAAAGGTTGGGCAGGCTAGGGGCTTGGCTAGTCTAGAGGCAAACTCAGGTCAATGGGTCCCAAGCCTCTAACCATTTCACAAATTGTTCCAAGCCACGTTCCAAGGGGGTCTCGCGCCAGCTCCCCAGCATGGCCACCAAGCGATCTTCACTGGCGCAGGTCAAGGGCACATCAGCCACCTGCATAGGCGCGTACTCGATGATGGGCTGACGCTTCAAATGGCCTGCAAGCAAGTCAATGAAAGCATTGACTTCAACAGGGCGCTGATGGCCCATGTTCACAATCTGGGCCCCTTGAACCAGTTCGGGACGAGCGACCAATCCCACAATGGCCTCCACAATGTCATCCACATAGGTGAAGTCGCGACGCAGTTTGCCCTCGCCAAAAACTTTGATGGGCAGGCCTCGGCGAATATTTTGGGCAAACATGAACGGCGCCATGTCGGTTCTCCCCCAAGGTCCGTAGACAGTAAAAAACCGCATGCCCAACGATGCCATGCCGTACTGCGAGTGATAGGCATAGGCCATCATTTCATTGGCCATTTTGGTGGCGGCATAAAACGACTGTGGTTGGTCGGCACGGTCTGTTTCTAAGAAGGGGACTTGGCTGCGCATACCGTAAACGCTGGAGGAGCTGGCATACAAAAGTCGGGGGACTTGCAAACGATGACAGGCGTCCAGCATATGGGAGAAGCCCACCAGATTGGGTGTGACAAAATCCATAGGCGCTTGCATCGAATGCCTGACACCTGCCTGCGCTGCCAGATGCACCACCGTGTCGGGTTGGCACTGCGCCACCACTGAAGCAAAGGCATCTGTTTGCCCTATATCAATTTGAAAATACTTCACACCCTGCTGGGTTACAAACGCCGCGAGACGTTCTTTGCGCAATCGTGCCAACAACGGGTCGGACGTATCAGCAGACCCACCCATGCCCGTGGCTGGGTCAACTTTGTCGCAACCGGCCACCTCGTAGCCCAAAGCGTGCAGGCTTTTCACCAAGTGTGAACCTATGAAGCCCGCCACACCTGTTACCAATATTTTTTTGTTCATGTCATTCGATCGTTGGAATTCATTGCTTGTTAAGGTTCAGACCCGTGATGCGCCCGCTATTTAGCTCAATTCCGCGGGTGTCAGTCAAAAGCCAGTCGATAGCACTGGCCTTAGCCACACTTTTATTGCTTTTAGCTTGGGCGCTTTGGCGCTCGGATTGGAACCGTGAAGCCATGCTGGCATTGCACGCCACCTCTATGGGACCTGCATGGCTTTGGATTTTTCTCACCCAAGGGGGCGACGCTGCGGTGGTATTGCTCTTGTTGCTGGCGGCGGGCAGATCAACTCGGCAAGGGGCGGCTTTGGCCATCAAAGGATTCTTGATTGGATCGGTGGTTTCGCCTGTCTTGAAGATGTGGTTTTCGGCACCCAGGCCCTTGGCAGTATTGGACATCGCCCTCCTCAACCCCATGGGCAATCCACCACTATCAGCCAACTCCATGCCTTCTGGACATGCCTTGGCGGCGTCAACCTTGGTTTGCCTGATCGTGCTCATGTACCCCTCACTTTTGCGCCGCAAGGCCTTGCTGCTTCCTTTGATTTTAGGTGGCTTGGTGGTGGCTTTTTCAAGGGTGGTGGTGGGAGCCCATTGGCCAGCGGATGTGCTCGCAGGTCTAGGGCTAGGCATATGGATCGCTTGGTTGGCGCAACGCTGGGAATGGTGGTGGTCTTGGACACCTTATTTGTCTACTCGTTCGGGCAACTGGCTGTTGCTTGTTCTGGAAATAGGCTTGGTCATCTATGTGTTGTTCACCGCGCCGCCTGAAATTGCCGCCAAGCTTGCCATGGGCTTGGTTGCAGTCATCGGATTGCTGAGCGCTTTTAGCCGTTTCTTGGGTTTGCAGCAATACAGGGCGCGAGGATGACTTCGCGGTTTGCAGTGAAAAAATGGTTAAAACTTTTGCTGGGTTGGAGCCTAGGCGGTTTCTTGCTATTTTGGTTGTTGCGCCATGTAGACGCCTCAGACATGACGCAAAGCGCGGCACAGTTGCCTGCGTGGTTATGGCTGGCTTGCACGCTGCTGTGGTTGCTGAGTTTTGTGTTGCGCGGTCGTCGGGTGCAACAAGAGTGGCATTGGCGTAGGCCGGTCAATTTACTGACTTCAATGCGCTTGGTGCTGTTGCATAACGCGGCGGTGCTGGTATTGCCTTTCAGGGCGGGCGAAGCGGGTTACCCCTTGTTGGTGAAGCATGTTTTCGCCGCACCTTTGGGCCAATCATTGAGGAGTTTGATGTGGCTGCGTATTCAAGATGCTGGTGTTTTGGGCTTGCTGCTGGTGTGGCTGTGGCCTGATTTGCATTGGGGTTGGCCGGTACTTTGTAGCTGCGTACTTTTGGGTTTGGTCATGTTGCCAGCCAAGTATTGGCTTTTGCTGCTCAAGCGTCGAAGTGCATGGGCAAGGGTATTGCGCAGTGTGCTGCACCGCAGAGCCCCGCGCAGCGCTTGGCTGCTGTCGCTTGGCAACTGGGTCTGCAAGTTGTGTGTGGTGGCCATCTTGCTGTCCTCGCTTTTAGGCATACCTATCAAAGCCGCTTTTCAAGGTGCATTGGGCGGCGAGTGGGCTGGTTTATTGCCCTTGCAAGGCCCTGCAGGACTGGGAACTTACGAAGCAGGTGTTTGGCTGGCGGCTGGAATCAAGGATACCGCTGTGGCCGCCCAATTACCGGCAGCAGCCCTGCTGGTCCACATTTTTTGTCTGGCGGTGTCCTTGGGTGCGGCCCTGCTGGCATGGGCCGTTTTGCGCTGGCCACAACCCGACCCTGCGAATGGCGACAATAGCTGAATGACCTCCTCGACCATGCTCAACCGAATCCCTGCACACCGTTTATCCGTGGTGGTGCCCATGTACAACGAAGTCGAACTGGCTGCCGATTTGATCGACGCAGTTCAATCCGCGCTGAGCGACTACCCTTGGCCTTGGGAGTTGGTCATCATCGATGACGGCAGCACCGACGGCACATGGTTTCGCTTGAGCCAGCACGCCGCCGAGGTCGGACCACACATCCGTGCTTTACGTTTACAGCGCAATTTCCGCCAAACCGCCGCCATGCAGGCGGGCATCGACTGCGCCAGAGGGGATGTCATCGTCACCATGGACGGCGACTTGCAAAATGACCCCCGTGACATTCCCATGTTGGTGGAACACTTGCTGGTAGAGGACAAAGACATCGTGGCAGGCTGGCGTCAAAACCGTCAAGATGGCTTTTTGTTGCGCAAGATTCCTTCTTTCTTAGCCAACCGCCTGATTCGTAAGGTGAGTGGTTTGAACTTCAAAGATTTGGGTTGCAGCTTAAAAGCCTTCAGGGCGCCGGTCTTGCGCAAGATTCGCCTCTATGGCGAGATGCACCGCTTTATCCCTGCTTGGCTCTCCACGGTCACCTCAGCCGACCGCATGGCCGAGATGCCGGTACGCCACCACGCACGTACCAAGGGCCAATCCAAATATGGCATTTCACGCACCCTGCGGGTGATCGTGGACTTGCTGTCCATCCATTATTTTTTGCGCTTTGGCACACGACCTGGCCACTTTTTTGGTGGCATCGGCTTGGCGGTGTTGTCCCTAGGTATGGGTATATTGGTTTATTTGATGGCGCTGAAATTCATGGGGGAATCCATCGGCACACGTCCCCTGATGTTCGTCGGTTTTTTCTGTGTGCTGGGCGGCTTGCAGTTCCTCACCACTGGCGTGTTGGCAGAGTTGTTGATGCGCACTTACTACGAAGGTGGCAAAGCGCAGGCCTACCATTTGGTGGATGCGCCTACCCCTCAACACAACGAAGGCTGGCATGGCCGAGTCTGAAGCGTCCGTCAGTCGCCTTTGGGCTTTTCTAAGTGCCTTTTTATTGCTGGGCTATTTTTTACTGAGCCTAGGCCAAAGCCTTTTGTTTGATGTGGATGAGGGGGCTTTTTCGCAAGCCACCCGCGAAATGGTGGTCAGTGGCGATTGGGGCCACACCACCCTCAATGGCGCTGACCGCTTTGACAAACCCATAGGCGTGTATTGGCTCCAAGCTATCAGCGTGACTGTTTTGGGTGTGGATGAGTTCGCCTTGCGACTGCCTTCAGCGCTGGCAGCTTGGCTTGCTTGTTTAGCGCTGGCAATGACCGCCTACCAAGCTTGGGGGCCCCGCGCCGCCATGCTGGCTGCCATGGTCTTTGCCAGCAGTTTAGGGCCTTGGGCCATGGCACGTACCGCCACAGCAGATGCCTTGCTGGGTCTGTGGTTGATGCTGTCCGCGCTGGACCTGTGGCGTTACCTGCAAAACAATGATCGTCAAGCACTTCGGCGTTTGGCCTTATGGATAGCGTTAGGGGTACTCACCAAGGGACCGGTGGCTGTGCTGATCCCAGCGGCCGTACTGTTGCTCTGGCAATGGTGGGGGCCTTCGCCAGGTTTGGTGCTTCGAACCTTGCGTGATGGCTGGTCTTGGCTCATCTTTGGCGCGGTGGCAGGGCCTTGGTATACCTATGCGTGGTTGCGCCACGGGGACGCATTTGTCCAAGGTTTTTTCCTGCGCCACAACCTTGACCGTTTCAGCGCCCCTATGGAAGGTCATGGCGGTGGTTGGCTTTATTTTGTGTTGGTCTTGCCTTTGCTGTGGATGCCTTGGACGCCACTGGTTCTCAATTTAGGAATGCGTTGGAAACAACTGTGGCACACACCCATCTTGCGCTTTGCCTTGCTATGGGCTGGTTTTGTAGTGGTGTTTTTTTCCTTGTCTGCCACCAAGTTGCCCCACTATGTCTTGTATGCCGCGCCAGGCGTTGTGCTCTTGTTGACCTATGCTGGGCTGCATGCCAATAACCGTTGGTGGTGGGCATGTGCGGTTTTATTGTCGGCTTGGATGGCACTGCTGCTGTCGTTACCAGAAGTTTTACGTGACCACCCCGAGTGGATAGGCGACAGTCTTTACCGCAGTTTGGTACAGACCTCAAGCACTCCTAACTTCTTGCGCTCCATCAGCGCGGCGGTCTTGCTGGTGCAAGTGCTCTGGCTGGTTTCCAGTCGGTTTTTACCTGCACCCTATCAATTGCCTCGGTTTGGCTTGCTGGCCATGGGGGGCAGCGCTGTATTGGCTTTGGGAGTGCTGCCTTGGTGGAGCCAAACATTACAAGGACCGGTGCATGGTTTGGCCGAAAAGGCGGCGGGACAACCGGCTGTGCAGTGGGGCGTACATTTCCCTTCTTTTGCTTTGTACCGGCAAAGCCTTGCGCCACGGCGTGCCCCAATGGAAGGCGAGCTGGCCTTGGTTCGCACCGATAAACCCAATTGGCCTGAGGATTGGCCTGTGGTTGCCAGCGAGCGGGGTTTTGCATTGGTTCTTAGACCTGCAGGGTCCAAACTTCCCCCTTGAAAATGGGCAGACCCACCAAGCTTTCCCATGACTGAACCTCGTACCTCTTCACAATCGTCCTCACCTTGGTGCTGGCAAGCATGGGGACTGCTGATTCTGCTGCTGCCCGGTTTATGGCTGCTACGCCTCTTCACTGCTTCCCACAGCGGGGCTGGCTTGTTTGTCGATGAAGCGCAGTACTGGGAATGGAGCAGAGAGCTGGCTTGGGGTTTTTACTCCAAACCCCCTTTCTTACCTTTCTGATCAAGTGGTCGGTTTGGGTAGCAGGTGACGGCACAAGCGGTGTGCGCTGGTTGGTGCAACTGTGTTGGGCTGTGGTGCCCTTGGTGCTGTGGCGATTGGGTTGGGAGATGCAGCGCGACAGTCAACAGCCTATGTCATCCCCTCATGCCGTGGGCGCTTGGGCCGCTGTGCTGTTTGCCAGCAGCTTGGCCAGTGGTGTGCTGGGACAAGTGGCCACCACCGACGGACCGCTGGTGCTGTTTTGGTCCTTGCAACTGTGGCTGGTTTGGCGAGCAATGGCTCAGCCCATGCGCTGGTCACGATGGTTATGGGTTGGAGCAGTGCTTGCTTTGGGTGTGCTGTCCAAGTACACCATGTCGGCGGTAGTGGCGAGCTGGGTGGTGTGGTGGTGGTTTGGGCATAGAAATGCCTCTGTCAGCAAAGGCATGACTTTGGCCGCTGGTTTGGCCGCCTTGGCCTTGTTGCCGCATCTGGCTTGGAATCACGCCCACGATTGGCCCACCTTGAAACATACCGCCGATTTGTTGTCTGGCGGCAGCGCTTCTTCTGGCGCCTTCTTTGCCAAATTATTACCACGTCTTTTTGAATACATTGGCTCTCAGGCCTTGTTGGCAGGTCCCGTTTTTCTCATGGTGTCTATGTTGGTTGCCATGCGCCTATGGCTCAAGCCAGCCAGCCCACCTCTGAACTTTTCCAACCGACCTGCCTTGTGGGCATGGCATGGCAGCTGGCCTTTATGGACGATTGGTGGCCTGCAAGCCATGCAAGGCACGGCTCAAATTAATTGGCCAGCACCGGCCTTGCTCGGCGCCTCTGTGGCATTGGGCTGGCTGCTGGGGTCTCGACCAGCACCATGGCGCTGGCGCGAGCCTGTGGCGGTGCTTATCATGGCCAGTTTTTTTTCAACGGCTTTGTCGCTGGGGGGAGATTGGCGAGCTCGGTTGGGGCTGCCTGTCCAAAAATCCAAATGGGACTTATGGGGCCGTGCGAGGGGCTGGGAAGAAGGCTTTATGCAGCTTCAGCCCTTGGTGGCTTCAAACCCAGACGCAACATTGGTCGCCCTTGACCGCACACTCATCATTCACGCTGCCTATGCTTGGCGAGCGCAAAAAGTCATGGCCTTGAGTTGGCAACAAACACCACACCCCTTGCACCATTACGATTTACTTTACCGTTTTGACCCCGCCCAACACAAAGGCCCGGTTTTGCTGTTGGTGATGGGGGATTTGCCAGGTTTTGTTCGCAAGCGTTACAAGCAGGTTGAGCTTTTGTCCGACACTGCCCCCGCTGGGCGACCGCTGTTTTTGTGGCGATTGAAAGAGCCTCAACCATGAAAGCCCGTCAGCGCGAAGGGTGGTTAGGGGGCACGGGTTTGGCTCTCTCGGTACTGTTGTTCACGCTGTGGCCAACGCTTGATCTGCAGATTTCTTTGGCATTTTTTGATATGCCAAGCGCTACTTTTACTGCCAACAACATACCGTGGGTACATGCGGTTTATGTGGCCACGCCATGGGTGGGCCGGGCGGCGTTCGTACTGTTGTGCTTGGGTTTGTTGTATCTGAAAATACGCCCACAAGCTCAAAGGCTGGGTTTACAAAGACGTTTGCTTGCATGGGTACTCATGGCGATTGTGGGCTTGGGTGTGGTGGTGGACTGGGGGTTGAAAAACAATGTGGGGCGTCCTCGCCCCGAGCAATTGCAACTGTTCGGCGCAGACAAACCTTTTGTACCCGCCTTTCAATGGAGCACACACTGCGATGTCAACTGCAGCTTTGTCAGCGGCCATGCGGCCAGTGGATTCAGCTTGATGGCTTGGGGCATGTGGGCGGGTTGGCAGCGTCGTCAAAAATTCTTGCTTATGGGTATGGTTGCAGGTGCGGCTATTGGCGCAGTCAGGGTCGCCCAAGGCGGCCATTTTGTCAGCGATGTGGTGTTTTCTGGCTGGGCTGTGTGGCTCACCTATCTGTTGATTCGCTACATCTGGTTGGTGCTGCGCCTGCGCCGTTTCAAGGACTGCCAAAATATGGCTTCTTCTCTGAAATAATCGCCAGCAGTCTTTAACGCAAGTTTTGTTCAACTATTAGAAAAAATTACATCCCATCATGGAACTACTAACAGACCCCCAAATGTGGGTGGCTTTGGCCACTTTAACCTTGCTAGAGTTGGTGCTGGGCATCGACAACATCATTTTCATTTCTATCTTGGTTAGCAAATTGCCCAAGGCGCAGCAGGAAATGGCGCGTCGCATCGGACTATTCATGGCGATGTTCATGCGCATCGCTTTGCTGCTTTTACTTTCAGTGATCATTGGTTTGGTCGAACCCCTGATCACCGTATTTGAACAAGCCTTTTCAGGGCGGGATTTGATTTTGCTCGCTGGCGGCTTGTTCCTTATTTGGAAAAGCACGGGTGAAATTCACCATTCGCTCGAAGGCGACGAGGCGCCAGCGAGTGTGAATGCCAAAGCGAACCTGATGGCCATCATTGTGCAAATCATCATCATCGATTTGGTCTTTTCACTCGACTCCATCATCACCGCCGTAGGTATGGTCGACGATGTGCGCATCATGATTGCGGCAGTGGTCATATCTCTGGGTTTGATGATGTTGTTTGCTAAGGGGATTGGCCAGTTTGTTGACGCTCACCCCTCTATCAAGATGCTGGCTTTGAGTTTTTTGGTGGTGGTCGGTGTGGTGCTGGTAGCCGAAGGCTTTGGCCACCATGTGCCCAAAGGCTATATCTACTTTGGCATGGCTTTCTCCTTTGGCGTGGAAATGCTCAATATTCGCTTTCGCAAAAAACGCTCGAATGCTGTGCTACTTCGTCCACCAACCATGCCAGGTGAAGATGACTGATGGTGTTTTGTCTCCATCTTGGGTGAGGTTCACGTTGCTGGTGTGTGCCTTGTGGCCAGCGCTTGGTTTAAGCCAAAGCGCAAGTTGTTTACAAAGCTCTACCTACTATGCTGAGTTTTACCAAGGCTTGTACACCATGCACCGGCATGGTTTAGATACCTTTGCCAACGACTCAGCTGACCGACAGTTGTATTTTTTTCAGGTGCAGCGCAATGGCGACAAAATCGAAGCCAATCTGGTGAAAAGTGTGCAAGCCGACAATGCTTTGTCAGCCAGCGATAAAAACAAACTCACGCAATTGCACCATGCCGTTGGACAACGTTTTCGCGACATGGCGGCAATAGACGCTCAAAGTGCTCAGCCCAAAGACAAGGCCAACGTATTAAGGTTGCTACAAGAAGCTTGTCTGTAAAAACAGTTGGCTAATGAATCAAAAGCGACTAGCAGCCCGAGTTGTTCAGCATGCCATCAGGCATCACGGTTTTACAAAACTTGGTGTCATCGAGTTTGGCATCATCCATCTTGGCACCCTTCAGGTTGGTTCCGATCAGCAAAGCACCTTTCAAATTGGCCTTGGTCAGCACCGCTCCACTCAAATCAGCCCCGCTCAAATTGGCTTCACGTAAATAGGCATTGGTGAAGTTGGCCAAATGCAAGTTCGCCCCAGTGAAGTCGGTGCGGCGCAAGTTGGCATCTTCGAAGTTGGTCACCAAGGTGCGCTTTTCCATAGGCCGCTCGGCCATATTGGCCTTGTCCATCTTGGCACCGGAGAGGTTGGCATTTTGAAAGTCTGCGCCGCGCATATCGCGACCGCTCATGGGGGCATCTGTCAAATCGCAGTATTTGCAGACGTTGGTGGTTTTGAAGTCGTCGAACTTCGCTGCGTCAAAAGCACCCACCTGAAAAGGCCAAACCCATGCAAAGGAAGATAACAACACGGCAAGCCTGGTGGTTGGACATTTGGACAGCACAGAAATTCCTCCAAAAAACAATATTCAAGGGAATAATACCCAACCCTTGAGCTGTTGGGAAATACATGGGTCCCACCCCTCTGATTGTGAACCATGCGATCATTACCACCCTATTGATGAGATCAAGCCTATGTTGTTTGCCAATTCTCGCTTTTTTGCCCCTAGCTTCGCCGCCTTTGCCCTGATAGCAGGGTTAGTTTGTGCCCTGTCGATGGCCAATGCACAAACCGAAGTCATCATCACCCCGACCCCGGTCACGATCAACCAACCTGGCTCGCCTGCGGTACTGATTGACGGCAACAAAATCATGGATGCCAAACCGATAACAGCGACCAAGCCCCGCAAACCTGCAGCGCCAGCACCTGCTGACAGTTACACCTCACGCGGTGGTGTGCCACAAAGTAGCACCGAAGAAAGCCATATGTCTAATGGCTTGGTGTGCAAAACAGAAAAAGGGCAACGCACATGCCGCTGAAAGGCAAAACTTGGCGGCTGGGCATGGCAACCGTGTCTGCTAGCTTGCTCAGCGTCAGCGCTTGGGGCTACACCGTCACCTGTGAAGCGCAGGGCAGTTTTCCAGAGATGGAGAAAATCATCGTCAAACCTGCGACGGTGGAAGTCAATATAAAAAGCATTGGCAACCATTTGTACATCAAGATCGAAGGGCCCAAGCTGTATGGCATGTTCGTCAACACCTTGATCACCGAAGAATTCAAAGGCCAAGACCTTACCTCCCAAACCAG
>Ga0114980_10001795_pt1 | contig 15306 bp, 14 predicted proteins | sample S_140806_EF_Meta_FD_87018 | JGI IMG/M metagenome (GOLD analysis project Ga0114980, IMG submission 87018) | Freshwater microbial communities from Lake Simoncouche, Canada to study carbon cycling - S_140806_EF_MetaG | ecosystem: Environmental > Aquatic > Freshwater > Lake | place: Lake...
AAAGCCTGGCAACGACCTACTCTTCCGTGCCTTAAGACAAAGTACCATTGGCGCTAAAGGGCTTAACTGCCGAGTTCGGAATGGGATCGGGTGTTACTCCTTTGCAATAATCACCAGGCAACAGTCTTATATAGTCTTGGATTTATTTTGTAAACAATGTTGATAATAAATAATATTTTCTTTTCCTAATGGCCTGCGATAAAAATTAATCTATTTTAGCTATTCACTAAAGGTTTTTAATGATGGGCTGAACAATTCTTTAAATTTAAGAAAAGTAGATAAATTAAAATATCATGATATAAATAAACACTTTTTATCGCGGGGTGGAGCAGTCTGGTAGCTCGTCAGGCTCATAACCTGAAGGTCCTTGGTTCAAATCCAAGCCCCGCAACCAATTAATCAAAATTAACTCTTTTTTTTTCTATAACTAATGGCATATTTCGAACATGAGTTAATATAAAGCCAACATACTCACCAATAATTCCCAACATAAATACTTGAATAGAAATTCCGAAAAATAAACCTAAAATCAGTGGAGCTAAACCAAGTTGAAAAGAATCCCAAAATAATAATTTATAAACGAAAAAGAAAAAACCAATTAATAGTGAAAAAAAACTTAATAGAAATCCTGAAATTGTCATAAATCTCAATGGTAGTTTTGAATGTTTAATAATGCCCAACATCCCAATATCAAAAAGTGTAAAAAAATTATTTTTAGAATTACCATATAATCTTTTAGGTTGATCAAATTCTAAAACATCGACACTATTTGTAATTTCTGTAATAAGACCTCTAAAATATGGATATGGTTCATCTATTTTCCTTAATTCTTCTATAATTTTTTTATCAAAAATTCCGGAACCTGTAGTATTTTTTGTCAAAGATGAATCTGATATTAAATTAATAATTTTATAAAATAACTTTTTAGAAAGTTCTAAAAATATGTTTTCTTGTGATTTTTTTCTTTTTAACAAAACAACGTCCGAACCTTGTCTCCATTTCTCTATTAATTGTGGAATCAATATTAGAGGATCTTGAAAGTCGGCAGCGAATAAAATAATTGCATCACCTTTAGCTTGAAAAATCGCGTAGTAAGGTGAACGAATATGACCAAAATTTTTAGCATTATAGATTGCTTTAACCTTCTTGTCTTCCAAGCATAATTTATTTATTATTTTCTGCGTATTGTCTGTTGATGCATTATCAATAATAATATGCTCATAATCATAATCTAGATTCTGCATTTGAGTCGATATTTCTTTTGACAATAAATAAATATTTTTTTCCTCATTAAAAGTTGGAGTAACTATACTAATTAATTTTTTCATTTTTTTTTAATACACTAATTGTTTTAATTATAGCATTTAAACTACTATAATTATTAGTTAACTTAAGTTCTTTTTTTGCTTTACTAATATTTGGAATATATTTATCAAATGTATCTTTTGAAATCTTTATATTATGAGAATGTAAGCCTGAATTATATTTTTTTGCTAATAATCTAGCCACCTTATGAACAAAAATACTATCATCAGAACCGACGTTGTAAATTGGACAATCTTTATTCGAATAATTTAAAATTCTTAATAACCATCTAACTAAATCTTCTTCGTGCATATAAGAACGAATAACTGGATAGTCTGCATTAATTACTATGTCTTTATTATTAAGAATACTTTTAATTAAATTTCCTAAAACATAGTGGGTATTCATTGGCAGATACTCCCCAACAAAACTAAAGCATCTGGCTATAGAAACTTTTCCCCCAATTTTCCCGAATTTTTGAAATAACTTTTCATTTTTTAATTTAATTTTTGAATATTCTTTTTTATAACTTTTTTGGAAATTAATCTTATTATTAAATTGAAAATAGTTCTCTTTAAAGCCCACAATAGAATTAGGCTGTTTGCCATAAATAGCTCCAGAGCTAATATAAAGTATTTTACTTTTTAAATGATATTTTTTTGCCAGATCTAAATATTTATTTACTGCTTTATTATCATTTTTATAATTTTTTAAGATTGCTGCATAAATCACATAATCTACTCTTGGTAGTTTTTTTATTTTTAATATATCTGAATTAATTTTAATTATTTTAAATTTTTTTTTTAATTTTTTATTATAAATTGCTAATTTTAATTTACCTCTACTCAAAATAAAAATTTTGTTAATATTTATGTTTAGAGACTTATTGATAGAGAGATACTTCAATATCGATTTGCCAAAAAAACCTGACCCCCCAACAATTAAAAGGCTTTTGGGTTTCATTGAATGTTTACGATAATTTTAATTAGCTTCAGTAAAATCTGAAGAATTTTCTTGTAAAGAAGCAATGATCATATTTTTCTTAAATTCTGATCTAGGTAATAATGGACTTAAATCTTCTATTGGCTTACCAAATTGCAATTTGGGAACAATTTTCTGATTTGAATCAATAATTACATTTATGAATTCTGGTTTTTTCGATTTTAAGATTTTTTTTAAAATTGCGTCTATATTTTTATTATTTTTAATCTCATTATAATTTATTCCATACGCATTAGAAATCTTTTTAAAATTAGGATTGGTAACTCCTTTACTTGGAATTGTAGCCTCGTATCTGCCACCAAGGTATAACTCTTGAAACTGTTTAATAATTCCATAACCATTATTATTTATAATAAATAATTTTACTGGGATATTATTATTCACCATTGTTTGCAATTCCTGGATGTTGATTTGTATCCCGCCATCACCCTCAATACATATAACTCTTTTTTTATTATTAGCTAAAGAGGCGCCTAAAGCAGCAGGCAAAGCGTATCCCATGGGAGAATTTCCATAAGCAGAAAAAAGTCTTTGACCTTTTTTAATTTTGAATGATTGGATTGTCCAGGTTAAATTCCCGCCTGAACAAGGAACTATAATATCTTTGTTATTAAGTTTTTGTGACAATCTATCAATAAAAAAATAGGGATTTACATTTTTTTTTTGCTTTTCATAAGATGAGATAACATTTGGATAGTTTATTTTCCATTTTTTACAAATATTGTTCCAAACGCTGCTCGCTGAATATTTAAAATTCATAGATTTTGAATTAAGAATTGAAAGAAAATTTTTTAAATCTTGATTAATTTTCAAATAAACATTCAATCCTCTTTTCTTATTTAATTCATATTTATCAATATCTATTGATATTATTTTTGCCAATCTTGCAAAAGTCTCTGGTTTCCCACCTGTCACTCTTGTATCTAATCTGCTGCCAAAATTTAGAACTAAGTCTGCATTTTGAACTGCAAAATTTGCAGCTCTTGATCCGTAAACTCCAATACTGCCAATATAATTTTTATGTTTAAAATCTATAACATCTAATCCACTCCAGGTTGTTACTATTGGAATATTTATTTTTTTAAGAAATTTTTCTAATTCATTAACTGCCCTGGAAATTCTCAGTCCGCCCCCAAGAATTAAAACTGGTCTTTTCGATTTAATTAATAATTTCTGGATTTTATAAACATCATTTTTAATTTTTATATTATTATTTTTTATTTTGGGTTTTTTAAAACTTTTTAATTTTGTTAAATCAATTTTTTCTTTTTGAAAATTCATAGGAATGTCTATCAAAACAGGTCCTGGTCTTCCATCGTTAGCAATATAAAAGGCTTTTTCTAAGATATATTTAATTTCATTAGAACTTTTTAACTGATAAGCGAATTTCGTTATAGGCTTAACCATTGATACTATATCCGTCTCTTGAAAACCAATTTGTCTTACTCTTTTGGTAGTTTTATTACTTGAGGATAACTCAAATTTATTAACTTGCCCACATATATGAATTACTGGAACAGAATCAAACCATGAACAAGCAATGCCGGTAATTAAGTTTTGAGCTCCCGGTCCAGATGTAACCATTGTCGCACCAAATCCCTTATCACATCTGGAATATGCATCAGCCATCATAGCGGCTGATTGTTCGTGCGCCACACATGTATATTTAATGTTTTTATTTTTTGAAAAAGCGTCCACAACAAATGAAATTGCCCCCCCAGTCATTAAAAATACATCTTTTACATTTTTAGAAATTAAAAATTTAAGAATATATTCGGCTACAGTCATAAAATCTAAAGTTTAAAAAAATTTTTAATTTTAAGAACTGAATATTCCAAATGTTCTGTTGATAAACCAGGATACAATCCTATCCAAAATGTATTTTCCATTATGAAATCTGTATTTGTTAGATTTCCGTGGACTTTAAAATTTACATTCTTCATATAGGGCTGTTTAGTTAAATTTCCAGAAAATAACAATCTAGTACCAATTTTATTAACATCTAAATACTTTATTAAATCGTTTCTATTATATTGATTATTTTTTTTTAATGATAATGGAAATCCGAACCAAGATGGTTCAGAATTTTTTTCTGGTTCTGGTAATATTAAAAATTCTTCTAAATCTTTAAGATTTTTATATAAAAAATTAAAATTTTCTTTTCTTTTTTTTATAAAACCTTCCAGGCGATCTAACTGGGCTAAACCGCACGCGGCCTGCATATCTGTTATTTTCATATTATAGCCTAAATGAGAATAAGTATATTTATGATCGTAGCCAAATGGCAGATCTCCTAATTTCCAACCAAATCTTTTATTGCAAGTATTATCTTTACCAGGTTCGCAATAACAATCTCTTCCCCAGTCTCTAAAAGATTCTGCAATACGCTCTAATTTTTTACTATTTGTAAACACAGCTCCGCCCTCACCCATTGTTATATGATGAGCTGGATAAAAACTCAAAGTTGCAAGATCACCAAAAGTTCCTACATTTTTATTATCAAATTTTGAGCCTAGGGCATCACAACTATCTTCTATTAACCAAAGGTTATTTTTTTCACAAATATCTTTAATTTTTTTTGCATTAAATGGATTTCCTAAAGTATGAGCTAACATGATGGCTTTTGTTTTTTCGGTTATGGCCTCCTCTATTAGATTTTCATCAATATTATAAGTTGGAATTTTAACATCAACAAAAACTGGAATTGCTCCAAATTGAATAATTGGATTAACAGTTGTTGGAAATCCTGCTGCGACTGAAATAACTTCGTCTCCTTTTTGCAGAGCTCTTTCTTTTAATTTATGTGAAGTTAAAGTTGAAAATGCTATTAGATTCGCCGATGAGCCAGAATTAACAGTGAGCAAACATTTAACGCCAAGAAAATTTGCTAATCTTTCTTCAAATTGTTGATTAAATCTTCCTGTTGTCAACCACCCGTCAAGTGAGGCTTCGACCATATTTTTAAGTTCTAACGCGCCAATAACTTTGCCAGATACAGGGACATCACTAACTCCTGTAATAAATTCTTTTTCTTTGAAATTAATATTAGAATAGTCGTCAACTAAATCTAATATACTATTTTTAACACCTAAAATTTTATCTTTATCCATACCACTATTTAAAATAATCAATTATTTGCTCTTTGCAAATTTTTAAGACGCTTCTTTTCATCAGGAACTGTTTGTGCCAATGAGATATTAATTTTACAGATTGATTAAGGTTATATTTAGTTTTCCAGTTTAGTGTTTTTTTTGATTTTTCTGAGTTCAACATTAACAATTTACTTTCATAATAATTTTTTAAAGAATTTGTCTTTTTAATAACTTTTACAGAATTATTAAATTCTTTATTCATTAAATTAATTACATAACCAACTGATTTATTATTTGATTTTTCCGGGCCAAAATTCCAACAATATTCTTTAAATCTCTCTTTTTTATGAAGCTTCATTAATGTCAAAAGATATCCATACAAAGGATCAATAATAAACTGCCAAGGTCTTACGGAATTTGAACATCTTAAAAATAAATTTTTATTTTTAGAAGACAAAGAGCGAAAATAATCAGGAAGAACTCTGTCTGCAGAAAAATCTCCTCCGCCAATAACATTTCCTGCTCTAGCTGTAGCAACATATATATTTTTTTTTCTTAAAAATGAATGATTATAAGAATCTACTACTAATTCAGCACAAGATTTAGAGTTACTGTAAGGATCCAAACCTCCTAAGCGATCATTTTCATTATAATAAGATTTTTTATTATTATTAAAATATACTTTATCAGTTGTGACAATAAGAGCAGATTTTATAAAATTTAATTCATTTAAAATATTAAGTATATTAACAGTGCCTAAAGTATTAACTTCATAAGTATATCTTGGTTGATCATATGAATATCTCACCAAAGGTTGAGCTGCCATATGAACTATGAGGTCAGGAGCAAATTTTAAGATAGATTTTTTTAATTTATTATAATCTCTAATATCTCCAATTATAGAATTGTGAATTTGTTTATCTAAATTAGCTAAATCAAAAAGATTTTTTTCTCCTTCTGGTCTTAAAGAGTAGCCAACAACCTTAGCTCCAAGTAAATTCAATAAAATAGAAAACCAACTACCTTTGAACCCTGTATGGCCTGTTAAAAAAACTTTCTTATTTTTCCAAAATTTTTTTAAAAGATAAAAATTATTTCTCATCCCATAACTTCCATGGGGCTTTTTTAGAAAACCATAGATTATCTAAATATTGCTTATCCCTCATTGTATCCATTGCATACCAAAAACCATTATGATGATAGGCAGAAAGTTGTGAGTTCATGGAAATTTTTTCAAGCGGTTCTTTCTCCCACACGGTAGAATCGTCTTTTAAATATTCAAAAATATCTTGTTTTAAAACAAAAAAACCACCATTAATCCACGAACCATCTCCCTTTGGTTTTTCAGAAAAATTTTCAACTAAATTATTTTTTTTATTAACATCAACAATACCAAACCTGCCTTGTGGTTGAACAATGGTCATTGTTGCTAATTTCTTATTTGATTTATGATGCTCAATTAATTTCTTAATATTCACATTGGATACCCCATCTCCATAAGTTAATAAAAAATCTTCTTTGATGTAATTCTTAATTCTTAAAATTCTACCGCCGGTGAAAGTGTCGTCGCCGGTATCTACAAGGGTTATCTTCCAATTTTCTGAACTTTTTCTATGAACATCAATAGTATTTTTACTAATATCAATTGTAACATCTGAAGAATGCAACGAATAATTAGCAAAGTACTCTTTAATTAAATAACCCTTATAACCACAGCAAATTATAAATTCATTAATTCCAAAAAAAGAATAAATTTTCATAATATGCCAAATAATAGGCATATTACCAATTTCTATTAAAGGTTTAGGTTTTAAAATACTTTCTTCAGATATTCTTGTGCCTTTTCCACCAGATAAAATTACTAACTTCATAGTTGTCACTTATATATATAACTTGTAATATAAATTTATATAAAAAACTTATTACAAATAAACTGCAATTAATTAGCTTGTTTATAGAATCTAATTGTTTTTTTGCGATCTTTGTTAAAGTTTCACTCTAATATTTGCTACTTACTCTTTCTAGAAATATTTTTGGAATTTTTTAATAAAAATAAAGTATATTAATAATATTAAAATTTTAACACTCATCTTACTTTTTTCTCTTGAACGTAATTTGAAATTAATTTTAATCTCTTTAATTTTTAATCTTTTTTTACTAGATAATATTAAATCCAGTAATATTTTATATCCTTTTAAAAAAAGATTTTTTTGATTGTTCAAATATACTTCTTTTTTAAAAATAAAAAATCCAGACATTGGATCTTTAGTTAATGTTTTAAAAAAAATATTTATTACATACGTAATTAACTTAGAAAAAAAAAAGCGAACAAAACTATTTTGAACGCTATTGCGATCTGAAAAATCTCTTGCTCCTATAACTATATCATATTTATTCTTAAAATATTCTCTGCACATTTTATTAATAAATATTGGATCATGCTGTAAATCCCCATCCATTACTAATATATTTTCAAATGTAGAATTTTTAAATCCAACTATACAAGATTTTGTTAAATCTCTTGGTTTTTCTTCTCTTACGATTAGTCTGACCTTTTTATATTTAGACTTAATTTTATTAAAGATCTCAACAACTCCGTCTCTTGAATCGTCATCTATGATTATAACTTCAAAAGAAAATTTTACATTTTTGTATAAAGATTTAATCAGTCTAAGAAAGTTTTTTTTTTCTTTAAATATAGGTATAACGATAGAAATGCTGTACACTGAATTAAATCTTTAGTTTGATTTGTAATGAGTTTTTCTTAATTTTATTATAATAAAAACTACTAAAGTTAATAATAGCCATTGCATGTTATAAACCAGCCTAACCCAAGATTCACCTAAAACAGTATTATCTATCTCTGCAGTTCTTTGGTTGTGAAGATATCCCAGGGGAAATGGAACATCATTAATTCTGCCTTTATAAGGAAATACATAAGGACTAACCCAACATCTGGAATTGAAATTATCTTTGCACTGAGATGTAAATTTATTTTTGGGAACAAATATTAATTGTTTTTTCTCTTTGTGGTAAATTTCTTGGTAAGGCTCCCCTAAATTTACAGATATACTTTCTAGTTCATTTCGATATTTTTTTAGAAAAGTAAGTCCATAAAATAATTTATCATCGTAGTTTGTGTATACAAAACCATCTGATTTATAAAAAATAGAAGAGAAAGTTAATGGGGGGGTAGCGGGTATAAATACTCTTGTCCATAAAATAATTATTACAAATAATATAATCTTCGAATATTTAATTTTTAAATTAAGAAATTTATCAAGAAAAATTCCAGCCAATAAATAAAACCATATCCAAAACCACAATATAGGCCTATCACTCTCTCCTCCGACTTTTGACAAAATAATCGAAAAAATAATAATAAAAAAAATAAAATTTTTTTTATTGTTATTTGCAACAGCTAATAGAAGATTTTTATAAAAACTAAAATTAATTATTATAAAAATTGTAAACAAAACAAAAAAAGGTCCAAAAATCAAATAAAAAGGATATAAAAAATCACTTAAATTTAATGCAAGATAGCCATATTTTAGAAAATGCTTAACAACAGAATATTCACCAAAACCATTAGTGATTAGATTAATAAAAATATATGATATTAACCAAGTAAAAAAATAAATTGATCTTTTTAATAATAAATTTGAAGAAAAAATTGAAGTCTTGTAATTATGACTCAAAATTAATTGAAATATAGGTATTATTGATAGAAAAAAAATTACAATTCCTCTCTGAAAAGTTGAAAATATTATTAAAAATATACTTAAGATTATTAAAAATTTATTTTCCCAATTTTTTTTACAATTCAAAAAATAATAATAAACTACTATAGAAAACATCCCAACTTCAAAACCAAAACTACTACCGGGGTAATATATGGATGTTCTTAAAGGTCCTTTCCATAATATAAGAAAGCTAATTATTATTATCCATTTCGATAATCTAGATACTTTAAATTCTTTGCAGATCTTAAAAAAAAACAAAAAGGATATCCAGGTAAAAAAAATATTAATTATTGAAGCTGAATAAATTAATTTAATATTTAATATTTTGCTTAAAAATAAATATACAATAGGGAAAACTATTCTTTGAGCATAGGGCAATTCTGCAATTGGAAATTCAAAAAAATTATTAAAATTATAATTTTTAGCAATAATATTATAATGATAAGAATCCCAAGGAAAATATTGGTTGTCGATAAGAAAATTTTTATCTAGATTAAAAAATACTAATAAAGCTCCAAAAAATAAAAAAGTAAAAACTATAATCTCAAAAAATTCTATTGCTGTATTTTTTTTTAAAAACATATAAATATTATTAAAAATTTAGATCATAATATACTAATCTTTATTATTCGTTATGAAAAAATTTAATTACGAACAAATTCCCCCTGGATATTATGACAATATCTATAACAAGAGAAGTGGCATCCAAAGCGCATGGCATCATTGTAAATTTAACTACGTTAAAAATTTTATTAACAAAAAAAAAAATATATTACATTTAGATTTCGCGTGTGGTCCAGGAACTTTTTCAAAATTAATAAAAGGAAAGTACTATGGAATTGATATTTCAATGCAACAAATTAATTATGCAAGAAGAAAGAATAATAAAAAAAAAAATAAATATTTTTATTATAGGCCACCTACTCTACCTTTTAAAAATAACTATTTTGACAGCATTTCTTGTATTGAATTAATTGAACATCTTACAGAAATGCAAGCAAAAATTGTTATAAAGGAATGTTACAGAGTTTTGAAAAAAGGCGGAACTTTATATCTAACAACCCCAAATTATTTTTCACTATGGCCAATACTGGAATATTTAATGAATCATCTATTAAAAGTAAATTATCAACATCAACATATTAATAAATTTTTTAAAAAACGATTACAAAGATTGATGAGTTCTTATTTTGACAAAGTATCTATAAGATCATTTATAACTTTTGAGCCTTTTTTAGCTTTTATATCTTTTAAATTTAGTATCTGGATTATGAATTTTACAAGTAAAAATGAAATATTTCCTGGATTTTTGCTTTTCGCTCAAGCAAAAAAATATAAGTAACTAAGGTATAATAAATTAAAAAATATTTATAATTATATTAAGTAAGAATAAAAATACTATGATTAAAAAAAAATTAAAACTATTAAAAGCTAATTTTTTTTGGTATGGCTCCGAACTATCTCTTTATGACAGAATTTGCATTACATCATTTGTTAAAAATGGCTTTGATGTAAATGTATATTCTTATAAAAAACTAAAACTGCCGAAAGGAGCAAATTATCAAAACGCCTCTAAAATAATATCAAAAAAATATATATATAAATTCTTGCATGGAGGTAAACAAAAATGTTTGGCAGCTTTTTCAGATAAATTTAGAATTGAATTATTTAAATTTGTAGATGGCTGGTGGTTTGACATGGACACTATTTGCTTAAAAAAAGCCAAGGAATTTTTAAAACTAGAAAAGAATAAAAAAATTATAGTTGGTCTAGAAACAAAACATAAAGTAAATAATGCAGTTCTCAAAATTAATGATCACGCCTTAATAAATACTATATCAAAAGAAATATCAAAAAAAGGTTTTAAATTAAAATGGGGGGACATAGGTCCAAATCTAATAAATAAAATTTTAAAGGATGAGGGATTGTTAAAACAATGCTTAGATCAGCAATACTTTTATCCTGTTAATTATATAAATTATTATTTTTATTTATTGCCAGAATTAAAAAATAAAACAAAAATATTGTGCAAAAACAGCTATATTCTTCATTATTATAACGAAATTTTTAAAAGATATGAAATACCTAAAAATATCATGCCACCTAAAAATTCTTTTTTATACGATAAATTTATTAAAATATGTCCTAACGAGAAAAATAAAGTTTCCTTGCCTGCCAGTACAATAAAAAGACTCATAGGAAAAAAGAATGATGCAACTTCTTTTTCACAACACATAAATGATTTATTACCAAGCGTGAGTAGAGCTATAAAAAGAAGATTTACACTTAACTAAATGGATATAAAAAATAAATATTATTATCTTTTAAATTTAATTTTTTTTTTTATAATAATAAATTATTTATTTGCAATTATAAATTTTAAAAATAACATTTCTAATTGGGTTTTAGTCGAATGGCTTATAAACTATCAAGGTGGACTTGTCAGAAGGGGTTTCTTGGGTGAAGTTATTAATCAATACTACAATTTCACAAAAAACTCTCAACCCATAATCATTGTTATATTTAGCTCAATAGCTTATTTAATAATAATATTCTATTACTACTCTATTTCTAAGGAATTTTTTAAAAAGAATATTTTTTTAGGTTTAATAATCACATTAAGTCCTGCAACTTTACTTTTTGGAATATATGATATTCAAGCTCTTTTTAGAAAAGAAGTATTTATATTAGCTTTAATATTATATCATGCTCATATTGCTAAATTAACTTTGAATAAGACAAATGAATTTGATGAATATATCTTTAAATTAAAATTTATAATTATTACATTTTTATCCATAAATATTTTAATTCATGAAATACAATTTTTCTTTTTAGCTGTTCATGTTTTAATTACATTAATAATTCTCAAAAATAAAAACTATAAAAAAAAAATATTAAATTTCTACTTCATTCCTCTGATAATGTTTATTTTTATCAGTTATAAGTCCATCCAATTTACTGGCACAAATGATATTCGAAATTCTTTAATCCAATATCCCACTCAATTAATATTTCAAGATGGTAATCCAATTTATTTTTTAGAAGGAAATTTTTTCCTAATAGTAGGTTCGCTAATTAAACTATTTTTTGCATATAATTATTTTCAGTTCTTAGAACTCTTTTTTTCTTTTATTCTTAGCGTAGGTATTATTTTATTTTTATTAAACATCTTTGTTAAAAAAAAAAATAAATTTATAATATATTTTAATTATACTATTTTGTGCATTGCGATTGTCTTATTACTAATAACTTTTGATTTTGGCAGAGCACTCCATATATTAAGCATTCATATTATTGCTTTTTTTTATATATTTGATTTAAAAAAAATAAATCTAAAATATATTTATAAAATTATTATTAGCTTCTTTACATTTATGTATATATTTTTATGGAATCTTCCTCATGCATACATAGGGTATCAAGGCACTATTTATAGTTCAGGAATAATGAATGTCATAAAAAAAGATATAGCTAGTATTTTTTTTATATTGCCTGAAAAAACGACAAAAAAAATACCACTCTTTATTCATTCAGAGTTACAAAAATATAAAAACAATGACTAAAAAAAAGTTAAATCAAACAAATAAAATATTAATATTATTAGCAATTTTATTTACTCTAATTTTCTTTAAAACATTTCACAATGTCTATGCAATTCAACGAAGTAACTACACAACCAGACTAGTAAATAACTATGGTTACTGTGATAAACAAGGCTATGGCTTTGTTAACTGGATAATAAAAACAAGAAAAATTAAAGAAAATATTAAAATAATAAATTTTGATAGCCAGCCCGACATTGGTGCATTATTTTTTGATTTTAATAAAATTTATAATAAAAATTATTTAATTTTATTAAATTTTAACAATATAAGTAATAATTCAGGTTCAAATATTACGTTGGGCAACTCTCAATATAAAATATTAGATAATTATCATAATAAATGCTTTTTTATAAAAAAAATTAATGATTGAAATTATTACAATAATAATACAATTTTTTACATTGCATTTATTTTTTTCTACACCATTTAACCTTGTTAATTATAAAAAATTAAATTTAAAATTTTCACTAAATTATTTTGATATAATTTTTTGTAATATAATTTTACATATTTTTATTCTTTTAATAATATCTTTTTTAAACATTAATCTTTTAGGATATTTTTTAATAATTCTATTCATATCCTTAATTACAAATATTAGTCTTGTTCTAAAAAATCTTACAACGGCTTTGAATATTTATAAAATACTATTTCCTATAATCTGTTTATCGATATTTTTTGAAATTTCTTATAATGCAAAATTAGAGTGGGACGGCTTGGCTCATTGGTTTTGGAAGGTAAATAATTTTTATCAAAATCAAGATATAAGCAATGTAAAAAATCTTCCCCTTTCTCAATATCCTCACTTAGGATCTTTTGTTTGGAGTTTCTTTTGGAAAAATTCAATATCAAACTATGAATATATTGGGCGATTATTTATCCCTTACATTTATATAGTTTCATTGTTTGCTATCTGTTCAGATATTAAAAACAAATTATTTGGCCTGCTGTTCATATTGATAATAATATCTTCAAGTTATGATATTTTTTTATTTGGAGGATATCAAGAATATATAACTTTTGCATACATATGCTTTCTTACAAAATTAATTTTTATATATAAAAATAATTATAACGATAAACTATTTAGTTATGCTCTGATCTTAATAGGATCTATTTCTCTATTGTGGGTTAAGCAGGAGTGTTTGTTTTACGTTATATTTTTTAATTTATGTTTTATTAATTACATAAGTAAAAGATCAGAAAAAATTGTTTATTTTTTAATATTATTTTTTTCTGTAATTTTATCTATACTAATAGAGAAAAATATTAAAGGAACCGTTCAATTCCAAACTCAATTTAATTTTTTAAATTTAGAAAAATTTAAAGAGTTAAATTTACTTTATATTTATATAATCGAAATTACAAAACATATAATAATTTCATTTCTTAAATATCCAATTTTAATTTTAAACTTATTAATATTTTTATTTTATCTTAGAATAAAAAAACAAAGCAAAAAAGAATTTCAATTTATATTATTCTTTTTCTTACTAAATTTTATTTTTTTGTACGCAATCTATTTTTTACATCCAGCTCCTTTAGCTGAAATGTTGCCAAATACTCTTGATAGATTAATATTTCAAATTTCAAGCGTTGGCATTGTATTTATGTGCAAATGGACTAATGAAATAAGAAGCTAAGATTTAACATAGCCAAATATTTTTTTGGAATAATCATCATACATAGAAAACCATATTAAATTACTTGGCAAATCTACCTCAAATATTTTTTTTATTTTAGAACTATTTATATCCTTACTTGTTATCAAAATTTCATCATCCAATAAAATATTATTTTTGAAAATTCGTTTATATTCTTCTGGATTTACTTTAGAAAAAAAACCTACACTCATAGCTGCAAATTTTTTTTTACTATTATTACAAATGTAGGGAATTACAAAATCATAGGATAAATTAATTATTTTTTTGTCAAGACCGCAAAGAGATTTGCTCAACTTTTGATAATAATTATTATTTTCTAATAACAATAAACTATTCTTAGGAAAAAAAATAAGAGAGCTCTCAGTAAAACTTGAATTATTTTTAAATGAAAATTGGCTATAATTAGAAACATTGGGGAACTTTTGTAATAAATTTACAATTATCAACAAAACAATTATTTTAGCTACTACAAAAATTTTTTTTGATAAATTTTTTTTTTTAAGCACATAAGCGCCAAAAAATACAATACCCAATGTTGAATTAATATTTCTAAATGTTTCATAGATCATAAAAGACTGTAAAAAACCAAACAAGCCAACAAATAATAAAAAAATTAATTTAACTTAAAAAAAAATTATTTCCTTAATTTTATTTTTTAAATGAAAAAAAAATAAATAATACAAATTAACTAATAAAAAAAATGTAAAAATAAAATTATTTAATGAAAAAATATTAAATAATTTATATAAAAATCTTAAAAACATTTTTGACAATTTAAGAAAAATCCAAATATTTTCTCCGTAATTATCAATGATAGTATTCATTAAATAATGATTAGAACCGTAAGCATAGGATGTTACCGATCCTAATCCCTGATAATACCAATACGATA
>Ga0114980_10001797_pt1 | contig 15295 bp, 10 predicted proteins | sample S_140806_EF_Meta_FD_87018 | JGI IMG/M metagenome (GOLD analysis project Ga0114980, IMG submission 87018) | Freshwater microbial communities from Lake Simoncouche, Canada to study carbon cycling - S_140806_EF_MetaG | ecosystem: Environmental > Aquatic > Freshwater > Lake | place: Lake...
ACCGATTTGTACTTTTTCATTTTTCATATCTAGTGCAGAGGGTATATACCTTGCACCAGTTACTTTATCCCATTGGGAAAATTGGGTGGTAAGATCATTCTGAGCCTCAGAACAAAGTCCTGTCAAAACAAGAAATAAGACAAGTATTACTTTTTTCATGACAATAAAAATTATTGAATATCAACTTTAACGTCAGCCACTAATTGCTGTGTTTGAAAATCAGTTTTCCGAATTACTACAGTTCCATTACCTGGAGTTGTAACCATTTTAATTACCGGAACAGCATAAATCGCATTTTCCAAATCATTGATTCTCTGATTGTCAAAAGTCACTTCTAAGCGTGTCTCAATTGGTTCCGTTACTTCGCCACTACCATTTATCAATGCTGAACTAACATTTGTATTGCCAACAAACATTGAATCTAGGATGTTCTTGTTGTCATTCAGAAAATACAACTGCACATAGAAATCTGCCGGTAGCCCATTGTTCACAAAAAGGGTGAGTTTACCATTATAAGTATCGGTTGGCAAATCATTACCAACCATATTAAAATCAAGCGTATCGTCAAGAGACAATTCATTCCCAGAATTGATCCAAACGTTTTTTGCTACCGGTTGTTCCAGTTTTAAATCTATGGAAAAGGATTCATTTCCTGAAACATTAACTGGTCCAATGCTTCCATCTGAACTAAAATCTTCGACACGTATAACCAGTGCTTTTTTTATGATTTTTCCAGCAAGGTCAAATCCAGGTGTAAATGAATATGCACCACCGTTTGAGGAAATATCTGTAGCAATTGCGTGACTAAACAAAGCAACATTATCGCCTTGGGAGAAAAAGGTAATTTTCGAACCCGCTTTAATGTTTATTGGCATTGAATTCAAGATTTCAAAACTCAATCTACCACTTTCAATTTCTAACTGTTCGAAAATATCGGTGATTGGTGTGGTATAATCCGGAAATTGTACATTATTAATAGGTGGAATAATAATTTGGTTACCAGATGTAATCCCTATATCTGCCAAATTCACATCCAATGATGCATTTATAGTTTCCAACCCAAGGATTTTATTCAGAGTAAGATCCGTTTTGACAAGCGGGCCAAGCAATTCAAGTGTCCAGCCTGGTTTTCCACCAGAATCAATAGGTTTCCTGCATCCCGATACCAGGAAAAAAACTGCTAAGAGGGTAAATAAATACTTCATGGTTCCTGTTAAATAATTAAATTGGATTCCGCTACAAAGTACGGAATGAAATTTCAATCTAATATAAAATGTGGGGCTTGTATTGAAAAAGTTTCTGCTCTTCTGGACGAAATTGTCGGAAAAGGAAACTGGGAGGTAGATTTAACTGCTCCGGAACGCTGGCTAACAATTAAAAATATTCATACAGACGTTCAGGTTCTGAATGAAAAATTAAACTTACTCGGATACAAGGTTATGGAACCGGCAGCTTAAAGACCTTCGCTTTGTTGGTTAATGGACTCCAAATGGATGAGTTCGAAGAGTTTACGGATGAATTCCGGATCAACTCCAGACATTTCTGCCCAAAAAGACCTATTTTCCAGAATTTCGTTCCAACGCTGATATTGATAATAGGAAATCAGGTTTTCTTCCTTGAGAGATCCTATTCTTCTGGATACTTTCATCCTTTCAGCTAATAACTCAAGAAAGGCCCTGTCAATTTCATCAATCTCATCTCTTAGTTGCTGTAATTTTTCCTGAACCTGAAGATTATCTACAGATGGATTTCTAAAAACCAGATGTTCTAATAAATGAATGAGTTCATTCGGGGAAAGTTGTTGGGCAGAATCACTTAGAGCTTTCTCAGGAAGAGGATGCACTTCAACCATAAGTCCTTCATATCCAAGGTCTAGTGCTTTTTGTGCAACTTCAGGAATCAATGATCTTTTGCCGGCAATATGGCTTGGGTCACAAAACAAGGGAATCTCAGGATGTAACCTTCTAAACTCAAGAGGAATTTCCCAATTCGGATGGTTTCTAAATCTAATTTTTGAAAAACCTGAAAAACCTCGATGGCAAGCTGCCAGTTGAGTAATTCCTGCTTGATTTAGCCGTTCAAGCGCTCCAATCCAAAGAGACAAATCAGGGTTAACTGGATTTTTTACCAAAACCGGAATATCAACACCTTTGAGTGCATCAGCAATTTCCTGAACCGAAAATGGGTTTACGGTTGTGCGTGCGCCAACCCATAATCGTGCGATTCCTGCTTCAAGAGCCTCTTCTACGTGCTTAGCATTTGCAACTTCTATGATTGCCTCAAGACCATAGGTTTTCTGCACTTCTGCAAGCCAACTCAATGCAGTTGTTCCTAATCCTTCAAACTGATTAGGCCTGGTCCTAGGCTTCCAGATTCCAGCACGAAAAACCTTAATATTCAGGCTACTAATTAATGCAGCAAGATCATTTACTTGTTCTTTTGATTCTGCTGCGCAAGGCCCCGCAATAATAAAAGGCATGTTGCTACCGGTGTTCCAAACATTGGAACCAGACAAGGAAAACTTGGTATTTGCTTTACTCTCAATCAAGGTAATTCTGTAACGTTATGAGTATAAATTTGGTTTCAGGTTAAAACCTCACGACTTTGATTTTTCTGCTTTCTCCATTGCAGGTATCCATGAATAACAACTGAGGAAAAAATTATCAGAGTGCCAATAAAAAAGCCTGGATGAAGCTGTTTAGATTCTCCCAACAGAAAAAATGCCAGTAAAATACCATAAACAGGTTCAAGGTTGATGGTAAGGTTGGCTGTAAAGGCTGAAATATGACGCAGGCTATTCAAACTTAAAGTATAAGCCAGAGTTGTGCAGGCAAAAGACAATATCAGCAAATAAATCCAGTCATTGAAGGTTGGTTGAACCCACAAATTATTTTCCGAAATGCCAGCAACCAAGCCAATTAATCCCAGGAAAACAAAGCCACTCAACAACTCCCAGAAACTAGCAACATAGGTATCAGAATTATTTATTATTTTTTTATTTAACACAGAAAAAAGAGCTGCAAAAAAGGCACTTCCTATTCCCATTAAAATGCCCCTGAGGTAAAAATTATGAAAAGTAAATATGAGATAAATACCAAATATAACTAACACTCCAAGTCCAATCTCAACAAGATTAAATGCTTTTTTCATAATTATTGGTTCAATAATTGCAGAAAACAATGATGCAGAGGCAAGACATGATAACGCTATGGACACATTTGAAACTTTAATAGATCCATAAAACAAAATCCAATGGGTAACAATAATCATACCTATGCCTGCATATTGGAGGATTTTTTTCCAATCTACAAATAAATGCCCTTTTCTAAGAAATATTAAAGGCAATAGGGAAAGGGAAGCTAGCCCAGTCCGGATAAATACCAAAGGTCCTTCAGGAATAGATATTAACTTTCCCAAAATGGCAGTAAATCCAAAAAGAAATACTGCAATGTGTAACTCAAGGAAAGCTCTTCGCATGGCATGCAAAAATAAGGCCTACGGAGGGTTTTACCTATGTTAAAGGAAATTATTCCAAGCTATAAAACAAAATTATGGAAAGACTTTCCAACATTTTCTTGCCGCCCTCCTTATTTCTGCCCGAAGCATTGGTTAAATATACCTTACCTTTTACTTTTTCTCCCGCAAAATCCACTCCAACAGGAAGTGATTTTGCATCTGATTCTTCTGTTGTTTCAGAAACTTTTTTCATTCGTAATAGTAAATCCTTCAACGGGATAGTAACTGTATCAGAAGTTGCGATTTCTGTAATACACAATTCGGGAGCTTCTCCCCTATAGAATACTTTAACTGTTCCTAAACTGTCGGTAATGACTTCCTGAACGGTGCTTGTTCCTATGCTCTTAGAACTTCTCCGGTCATAATCATTTAATGTAATATTATAACTATAAGAATAATTTCCTGTCGCATATGGAATTTCCTGTGCATATGAATAATTAAAATATTCACTTTCTTCCGGAGATGCAACCACAGCCATTCTAAAGGGAATTCCCGCGCATTTAAATAAAGATTCTGACATCGCAAAACTCATGGTTCCTTTTTCGTTTTCGACAATTTTCAAACTATCAACAACAGTTTTGCAATTTTCTCCAAAAACTGCTTCAACACTTTCTATTCCATGATTTTCTACAAGGTAAAACATTGATTCACTTGCCATCTCTATGATAGAATCAAGATGCTCAGATTTTACTCCGGCATCTTTTACCTCAGAAATATTTTTATATTCCTGAATTGCATTTTCAAGTCTTCTAACCTGATTTCGTTTAGAGGATTGGCTTGCACCAATTGGCGAATAAACTGAAATTAATCCGGATATTATTAAAGTTATTGGAATGATTCGTATATCTTTTTTATTTGAAAAGATAAAATAAATTGAAATGGTACTAAGCCATACTCCAAGAAGTGAAACATAATATCTGTTTTCTGTTATTCCATAAGCATCAATTCTGATATAAATAGCAACAAACATCAAAATTATAAGCGGAATTAGAGCAATATAAAATATCTTTCTATTCCTGGAAATCCACTTTTCTTTTTCGGCTTCAGGATGCAGAAAAAGAAAAGCCAGAACACCTGATACTGAGAAAATCAAAACCAACCAGGAAACCCATCCTTCCGGAATGTTCCATGTAAATAGTATTTTTCCAAGATAAGCATAGAGTATCAGTAGGTAAAGCATGGTTAGTGGAAGCAACACATACTGAACAAATATTTTCAATCCCAAAGGGTATTTTAACCTATCCTCCATAGTCTCAAGGTTTTCCGGAATGCCAAAAAGGAAAAAGGCAGTATTGAAAATTCCGGCTATTGAGGCAAATACATACAGTAGAAGAGATTCTTTTAGGGGAACTCCGAGTAAATGTTTAATTGCAAGAAGACCAGCAACAATACCTATGTACAAAGCCCCAGAATACAGGAGTGAAAGTAAAAATCGAAGAAACAGTGATTTGTTAAATTCCCAAAACCCTTTTTCATTTCCATCCTTAATAAAAGGCAAAACAGCTACCAACAAATGAAAAAAGACACCTGTTACAAAATATCTTAGAAAAGCAGAAAGACTAGTTGGCGGTCCATTGAAATACCAAATAAATACCATTACCCCCGTAAGTAGTATTTGCACTGAAATCCGACTCACTGGCCTCCACTTCAACTTCTCGGCAGTTAAATCCAGCGCAAGACTTAGAGATAAGCCAAGCCATGCTGAAACTATTAATCGAAGGAATGTGAACTCTTCATGGTTTTCACCTTCAAAAATTTCATTTATCCAAACATAGGAAAGGACAGTTCCTGCCAAAGCCCAAATCATCGTAAATGGGAATCTACGAATGGCTTGCTGAATTCTTGTAAACAAATAGGAAGAAGAGGGTATTTTGATTTTCATAATTGAATTGCGTTAAATGTAGTACAACTTATCTAAAATCTGACCAAATAGAATTTTCAGGTGGATTGGCTTCAATTTTTACTGGCATGTGTGTCACCGGATGTTCAAATTCCAGTACAGAAGACAACAAGGCAATGCAACCATCCGGGTTTGGTCTTTTGCCTCCATATTTTACATCTCCAGTTATTGGACATCCAATTGCACTTAACTGTACTCTAATTTGATGTTGTCTTCCAGTTATAGGTATTACTTTAACCAGGGCACGACTACCGGAGGTTTTAAGGGTCTCGTAATTCAAAATACACTTTTTCGAATCAGGAACCGCATGATTAAATGCTTTTACGATATTTTTTCCGATTAGTTTTATCAGAAAATGTTCCAATGTTCCAGATTTTACTGCAGGAATATTTTCTGTAACTGCAAGGTATGATTTAACAAGTTTTTTTTCTTTAAACATTTCTGACATGCGTCCAGCCGCTTTGGAAGTTTTTCCAAAAATCAAAACGCCACCTACAGGCCGGTCAATTCTATGCAATTGTGCCAGATAAACATTGCCTCCTTTATCATAGGTTTTTTTCAGGTAAAACTTAAGCCAGGTATTAACAGATAAATCTCCCGAAATATCATCCTGAGAGGGCATCCCAAAAGGTTTATACACTGCTATCAGGTGATTATCCTCATATAAAATTTTTAAGGGGAGATGCGAATTATACTGCTTTACCTTCTCAGCATCTTCAAAAAAAAGATTGCCATCTTCTGAATTTTCCTTCTTTCCCTTTAAATTCTCTTCAAGACTATAGGTTTCCGATCTGGAAGAAATGCTCTTTAACCGGTAGTCAGTATTTTCAGTATCTGTCAGCTCAGGCATAATATTGACTATTTCTAATAACTTTCTTGTGCATTTGGAAAATCGCCAGACTTTACATCTTTTGTATAACGGGAAAATGCGTCCAACATTATATCAGACAGATTGGCATATCTTCGTAAAAATCGCGGGGCAAAAGCTGTGGTTATGCCAAGCATATCATGTGTAACAAGCACTTGTCCATCACATCCGTTTCCTGCGCCAATACCAATAACTGGAATATGCAATATCTGAGAAACTTCAGTGGCCAATTTTCCTGGAATTTTTTCTAATACCAAGCCAAAAATGCCCGCTTCCTGAAGCATTACTGCATCTTCTTTAAGTCTCAACGCTTCGGCTTCTTCCTGCGCACGAACCACATAGGTTCCATAATTATAAATGGACTGTGGCATCAAACCCAGATGACCCATAACCGGAATTCCTGCAGAAACTATCCTTTTCACAGATTCAATAACATCCCTGCCTCCTTCTAGTTTTATGGCATGCGCGCCGCTTTCTTTCATGATTCGAATTGCGCTTTTAAGTGCATTCTTTGAATCCCCCTGATAGGTTCCAAATGGCATGTCCACCACAATCAAAGCTCTGGAAACTGCCCGAACCACTGAGGAAGCGTGGTATATCATCTGATCAAGGGTTATGGGCAAAGTTGTTTCATGGCCAGCTATAACATTTGAGGCAGAATCACCAACAAGAATGACATCAATCCCTGCCTGATCAATCAATCCTGCAAAGGAATAGTCATATGCCGTGAGCATAGTGATTTTTTCCCCTTTTTGCTTCATTTCGTGAAGAGTGTGGGTCGTTACTTTCTTTTTGGAGGGAGGGGGAATTGCAGACATATGAAACAATTGCTCCGAATTAACAACTAAAATTTGCGAATTCAATGCTTTACTCTTTCAGAGTGGGTAAATTATAGAGGAGACAACAGACCGAATTTGTAAGTTTACAAAATAATGAAAGGTAGTTTTCCAGTTTTGGTTTACCTGAGTCTGCTCGCACTGCTGACCGGTTCCTGCAAGAATGAAATTAATCTAAATGCTCCAGGCAAAGAAATACTGGTGGTTTATGGCATTTTAAATCCCAAGGCCTCTATTCAATATATCCGAATTGCAAGAGCATTTCAAACCGATGGCGACGCTTTGGTTTATGCAGCCAATACAGATTTAAGTCTTCAAAACGCTGAAGTTCGGTTAAATGGTCAGCTACTTGAAGATACGGTTATCAATAAAAATCCAGGTGAATTTAATCCTGCTCAGGTTTTGTATTACACCACACAGCCTATTCAGGCAAATACCTATTATACCTTAGAGGTTAAAAAAGCAGGCGAATCCTCACCCAGTGCTACTGCCCATACCTATGTTCCCGGAAATTTTGAGATTTTAACTCCCAGAGCTTCAACTGCAGCTGCCGGAAACCTTAGAAAATGGGATATCGCTTACTTTGAACGGTTTACAAAAATGGAATGGGAATCTTCCGGCTATGCAAAAGGATTTGAATGCAGAGTTTATTTTAACTATTTCGAAAACAATGTTCCTAAACAGGTGGTTTATGGCCCAACCGAATTTTTTGAGGATGAACTGTTTTGTGGTTCTCTAAGCGGAACTTCCTGTTATCAATTTTCTGAGAATGCTATTATCTTAGATTATAAATCAAAAATGCCTGATGGAAATGTGTATTCCTACATAGACACCCCTTTTACCAATTCTGATACCGCTCTTCTTAACCATAGCTGTTGGATGGAAGTAACTGCTATTGATTCCTTTTTGTATAACTATATATCAATCAATAAATCGAATGCCTCAACATTTGCCACCAGTATTGTTGAATACACCAATGTAAATGGAGGAGTAGGCATTTTCGGATCTGTTAACAAAGCATTGCGATATGTAGACCTTAGTCAATGCACCAGGTATAAATTAAGTCTGAATAATACCCCCCAACCTACCAGCCCTCCCTGCGAGTAGCTGACAAGTTGTCAGGCTTTTTGAGTTTTATTTGAATTCCATGTCTTTTTTCTGCCATAAGTGCAATAGCTAAAATTTTAGCTATCTATTTAGTATACAATACTTTAGGATAAATTTTCTGCAAACTGAGACACAAAAAGGCAGAATAAGGAGTTTTGGCATTTTACTTGTAAACTATTACCCAAAGGAAACATCAAATGGGAAAAATAATAGGCATTGATTTAGGGACTACCAACTCATGCGTTTCAGTGATGGAAGGTAACGAGCCTGTAGTTATTGTGAACTCTGAAGGAAAAAGAACCACTCCTTCTGTAGTTGCTTTTACCGATGGAGGTAATGGAGAAAGAAAGATAGGGGATCAAGCGAAAAGGCAGGCACTTGCCAATCCAAGAAATACAGTCGCTTCCATCAAACGTTTTATGGGACGCAAGTTCGAAGAAGTAACTGAAGAAATAAAAAATGTAGCCTATGAAATTGTTAAAGGAGATAATAATACCGCTAGGGTAAAAATTGGAGATAGAAACTTTACTCCGCAGGAGATATCAGCAATGATCCTTCAAAAAATGAAAAAGGCTGCTGAAGATTATCTTGGTCATGAGGTTAAGGAAGCAGTAATTACCGTTCCTGCCTATTTCAATGATGCTCAACGCCAGGCAACCAAAGAAGCCGGAGAAATTGCTGGTTTAGATGTTAAAAGAATTGTAAACGAACCTACAGCAGCAGCACTTGCCTATGGTTTGGATAAGAAAAACCTCAGCATGAAAATTGCTGTGTTTGACCTGGGTGGCGGAACTTTTGATATTTCTGTACTCGAACTCGGAGACGGCGTTTTTGAGGTGTTGTCAACAAATGGAGATACCCATCTTGGAGGAGACGATTTTGACAAAAAAATTATCGATTGGCTGGCCGAAGAATTTCTACTTGAAGAAGGAATAGATCTGCGTAAAGATCCAAGAAGTCTGCAAAGACTTAAAGAAGCTGCCGAAAATGCAAAAATCGAATTGAGTAATGCAAGTCAGGCAGAAATCAACCTTCCGTACATCGCTATGAAGGCCGATGGTCCGCGTAATCTGGATCGTACCCTCACCCGTGCAAAATTCGAACAGCTTTGTGATGATTTGGTACAACGTTGTCTTCGTCCTACTGAGCAGGCTCTTAAAGATGCCAAACTTAACCCTAAGGATATAAACGAAGTAATCTTGGTTGGTGGCTCTTCAAGGATTCCAAAAATTCAGGAAGTAGTTGAGAAATTTTTTGGTAAAGCACCAAATAAATCCGTGAATCCTGATGAAGTAGTAGCCGTTGGCGCTGCTATTCAAGGAGGAGTTTTATCCGGAGATGTGAAGGGTGTTGTTCTTTTGGATGTTACACCGCTTTCTGTGGGTATTGAAACTTTAGGTGGAGTAATGACAAGACTTATTGAATCTAATACCACCATTCCGGTTCGTAAAACTGAAATGTTCTCCACTGCTGCAGACAACCAACCTTCAGTTGAAATTCATGTGCTGCAAGGTGAAAGACCAATGGCACAGGATAATAGAACATTAGGTCGTTTTCACCTCGATGGAATACCACCTTCACCCAGAGGACTTCCTCAGATTGAAGTTACCTTTGATATTGATGCCAATGGAATTTTAAATGTTACTGCGAAGGACAAGGCTACTGCGAAAGAGCAAAAAATCAGAATTGAAGCTTCTTCAGGTATCAGCAAAGAGGACATTGAAAAAATGAAACGCGAAGCTGAACTTAATGCTGATTCAGACAGAAAAAGAAAAGAAGAAGCAGAAACTATCAATGCTGCAGACAGCCTGATTTTTTCAACAGAAAAACAGCTTAAGGAATATGGAGATAAGCTTAGTCCTGCAAACAAAACAGCGATTGAAACTGCACTAAATGTTCTGAAAGACGCACATAAATCCCATGATTTGGCAGCCATCACAGCTGCTACCGAAAGCCTGAATCAGGCTTGGGCTGCAGCCTCTCAGGAAATGTATCAAGCACAGCAACAACAGCAAGCCGCTCCAGGTGGCCCAACTCCGGAGGAACCAACCGAAGGCAAAGTAAATGATGTGGAGTTTGAAGAGGTAAAAGACGATACTAAATAATTTTATTTTCCATCTATAATAAAGAAAGGCTGATGCAAACACATCAGCCTTTCTTTTTATACAAAATTTACTTATTGTTTAACAAGTTTCATCACTTCCGTTCCTGAATCAGAAAGTATTTTAAGGAAATAAATACCTTTATTTAGACCTGAAATGTATGAACTCAAATCCATTTTGTTCTGGTCTTCATTTTTAGAATTAACCGGAATGTTGACTACCCTTTGACCAAATAAAGTATACAATTCCAAACTATGAATTTGATTTTTATTGTTCCAGCTTAACAATAATCTGTCTTCAAATGGATTAGGATAAATCAAGTACGTATTTAATTCTGATTCCTGAGTTTCAATTCCGGTCGGTGTAGTAATAGTATTTATAACAGTATTTGTAATTACCGGTGAATTGTAATCAAAATAAATTGCAGCTACATTTTTAATGCTCGTTTCCGGCAATAAATTAGGATTGATTTTTACTGAATATTGAAATGCGCCCATTGAATTTGCATAGTTTGTGCCGGAATCAGGTAAAAGAATATTGGAAAAGGTAACAACCAGTTTTCTATTTTTAAGTTCCAGTGAATAAGGATGCGTGGCAAAATCAATAGAAATACTTGCCAGATTTATATCCTCATCAATTAAATCTTCAATTCTAACTGTAAATGCAGTATCCGTACCTGTATTTTGGAAACGTACTAAATACGTTAATTGGGAATCTTGTTGTGTGATATATCCTTCCGGTCCTAAACCCTGTGGAAACACTTGTTTATCATTTGGATCAAAGGAACCGTTAATCAATCCTGTATGATTGATTACATTATTAGCAGGAGTAGTATCTGTTAATAAGTTGCCGGCATTTATATCAAAATAATACGGTGTATTTAAAGCTACACTACTTGGAACATTCCATTCGATATTGAAATTATTTTGACTAAATAATGGCATATTTACATAATTCCAAGACAGATATCCTACGCCTACAGTATCCGGTTGTGGAGTAGCATTTAAATAGGTATAAATTGAATCTGGATAATCAATTCTTAGAGTACCGTTTGCAAAAACAGTTCCATAATTCTGAAGAACGATATAGGTATATCCATCAAAGCCTGGTCTCATCGCAGAATTGGAATTCCAAATCACTACATCCTCCACATTAGGTAATAATGCCAGAGCTAAATCATTGCCCATACTGGTGTTTGGATATGCCGGAGCCGACAGATTCATTGGCATTGTCTGGCAATTGGAAAACCAATATGGAAAAGTTGGTAAGGGTTCAATCGTATGAGGACCGGAATCCAGAAAGGCATTATAGACACCAATACTGTTGGTGAACTGCAGGTGTTGACCATTGTCGAATGAAATAAGGGAATTTGCTGTAGGTGGTTCATTAAAATTCTGACAATTGTTAAATGTATCAAAAAATATTTCCCCTTCTACAGAGGCTATGCAGTCAAAACAGAAGTCATAGGTGGCGGAATTACAGTTTGCACATTGATTGCACACAGAAATGAATCTTCTTAAAATATTTTTATTTTGTAGGAGTATAGATCCTACCCGCAATGGTAAAAAATTCTCATTTAAAATTTCGGAATGCAAAAGGGTACCACTTGGGCTGAACTGAAAATATAAATTTTCATAAACGTAATCAGTACAATTATTCTGAATATATTCTAACTTAATCATAATTGAATAATTTCCTGCAGGATCCTGAATAAAATTAATAAATTCAAGATTGTATATTTGATCACAATAAGAATTTAGGGCAAATTGAGCCGAAATATCAGCTATCTGGGTAGTAGTATAATTTGTATTATTTATACTTTTAATTGATAAACCATAAATCTTTTCAATAAAATAATTGTCTATTAAATCTAAAAAAATAAATTCTCCTATGTTGTTTCTTCCTAAGTAAATAGGACCCTCATAAAACAAATCATCTAGAGTCCATGTATTTCCTACAGAATCTGTCGATATATAATTATAAAGAATATTTCCACCAGAATCTAATAAACAAGCGAAGGATTTAACATAATAGGAATCAATGTAAGAATTAAAATAAGGTATTAGAAATTGTCGATAATGGATTCCACCTATTATTACAGTATCACCTGCAATCCGAATCTCAGTAATTGATTCAAATTCATGATCCTCATTACTTTGTATAAATTCCATACTCTTCTTCCATATTAGATTTCCATGTTTATCAATTTTATATATAAATCTTGTAACATTTGCTTCATAATATTGCAACGTTGAGTCAATAATAACTGTGGAATCTGTACACAAATAAACATTGGAATTCTGATCTATTTGGACAAGTTTATTATTGTTAATATTATACATGAAATTGCAATTACCTGAATAAGAATAATTACAATGAGGTGAAAACTTTTCATTTGCTGAAATAAGTCCTGCTATGCAGGTCTGAGTAATAAGTGTTCCTGAATTATCTACTACAGTAAGTGTTAAACCATTTAAGGAATCTGTATATGCAATAACTAAATCATGATTATTCGTAATATCTATTGCAAATGGGGTCGGGACAAATAGTGGAGTACAACTAGGATCATTACAATAATTTGGCAGATTTACAGCAGTTATCCATTCCAGATTTCCTCCAAAATCAAACTTGCAATAGTAATAACTGCCTAATCCATTATTTTGATTAATTAAAAAATAAGACCCTCCGTTGGCATCCACTTTATAAAAATTCCAACCCCAATACATCACAGTTGGAAGGTTGGATGGAAATAAATTACTGGAAATCTGATTGAAGTTAGAGTCATACAAGGTGTATCTGCTTTGACTATTTGCTGAATCCAATGAAAAACTCATTATCCTTGAACTATCTAAGGGGAAGTTTTTAACAATACAATTTCCAGGAAGTGGATAGACATCAATCCCGGTAAAGGTGTATTGCGCCATTGAATGATTTATGGCAAAAAGAAGGAAAAAGGGCAAAAAATAAACTACTTTAACTTTCATGGTTATATTAAGATATTAATCAAATTTAGGGAATAAATCATTTTGATAAATAAAAAAAAATTATCAAACGAAATTACCCTAAAACCAAGTATATTTGGACAACATTTAAACTCTATCATGATGTTAAAATCTTTAGCAACCCTAATTATGGCTGCTTTGATTTGTATGACAGCAGAAGCACAGGTGTTTCATCTCAAACAAGCTGAGAAGATGATACCTGGCACTGAAACCCTGCGTTATACAGAGAAAAGTTCAGCCCCTGATTTCGTTCGCTTTGCAAAAGGCAGCGAAATTTCCACCCCCCAAGCTGAATCCTGGATTCGCACGAATTACGGATTTACTTCCAGTGATGCCTTAACTGGCGGAAAAGAAGAAAAAGACCAGATTGGTATGACTCATTACCGTTATGGTCAGAAGTTCAACAACATTCCAGTAGAAAACGGAATGGTGATTGTTCACTCCAAAAATGGTAAAGTAGTTTCCATCAATGGTACTTTCATCAAAGGTCTTCAGGGCGGAAGTTCTGCATCCCTTTCTGAAAAAGTAGCTTTGAAATATGCTACTGACAACATTAATGCTTCGGTATATATGTGGGAAATTCCAGGAGCCGATGCAGAATTGCAACGCATCATGGGTGATCCTTCCATGACTTATGTGCCTAAAGGTGAAATGGTTTACGTATCCGGTGACGGAACTTGTACTCCAGCTTCTTACCGTTTGGCGTATAAGTTCGACGTTTATGCAGCTGAGCCAATGAGCCGTAACTACGTGTACGTAGATGCTTCAAATGGTAATATCCTTTCTAAAGTGGACAGAATCCATCATACAGATTATTACAACACTGCAATTACCGTTCATAGTGGTACTCAAACCATTATTGCTGAAGGTATTTCCGGTGGTTATCGTCTGCGTGAATCTTGCTGCCGTGGCGGTGGGGTTGAAACCTATGACCTAAACCAAGGTACAAATTACGCTTCCGCAGTAGATTTTACTGATGCTGATGGAACTTGGAATAACGTAAATGCTCAACAGGACGAAGTAGCTACTGATGCTCACTGGGGTACTGAAATGACTTATGATTACTATATGAACAATTTCGGTCGTAATAGTATTGATAATTCAGGACTTAAACTGGTTAGCTATGTACACTATGCTTCTGGGTATAACAATGCCTTTTGGAATGGTTCTTATATGACTTACGGTGATGGGGATGGAAGTTACTTCAATCCTTTGATTAGTATCGATGTAACTGCACATGAGGTTACTCATGGTTTAACTCAATACACTGCTGGTTTGGTATATTCTTACGAATCAGGTGCATTGAACGAATCTTTTTCTGATATCTTCGGCACAGCTGTAGACTTTTGGGCACGCCCTAGCCAGGCTAACTGGTTAATCGGTGACGAAATTATGCCTTCTGGTACTGGTATTCGCGATATGCAAACGCCAAATGTATTTAGTCATCCTGATACTTACCATGGTACTTATTGGTATTATGGTTCTGGTGATAACGGTGGAGTACATTACAATTCAGGTGTACAAAATCACTGGTTCTATATCCTTTCTGATGGCGAAACTGGCACCAATGACAATGGCGACGCCTATAGCGTTACTGGTATTGGTGTATCCAATGCGGGTTCAATTGCTTATAGAAACTTGACCACTTACTTAACTTCTACTTCTCAATACGCTGACGCAGCATTTTACGCAAATCAGTCTGCAATTGATTTATTTGGAAACAATACTGCACAACAAATTGCTACTCAAAATGCATGGTATGCAGTTGGTGTAGGTTCTTCTGTACCAACTGGTGATGATCCAGCCCCTTATTGCGCTGTTTCTTACACTATTGATTGTACTGACGATGATTACATCAACAATTTTGATTTCAATACGATTGCCAATTACAATACAGGTTGTTCAGTATTGGGTTATGATAATACAGGCATAAGCACTACTGTAAATCCTGGTCAATCTTTCAC
>Ga0114980_10001798_pt1 | contig 15285 bp, 10 predicted proteins | sample S_140806_EF_Meta_FD_87018 | JGI IMG/M metagenome (GOLD analysis project Ga0114980, IMG submission 87018) | Freshwater microbial communities from Lake Simoncouche, Canada to study carbon cycling - S_140806_EF_MetaG | ecosystem: Environmental > Aquatic > Freshwater > Lake | place: Lake...
GATATGAGTAACGAAAATAAAGATAAAAATTTAGTAAACATATCATTAAAATTTAGAAGTAGAAGTACTGGTAATTCTGGTTTAGTATCTTTTAACGTACAACAAATAGCACCTTAATATGAGTTTAACACCTACAAATAAAACATTCAAAAATAAAGGAAAAGATATAAGATATATCAATAAAGACTTTACGTCTTTTAAAGATAACCTTGTAGAATTTGCAAAAACTTATTTTCCAAAAACAAATACAGACTTTACAGAAGCTTCTCCTGGTATGATGTTCATTGAGATGGCATCTTATGTAGGTGATGTATTATCATATTATATAGATGATACATTTAAAGAATCATTAATAACAACTGCAGAAGACCAAGAAAATGTAATTGCATTAGCTCAATTTTTGGGATACAAACCAAAAGTTACATCGCCAGCAACCACTACACTTTCAGTTTATCAATTAGTACCAGCAATAGGAACTGGACCTTCTAATAGTATGGATTCTAAATATTTTCTTAGAGTAAGACAGGGTATGGAAATAGAATCAACAGCTGATTCTATAAAATTCATAACAACAGATATTATCGATTTTTCGGATACCAATAATAGAGAAGTTAGTGTATATCAAAGAGATGCAAATACAGGAGACCCTACTTTATATCTTGTTAAAAAATATGTACAAGCTATATCAGCAACTATAAAAGAAGTTAGTTTTGATTTTGGTTCGTATGAATCATTTAGAACAATTAAAATAGATGATACAAATGTAATATCTGTATATGATGTTAGGGATTCAAATGGTAACAAATACTACGAAGTTCCTTATTTAGCACAAGAAATGGTATTTTTAGATTATCCAAATATAGAGTTAAATGACCCGGATCTTGTTCAATTTAAAGATACTGTTCCTTATATTTTAAAAACATTAAAAACTCCTAAGAGATTTGTTTTAAAAGTTAATCCTGATTTAACAACAACTATTCAATTTGGTGCTGGTGACCCAACTGCTAGTGATGAGCAATTAATTCCAAATCTTAAAAATGTTGGATTGGGATTACCAAATTCAATTAGTAGATTAGAGGAATCTTTTGACCCAACCAACTTCTTAAAAACAAAAACATATGGTACATCTCCATCAAACACAACAATAACTGTAAAGTATTATGTTGGTGGTGGTATTGAATCAAATATAGAAACTGGACAGCTTACAAGAATTACATCTATTATATATGATGATGATTATGGTGATTTAAATTTAGCACAAATTGGAACATATAATAGTTTAAAAAATTCCGTAGCTGTCATAAATGATATAGCAGCAAGTGGTGGTAGGGGAGCTGAGACTTTAGAAGAAGTTAGGCAAAACGCATTAGGTAATTTTGGAGCTCAAAATAGAGCAGTAACTTCTAAAGATTATCAAATAAGAGTTTTATCAATGCCAACAAAATACGGAGCAGTTGCTAAAGCATTTGCAACGGCCGATGGTAAATTGGATAACAACTCACCATCATCTATTTTATCATCACCAAATGCATTACAGGAATTTACACAATTAGTAATGGGTTTTGTAAATAAACCAGATTCATTAGAACCAACGGCAGCTAATGTTAGTGCTGAAATACGTGATTTTTTAATTGGAAAAACATCCAACGAAAATGAAAAAAATAATCCATTTGCAATTAACTTATATATGTTGGGATTGGATAATGCTGGTAGACTTACTAATGTTAATAGAGCAGTTAAAGAAAACTTAAAAACATATTTGAACGAATATAAAATATTAACAGATGGTGTTAATTTTTCAGATGGTTTTATTATAAATATTGGAGTTGATTTTGAAGTAATTTGTTATCAAAACTATAATAAATCAGAAGTAGTTACAAATTGTATAATAGATTTAAAAGATTATTTTAATACTGACAATTGGAGTTTCAATCAAACCATAAATTTGAGTGAAATTGAATTGTTATTGGCAAATGTGGAAGGTGTATCATCTGTTCCTAAATTATCAATAGTAAATAAATGCGGAGGACAATATTCTCCAAATTCATATAATATAGAAGCAGCAACTAAAAACAAAGTTGTATATCCATCATTAGACCCATCGGTTTTTGAAGTAAAGTTTCCAGATTCAGATATAAAAGGTAGAGCAAGATAATGGCATATTATTTTTTAACAGCATCAAAAGATGCATCGGTATATCTCCAACAACCAAACCAAAATACTGGTCTTGATGAGATATTGGAAGTAAGTAAAGTTTACTATGGAAATGTAAAAGATGTTTCCCATGCTTTATTAAAATTTGATATTGGATTTTTATCACAATCATTATATACAAATACGTTTGGTATGAATGAAGCTGTGTTAATATTAAAAGAAGCACAAGCGGAAGAAATTCCATTAGATTATACAATATATGCTAATCCAATTTCTGGTAGTTGGCAAATGGGTAATGGTACACGATTCGATGCTATTACAACAAAAGGTGTTACTTGGAATTATAGAGAAGGTGATACTAAATCAACTTGGTTAGATAATGATTTTAACTCATTTACAACAGCAAGTATAAACGATGGTAGTGGTGGTACTTGGTGGACTGCATATGGAGCAACTCAAAACTTTAGTTATGAAAAAAGTGATATCAATATGGATATCAAATCAATGCTTAGAGTTTGGATGAGTGGTTCTATTCCAAACGATGGTTTAATATTAAAATTCGCAGATTACACAAATTCAACGGATTTAGAAAGTAATACACAAGATTACGGAATACTTAGATTTTTTAGTAAAGAAACATTTACAATATACCAGCCTAAAATAAGAATAGGATGGGATGACCAAATATTTCAAACTGGTTCATTGGAGGCTTTAACTTCTGAAAATATTAAAGTTGGTGTTAAATCATTTAAATCAGAATATAAAAAAGGAAGTAATCCTAAAATAAGAATTTTTGGTAGAGAATTATATCCTATTAAAACATTTACAAACCAATTTGGTTATACAAATATAAAATATTTGCCTGAAACAACATATTATCAAATAAAAGATGTTGCATCTGATGATATTATAGTACCATTTAGTGAGTACTCCAAAGTTAGTTGTGATATGGAAGGAAATTATATAAAATTAAACTTATCAAACTGGGAAGCTAATAGAGTATATAAAATAGAATTTAAAGTAAATATGAGTGGAGATATTACATATTATGATGATAGTATAACATTTAATATAGCAGCTAACTAATATGGCAAAAACATTATCAACATCTGGTTTAAAAAACGAGCGTTTACTTGATAATATAAGTAGAAGTGGTTCATTGGTGGTATCTAAAAACAACCAAAACGGATACACATTTGAAGAAACAAGTCAAACAGATGGTGTTGTTTTTGGTAAATTACAAAATCCAAAGTATAATGAACTTGATTTAAAAAAATCAGTTGATACTAGAATTTTTGAATTAATTCCAATAGAACCACCACCAGTTGATGATGGTGTGCCTAGACCTGTTTACAATGCGGTAACTCAATCTGTAATAGATTTAACAGCAGAGGTAATTAGATTAAATACAATTGTTGTTGATTTAACTGCAAAAGTTACTACATTAGAAATTGTATCTGAAAGTTTAAGAGTTGATGTAGACTCTCAGAAAATATTAGTAGCATCTTTTGAAAATCAATTAAATCAATCTAACGTAAAAATTTCATCAACGATAGTAGATTTACAAACTGCTATACAAAAAGGTACGGCCGAAGCAATACAAAGAGTTTCTCTTACGGCACGAAACCAAGCATTAAAAGAACAAAATGACCAATATAAAGAAATATTAGAAGGTAAGCAAGCTAAGATAGCAGAGGGCGCTAAAGTTGGTATGGATTTCTCTGTTAAGAGTGTACAAAAGGGAGAACCTCAATATGGTGAATTGACATATAGAGCAAGAGCTAAAGATGATGGCAATGGTCAATGGATAAATGGACCTGATCTTGAAATTTATAATTTTTCCAAAGAACCAATAACAATAAATTTTGAGGAATCTGGTCAAACAATAGGTTCTTTTGAAAAATTAGCACCTTTTACATTACAACCAAAACAAACAAAAATATTATCAGTAAAAACAATACCTTCTAAAATAGATGATTTTAGACCATCTGCTGGTATTACTTTATTAGGAGATACTGAATATAAAGGAAGCTTAACTGTTAAATCTGAAAAATCAAGTGTAACATTAGGAGTTTCTATTCAAAAACAAGTTGGAACAAGTTGGAATTAGTAAAAAATAAATTATGGCAGCTGAAGGATTAAGAAATTTTAAAGAGATTGTTCAAAACAAAGCGTATAGAATAAACCCAAATGATAGAAAAATATTTGAGGAGGGGGACTTACAATCTTTTTTTGGTCTTAGTGAAGATGATATCATTGAGTTTATTATGTATGATTCTTCCGAAAACCAATTACCACAAAAAGGACATGGTTTGGTTAGATACATCCCACTTACTACACAAAACATAAGAGATTATTTTTTAATAGCAGAGGGCACACTTATAACAAAAAATAATTTACCATCTGAATATTTTATAGATGCTGAAAGATTAATAACTGAAGCTGGATATGCAAATGGTTTATTCAAAACACAAATATCTTTAATAAATAAAAGAATTGGTTCTTATAAAAAAGATGACAAACTTTGGATTGGGGAAATATCCCCATCTAGAACTGAAATTAGACTTTTTCCATTAGAAAAAAGTTATAATGCAAAAGATATAAAAGAAAGATTTGGTATTTTTTATAATAATGGTGATTTTAGAAGTGATATAATTTATAATGCACTTAAATTAGTTGAATCTATAAATTCTTCAACAATTGATGATTTTATAAAAAATACATATGGACAGGGTTGGTACGAAAAATTAAAAACAGAATACAAAATTAATAACTTTGATTCTTTTAGTGTAAACGTACATAAGAAATTTACAGAATCTGCATATTATGAATTTACAAATAGAATATCTAATACAAAAGATTTAAACTACGGAAAACCAAAAAAATCATTGCCACCTTTACAATTGGCGGAGAGTACAATAATACAAAGATTATCTGAATTAATTGTAAATGCTATTAATTTTTATTTATCAGAAAAAGATGAACAATTATCAGCAACATCTGTTACATCAAAATTAACAAGTTTAGATGAAGCATCTGCTATATTACAATCAAAAACATCAGATGTAGAAATTGATGCTAGAGTTCCTGAATTAAAAATTGTTACAATAGAAAAACCAATAGAGGATGATAAAAAACTAAGTTTTAAAAAGAAAATACAAATAGAAAAACCAATATCAGAACCTGATGTTAAAGTTACATTTCCAATTGAAGTAGAAGATCCTGTTACTGGAGATATAAAAAGAATAAAAAGACCAATAGATGATGATATGGGTAGTAACCCTATATTTGTAGAAACTCCAAATCCATCTTACGGTAGTGGTGGTGGGGGTGGTGGTTTTTCTCAAGAAGATTTTGGTGGAGGATTTGGTAGAGAAAACGTTTTTGCAAAAGATATGAATCAAAGAGAAAATTTAAGATAAAATACTTATTAAGTAATGGAAGCATATAATGAACAATTGTTCGATAGTAATTTTGGTAATAGTAATGGATTTAATGATGGGATTCCATTAGAAGTACTAAATGGCATTGGCAGTAGTGGTGGAGTGTCTTTTACTGGTGGTAGTGGTGGTGTTTCATCTGGAGGTAGTAGTGGTACAATTAACATACCAGTAACTAACAATCCAAATGCATATGGTACAATAAATGCTAATAGTAATTTAATTGTAAACATAGCAGCAAATCAAGAATCACAAATATACATAAATTCGGAAAATACATATAAATCAACAACTGATAAATTAGATGTATCATTAAAGGATTTATTAGATAATGGTATTAAAGAATTTACTGTTAAAAAAGATGGATATATAACTAAAGAAAAATATGTTTTTAGAGCACAACCAAATTTTAATTTTAATTTTAGTAATTTAAATTTTAATATAAATCTTTCGGATAGTTTAATAGGATATCAGAATAGATTATTTCCTGATTATAGTCAACCATTGGTAGGATATAACCAACCAGTGTATTCAAGTACACCACCATTTGAAGTTATTGTTGAATACTATAAAGATGATGTAATACAAGTATTTAAATATGATACAGCCAATCAAATACTTGATATTAATTTTACTTTAGAAAAAGCTCCTGTTGTTATAGATGAACCGATTTCAACTGGTAATGTTTCTATAACTGTGGAAGTATCTGGTATAAATGGTTCTGTTAATTATCTTAGTGGTGGTAATATATCTACATTAGATGATAATACAAAAATTTACACATATACAGAAAAAATAGGTAATGAGGTATCAATATCTTCATCTGATTTAAGTAGTTATGTTATATCAAAAATAGTAGTAACAAACGCAGATGGGAGTGCTGAAGAATTTATACCAACATCTCAAAATTCTTTAATTGGTAATATACTTAGAAATAATAGTGTATTTTTGAGATTTGAAGCTGATTCTGATAAAAAAATATCAATAACAACTACAAATGCACCAAGTACTAAAGCATTACCATCTATATCTTTTGTTAATAAAGAAGATAAAAGAAAATATAATATTAATGATAAATCTGATATACCAATTGGCGTAGAAAAAAATTCGGCAGTATCGGATATTTCAATTTATGTAGGAGATAAGGTATATAAGTACACAGAATTAAATGACACTAAAACTGTTGCAATAGTATCGATACCAGCTGCAGCAATTCAAAAGATAGGAAATTATAGAGTTGTAATTGTACCATCATCTACTAAAAAAACAGGTCTTATTTCATCATTAACTAACTTTGATGGTAATCCAATTGAGTTTATTTTAAATGTTGTAAATGAAGTTTATGTAGGTATCCCAGATATAAGAAATATACAATATCCATCTGAATTATTTGGACCTGATTTTGTAGGAACTGATGTAAACTTTGATTTATCATATGATTCTATAAATACGGATTATGTTAGAGTTTTTAATGGTACTAATTTCACACAAGTATCAGCTAAGGGTACTGTATCTTTAAACATAAAAAAATTAATAGAACTTGGTGGTGATAATATTGCAGAAGACCAAAAAAATATTGTATTAAATTTAAAATTAATACCATACAACATTAGTGGTATAGAAACTGTTGTTGGTAAAGAAGAATTCATTACTATTAAATTTATAAAAAGCAATTTTACAATTCCAAGAAAAGTTGCTATTAATAGAATAGCAGAAGGATTTATAAATCAATTTGATAGAAGTTTATTAAGAGAAAGACCTTCAAAATATTTAACTCACTTATTACATTTTGATAATGGTAATAATAAATTAATTACAACTTGGACAGGTAGCCAAAACTCTTTAATTTTAAAATTATACGAACCACTACCAACAAGTGTTCAGGAAAATCAACAAGTTTGGGTTTCTAAAATATTAGCAAATCCTATTATTGATGTAATAAGATTGATTGGTGAAACTACTCAAAATTGCCCACCATTAAAAGGACCTAATTTTGGTTTAGAGGCTGATAATGGTATTGGGTATCAAATTTTTGATGATTTAATATCAAGCGGTTCATATTCATCTAATTTATTAATAAACAAGTATGTAACATCGAAAGGTATTGATACATCTAAGTTGAATATAGAATATGTAAGTGGTTCTGATTATTCTTGGTCTAACTATGTAAATTTTGGTTCATCTGAAGAAAGAGTAAATAACTTTATGTTTAAACTTGGTATACTTGAAAAATATATCCAAGAATACCAAGCAGTTACACAACAAACTTTTAACGTTGGTTATGTATTAACCGAAGATGCGCAAGGTATTTTTACACCTGAAATAGAAGGCAACGAAATATTAAATACGGAAAGTTCTTTTGATATACAATTTGAAGTTGCTATAAAATATGGACAATATCCTATTGATGAATCTGGTACGTTACTTACTAAAATTAATAATATAATTCAAAACTTTGATGGTTTTGAAAAATACCTTTATACATCTACCAATAATTTAGCATACCCTAAATTTGAGAATACATTTCAAGATGGTATAACAAGAAAAATAAATTATTTAACAAATACAACTGAAGCAACTATTTGGTATAATGGAATAGTAGCATCTGCAGAATATTACGATAAGTACAATACAAACTATTTAGTAAATAATCTTCCTATGTTTATACAAGAAGATTATGATAATAATGATTTTATTGTATTTTTAGATATGATAGGTCAGCACTTTGATATAGTGTGGGCTTATATAAATTCTTTAAGAGATAATAAAAAATTAGGAGAAGCTCAATCTAAAAACATAATAAACACTGTTGTTGGACCTATGTTACAATCATTGGGTTGGGATACAAAGAGAGCATTTAATTCTAATTTCCTTTGGGAGCATGTGTATGGTACAAATAGAGAAGGATACCAAATATACTCAATGCCTTTAGATGAAGCAAACAATCAAGTTTGGAGAAGAATCCTAAATAACTTACCTTATATATTAAAACATAAAGGAACTGGTAGAGCTATGAAAGCTATTATGGCTTGTTATGGCGTACCGCAATCTATGTTGACTATAATGGAATTTGGTGGACCTCAAGATCCAACAAAAGGGGGTAGTACTAAATTTACATTTGATGATAGAACAGCTGCAATTTATTTGACTGGTAGCTTAAATCAAAATGGAAGTTCTAATATTAAAATACCTTGGAAAGTAGCACCAACTATTGGAGATTACCCAACTACTGTTGAATTTAGAATTAAACCATCTAAATTACCGGAGACATCATATACTATAATTTCTGGAAGTGAGTGGACTGTTGATTTAGTTAGAACAACTGGTTCGTTTGTATCACTTGAATTAAACTTCGGTGGAGATGTTGGTGAAAGTAGTTACTTTATGACAACTGGGACAGGTACACCATATATGGATACATCAAGTGAATATGTATATGGACCTGAGTTTAAAACAGGAAGTATTAATATTCCATTATCATTGGATGATTATACTAACATAGCTATAAATAGATATGATTATGGTGGTTCGCAATCCCAATATGAAATTTGGTTTGCAACATCAGATGGTGTTAGAATAAATACTTTTGTTAGTATGTCTTTATTAACATCGGATACACAATGGACAACTGGTTCATCTTTACAAATTGGTGGTAATGGATTTGAAGGAAATGTAGACGAAGTTCGTTTGTGGACTGTTCCATTACAAAGAAGTAAATTCGAAAACCATACATTATTCCCAGACGCTATTAATGGTAACTCATATACAGCATCTACGGCAGATTTAATATTCCGTTTAGATTTTGAATATCCAAAAGATAGAACAAAAGATTCGTTTATTAAAAATGTGGCTATTAATGAAAGTTATGCAGAACCATTTGCATCAGCAAGTAATATGTATTCTGCATCTGTATATCCTTATCAATACACTCCATATGATAGAACTGTAACAGCTACTGTTCCATCTTTAGGATTTAATGCATCTAATAAGATTCGTTTTGAAGAACAAACATTAATAACGGATTTATCACATAGAGTGAGAGCAACTAAGAAATCATTTGATAGAGCTCCAATAGATTCAAATCGTTTAGGATTATTTTTCTCTCCAATTAAGGAGTTGAATATGGATATCTTAAAAGCATTTGGTGATTTTAACATTGATAATTATATTGGTGACCCATCTGATGAGTATAAAGATAATTACAAACAATTGAGTGTTTTAAGAAATTATTATTTTGAAAGACTTGATAGAAACATATACGAATATATTCAATTAGTAAGGTATATTGATAAATCTCTTTTTGATGTATTGGATGATTTGGCACCTGCTAGAGCAAAGGTATCTAAAGGTTTATTAATTGAACCACACTATTTAGAAAGAAGTAAAGTTAAGTGGACAAAACCAGAATCATCTAAAAATGATTATGATACAACCATACCAACTTTTGATGATGTAACAATAGATTCAACTTTTAACTACAATGAAGGTGAATTGAATATACAACAAGTAGCAACTTTAGAAAGTAATTTAAACAACTTTGATGGTGTAGTTGAAGCAAATACGGGAATTGAATTAAGTAGTGAAAACGCATCATACGAAACCTTAGTTGAGTACAATTTTTCGGATATATTAGAAACGGAATATCCGACATATCCACAGCAAGGTTCATATGAAATACAATGTCCTACTGGCGCAAGTTTATCTGGAGAAGCTGATTCATTTTCATCTACTCAAATTGGTATGGATAAAAATTCTTTGGCAAACATAGGATATGGTTTATATGCTAAAAGAGGAAATTCTGTTTATAGAAGATTTGATGATGTATTTGGAAATTTAGAAACAACAGGTAGTAGAGTTAGTGCATTTTTAGTAAAAGAATCTAAACCTAAGAAGAAAAAAACTCAAACAGGTGGATACCCAGCAACAACTTCAGGTCCTGTTAAATATACTACAATAACTACATTTGAAGATAAATATTATGTATCGTTATTACCTTTTAGTGGTAGTATAGCATTAGGAAATGATGTAGTACAGGTTACAGCTATTAATGGTTATTTACCAACCCATTACAAATTTGTGAACGGATTGGGAGAGGGGTTACAACGTACATTCTGGAAAGGTTCTAAACAAGGACTAGATGCAAATGGTGTACTAACAACTCCTGATGGATTACCAGCAGTAGAAACATTTACAACTAATCCTAACATTCTTAGAGTGGCTAAGACTGGTAGAGGTAGTGGTGAACCAATACTTGAAGTGGATTAATAATTTGAAAATAATAATTAGTTATATTTATTTTAGAAAAATAGCATTAAAAACAATATCAAATGGCATATTTAGATAATACCGAAATAACAGTGGATGCAATTCTTACCAAAAAAGGAAGACAAAAATTAGCATCTGGTCAATCTTTAAACATTTCAAAGTTTGCTTTGGGTGATGATGAGATTGATTATACATTATATGAGCCCGCACACCCAAAAGGTTCGGCTTATTATGATTCAGCAATCAGAGCAATTCCTATTACGGAAGCATCTCCTGATGAAACTCAAGTACTAAGATATAAATTAGTAACTTTACCAAAAGGAACAACACAAATCCCAACTGTAAGATTGGGTGTTCCATCAATAGCAGTAAACCAATCAGAAGGTGGTGTAGGATTAACTCCAACAACTTCTCCTGCTGGAAACGCAAATGCTGGATACACAGTTGTGTTGGCAGACCAAAGAGCTGGTACATTAACTGTAACTAGAGGAGCAACCGCAATTGGTAGTGTTCCTGTATTCTTAGGTGAAGAAATTACAACAACTGCACAAGTTGTAAGTGGTTTGGAATTCAGATTTACACCAAATCCAAATTTAACAATCGATGTATCAACTACATTGACAGTTTATGGTAATGAAACTGGAGGTTCTCAAACTATACCTGTAACTGTAACTTATAAAGCTTAAAAAGAAATAAATAATGGCACTAATAAATGACCCAAACGTAACCGCACAGATAGCAGCATTAGCAAACTCTGGTACGGTTGATACAAACCAAATAGTATCTATTTTAAATAGCGTACTACCAGCTGGTCAACAAATCGCTACAAACACAAGTGGTGTATCTACTGGTATTTATAAAAGATTTGGTGATTTTGATAAAGTTAATGCAAAAACTGAAGTAGTTACAACTGGTTTATGGACTGGTGATTCTGGTTCATTAGCACAATACTTTACTGCATCTGCACAAACAACAGCAACTAGCGGATATTATTACGCTAACGTTTATGATTATAACCCATCAACGTATTCTGATACTGCTGAAGTTCAATTTGCAATTGCATACGGACATGTACATGGAAGTGGTTCTATGACATTGGATGTTAATGATTCTGCTTTAATGGCAACTAAAGCAACTTACGCTCAGTATAGAGCAATGTTGTTAGACCCAACTGATACTAAATTTTCATTTGAAAATTCAGGAGGTACTTTACAAGATGCTAACGCAGTTTATATAATCAATATAGCTAGAAGTAGATATAGAGAAAAAATGGATGCTGGAAACTGGTCATTAAAATTAACTGCTGGAAATGGTACTTTTACTTTTATTGATAATAGTGGTAAAAAATTTGGTGATGATTTGGGTTTAAGTGGTAGAACATTTAAAGTTGTTTCTGGTTCATTAAATTTAGGAACTGAAAACGCAGCAACAATTAATACAACAACCGCATCAAACGGACAAGGATATGGTTTATTCTATCCTGATAGAGGTATTATTGTTCTTAACGCTGAGGCAATTGGTGTTACGTTAGGTGCTATTGCAAACCAAACAATATACACTAAAGATGGAGCAATTATTCAAAGTGGTAGTGTTGCACCTTCTCACTCAACTGGAGCTGAAATGTTTAATCAATATAGATTATTACAGGCAATAAAAAGAGGTGGTGATTTTGAAGCAAGAAGAACTGAAAATATTTCTACTCAACATTTCTTTGTTAGAGCAACAAATAGAGAGTTCAACTACTCAAACAACCCAACTTATGTAGATACCGATGGATTCTTTGTAGAGGGTACGTTTGAAACTGACCCACAAACTTTCATTACAACTGTAGGTTTGTTAAATGATTCAAATGAATTGATTGCAGTGGCAAAAACTTCTCAACCAATTGTTAAATCATTTGATAAGGAAGTTTTAATTAAAGTGAAATTATCATTCTAATTAAAAATTAATATAATATGAAAGCCCCCTTTAATGGGGGTTTTTCATTTGTGGAATATTTATATAAAATCAAAAAGTTAGATGCTCAAAGAAATTCCAAAATCAGATATTATAACTAGACCAATGAAAGTCTATAAAGAATGGACTTTAGATGAAAATGATATTAAACCTGTTTTTGGTGAAAATCCAAATAATGGTTTGATAGATTTGGATAATGATGCTAGAAGTTGTGGGTTTAATAAAAAAGTAGTATATGAATCTACTAAAGCGCAATTTTACACAAATCCAGCAACCGCTTCTGTTTTGTTTGAAGTTGGATTGAGAAAATCATATGCATCAACAGATGAAAGAGTATTAGAGAATGAAATGGCAATATTACCAATACCTCAAAAATATTATGGGGAAGGTATAAAGATAGGTTCGGTTGTATTAGAAGATGAAACATTAGGAAGAACATATACAGATGATGGATATTCAAATTTATTAGATTCTGGTAGTAATATAAAGGGCAATATATTTTATGATAGAGGTTTTGTTATAGTTACCAAAGATGTTGTAAGTGGTTCTGTATTAAATCAATTTACTTTAAATTATCGTTCAACTAAAACAATATATGAAAACGAAATATTGATTTCAGTATTAGAAAATGAATTTAATGTATCACAAAACCCATCGGCTGTGGATATGGATCCTGATGGTTCTTATGGTAAAATAAAATTAAATAATATACCATCTAAACTTATTGATGATATATCTGGAGGATTTGCTGATTATGAATATAGTAGTTCAATAGACCCAACTGGTTCATTTTTAGCACCATATATTACAACAATTGCATTATATGATGATGTGGCTAATATTGTTGCGGTGGCTAAATTACCACAACCTATCAAGTCTTTGCCTGATTATCCTGTTAATTTTATAATACGTTTTGATACTTAAACCCAATTATGTTTATATTTATATTTAAATAACAAAAAGATGTCTAAAATAGTAGAATTATTATTAACTAAAAAACCAAAAGATGCACAAGCCAATACAAAAGGTATTGATAAGACTCCTATTGGTGTAGAATTCCCATTTCAAAATTCAAAAGATTTGATGAATAAAGATTTATCAAAACCAAGAGGTGGTAATTTGGGTAATCAAACTGGTGGATTTAATCCAACTAAGAAATACGCTGATTCGGTTAATACAGCAAAAAATAAGTAAGTGAGCTGGAAATTTAATGGAAATATTGTTACAGAGGAAAATACACCGGAAGGTGCGGTTGGGTTTGTCTATAAAATGATACACATACCAACTGGTAGATTTTATATAGGGAAGAAATCGCTAAATCAGGTTCGAAGATTGAAGCCCCTTAAAGGCAAGACTAGAAAGAGAGTTGTTAGAAGTGCTTCCGATTGGGAGAAATACTATTCATCAAACGAATGGATTAAATCCGAAGTAAAAGAGGGTAGAGCTGATGATTTTGAAAGAGAAATCATTCAGTTTTGCTTTTCAAAGAAATCCTTATCATATTACGAAATTAAATGGCAGTTTCATTACGATGTACTGGCCAACGAACAAGCAATAAACGAAAACCTTATGGGAAAATTCTTCCGTAGGGATATAATAAATCCATAGTTATGAAAATACCTGAAATAGCAAAAAAGTACGGAATCTCCGAAGCTTATTTAAACGCAAAAGATGATGCACTTCAAATAGCAGCTGCATCTTTAAGAGATTTAAAAGGAATGTTAGACAACAATGCACCAAGAGCTGAAATTGGAGGAAAATTAAACTTCCTAGCTGATTTCCTTACCGATATCAAAAATTCCACACATTAATTTGGATAATTCCCAAAAAAGTTGTATATTTGTATAGAATATACATAATATGCTATTTGGGAAGAATAAACTAACGGTCATTAACATTTTAGACACCACATTGGGTGTAGGTTCATCCTTAAAGGGAAATGAACAGGCTCACCATTGTCCATTTTGTAATCACCACAAAAAGAAACTTCAAGTAAACTTAGATACCCAAAGATGGCACTGCTGGGTATGTGATTCTAAGGGTAGGAGTATTCAATCTCTACTTCGTAAACTCAATGTAGATATAAGAGACCTAAATAGATTGAAAGATATCTATGGTGAGGATGATTATACATTAGTTGAGAAAGATGAGTATGTAGCTAAGTTACAATTACCATCAGAATTCAAACAATTACACTTTAAACCCAATGGATTCCAACCTGAATACAATCAAGCTATTAACTACCTTAAAGAAAGAGGAATTACCCAAGCTGATATCGTTAAATACAACATCGGATATTGTTCTGATGGATTATACTTTGGCAGAATCATTGTACCTTCGTATGATGAGAATGGTGACTTAAATTACTTTGTAGCTCGTTCATATTACAAAGAAGAACGAATGAAGTATAAGAATCCGCCGGTTAATAGAGATGTAATTGTGTTTGATAATCAAATTAATTGGAACGAAC
>Ga0114980_10001799_pt1 | contig 15283 bp, 15 predicted proteins | sample S_140806_EF_Meta_FD_87018 | JGI IMG/M metagenome (GOLD analysis project Ga0114980, IMG submission 87018) | Freshwater microbial communities from Lake Simoncouche, Canada to study carbon cycling - S_140806_EF_MetaG | ecosystem: Environmental > Aquatic > Freshwater > Lake | place: Lake...
GTCAGCTCACCGAAGCCTTCCGCAAGGCCCAGCAGATCCAGCAGGACGCCCAAAAACTTCAGCAAGAACTGGAGGCAATGGAACTTGAGGGCCAAAGTGCCGATGGCAGGGTCAGCGTCTGGCTTTCCGGCAACCAGCAACCCCTGAAAGTGCGGGTGGACCCCGCCTTGCTCGCTGAAGAGCCTGGCGCCGTCGAAGCGGCCATCCTTGAGTCCCTTCAAAATGCTTATCAAGTTTCCACCAGCACCATGCGCGAACGCATGGATGACCTCACGGGGGGTCTGGAGTTGAATCTTCCGGGTCTGGGGGGCTGAGGTCCCCCGCCAGCTCCTGACGACCCTGCCGACGAGAAGCCTGGCGCCACTGGCCTTGCAGCAGGGGTTCTTCCCGGCCACCCCTCTGGCGGGTGCCGCCCTGGGACCTACGGGTCAGCTGAGGGCTGCTTTCGATCTCCTCCAGGCAACGGCGATACAACGAATGCCGCCACCAGTCGATTCCCACCCGACAGCCTGGATCATCCAGGTGGCGGCAATTAGCAAAGCGGCAGCCTCCCTTCTCCAGACGCTGACGGATCTCGGGGAAAGCAGAGGCCAACTGCAACGGGTCCGGAGGCAGGGCGGGCCGGTTGAAGCCAGGCGTATCCGCCACCAACAGACCGCCCCCTTGCTCCAAGGCATGCAGTTCAACGTGGCGAGTGGTGTGGCGCCCCCGCTGCAGGCGACCGGAAACGGAGGCCACCCGCAGAGTCAGACCAGGAACCAGGGCGTTGAGCAGGCTGCTTTTGCCTACCCCGGATGGACCGCACAACACGGCGATCCCACCGCCATAAGAATTCTTTACCAAACGGGAGCGCAACGCAGCGACTCCTTCCCCGCTGAGCGAGGACACCGGCAAAGGGTCGTACCCCCATAGGCCAAGGCGCTCGACCCAGGCCGCTAGCTCCTGCGGCGCCAGTAGATCCGCCTTGCTCAGGACCAGTTGCAAGGGCACACCGGCCGCCTCGGCAGTGACCAGAAAGCGGGTTAATTGCAAGGGGTCCAACTCCGGTTCGACCAAGGCCACCACCACAAGCACCTGGGTGACATTCGCCACGGCCGGCCGCTCCAGCAGGCTGCTGCGGGGTTCAAGGGAAGCCACCGCCGCACGGCCGGCCGCCCAGTCCACGCCATCAAGGCCGACCCGATCGCCTACTGACACCTGCAGGCCGATCTTGGCCAAGCGAGTCCGCCGTGTGCACAGCAGCCGGACGACACCGTGGGGACCGGGCTGATCAAGCTGAACCCGGCAATAATTGGCTTCCAGGGCCACAACCCGGCCCTTGACGCCCGCAGGACTGGCGCCGGGCCCTGGGGGCTCGGCGCCAGCTGGATCATTTGCCCTCATGGAGCGCGTTGGATCAGCAGTCGCGCACTATCTGGGGGCAGGTGCTCCACCTGGACCCAATGACCCTCGCCCCGCAATCCCTCAGCCACGGAAGACTCGGGTTCCCCGGCGTCCAGATCGACCTGCAACCAACCCTGGGGGGGCAGGGTTTCAAGAGCAAGCCGAGTCCGCACATAGTTCAACGGACAGGGGGTGCCACGCAGATCGAGGCATTGCAGGGGTTCGGGGGTCACGGTCAGCCAAACAGTCCGCCGAACAAACCGCTCTTATGGGGCGGTCGCTGCCCTTTGCTTCTGTGGTGACCGGCCAATTGTTCCAGCAGGTCCCGTTCGTCACCGCTGAGCTTGGTGGGTAGCTGAACCTTCACGGTGACCTGGTGATTGCCACGGGCCACCGGATTGCCCAGCTTGGGTACCCCTTTGCCCTTCATGGTAATCACCGTGCCGGGCTGGGTCCCAGCTGGGATCTCAAGCTTGTCGATGCCATCGACCGTCTCAACCTCAATGGTGTCGCCAAGAATGGCCTGCAGGTAGCTCAGCGGTGCTTCCGACTGGATGGTGATACCTTCTCGCCGCAACAGGGGGTGGGGTTTGACCCCAAGAAACACGTACAAATCCCCCGAGGCACCGCCCCTTTGGCCGGCATCGCCCTCATTGGCCACCCGCAGCCTGGTTCCGGTATCAACGCCGGCGGGAATGTTCAGGCGCAATGTCTTGACTACTTCTCTGAGGCCCTGGCCCCTGCAGCTACCACAGGGATCGGCAATCATTTGGCCCGTGCCCTCACAGGTGGGACAGTCGGCCACCTGGGTGAAAGTACCGAAAGGGGTGCGTGTGGCGCGCCGAACCTGACCAGCGCCGTCGCAGCTGGTACACCCGGTGGGGGCACTGCCCTCTGTGGCACCTGAGCCCTGGCAAGTGCTGCAGGTTTCCAAATGGCGTACCTGCAACTCCTTCTCGATACCGGCGATGGCCTCGCTGAAGCTGATCGAGAGATCTAGACGCAAATCGTTGCCTTGGCGAGGACTGCGGCGGCGGGGGCCGCCGCCACCACCAGCGCCAGCTCCGCCGCCAAAACCGCTGAAAAAGGTCTCGAAAAGGTCGGCGAATCCTCCCATGTCCCCCATATCGGGCATGCCCGCACCTCCAAGGCCGGCCTCGCCGAACTGGTCGTAGCGGGCCCGCGTCTGAGGATTGCTGAGCACCTCATAGGCCTGGCCGACCTCCTTGAATTTTTCCTCGGCCGCCGGATCCTTGTTGACATCAGGGTGGTACTGGCGTGCCAGCCGCCGATAGGCCCGCTTGAGGGTGTCCGGATCGGCATCTCGGCGAACGCCCAGCAGCTCGTAATAATCCGCCATCAGCCGGCCTGCTCAGCAGACCCAAGATCGGCGCCGGTCAGGGGCGCGCCACCTGGACCCGGTCCCATGGACACCTTTACCAAGGCATGGCGCAGCACGCGGCCATTGAGGTGGTAACCCCGCTGCAGCTCCTCAATGACGACATCCTCCGGATGCTCCTGGCTGGGCTCGCGTAACACGGCCTCGTGCAGGGTGGGGTCGAAAGGCTCGCCTTCGACCCGCATGGGGGAAACGCCCAGCTGCTTGAACACATCAACCAATTGCTTGTAAAGATTTTGATAGCTGCGATGCAAGCCCTGGGCTTCCTCGCTCTGGGGATTTAGCTGCTGGCGGGCCCGGTCGAAGTTGTCCACCACAGGCAGAATTTCACTGAGGGTGGAGCAGGTGATCTTGAGGCGCAGATCGTCCTGGTCGCGGCTCTGGCGTTTACGGAAGTTGTCGAAGTCTGCGGCGATGCGCATGTACTGGCCCTTAAGGCTTTCGTTTTCGGCCTGCAGGGCCTCCAAGCGCGCATCCAAGTTGGCAGCGCCGCCATCGACTTGGGCCGATCCAGCCCCTCCCAGGCCTGGGCCGGTGCCTGCTGGCTCGGAACCCTGGCCCGCATCTGATCGCTCGCCGGGCGAAATCTCTGAAGGATCCGGCTCGCCGGCACCCGGCTGGGAAGAGCCAGGGGCCGGATCCCATCCGGAATCGGCTTCGTGGGCCTTAGGGATGGTCGGCTGCTCTTGATGGGAGTCGCCAACGCTTGGGAAATCGCCGCTCATACTGCCTGGGCACAAAATGTCGGATGGAACCATGTTGAAGGCCAGAGGCGCCAGGCCACAAGCTGCGGAAGCCCGCACCTCCGCCAGGTTCCCAAGCATCGAACTAGAATTGGAAAGGCAGATTGGTTTTGATTATCCTCAAAAGTCAAGTCTCTTCTGAGCGATAGCCCTTCGCTCCACCCTGTCGCCTCCGCCGAGTGGATGAGTACGCCATGAATCGTGACACCATTTCAACGCGGCCGGAAGATGCAAATCGCACGTCTCTATTTAGCGACTTAGATTTCGGCAAAGCAGTCTCGACGGCTGAGGCTGAAAACACGAACGACGCTGGTGAAGACCTGGAGGCCAGTGGCAGAGACGAAAATAATTCTCTTATTCTTAATCTGGTTGATCGTATTCTAATTGAAGCCTTAATGATGAAGGCAAGCGACATCCACATGGAGCCACAGGACGATAGATTGCTGATCCGCTTTCGCATGGACGGCGTACTGCGTGATATAGAAAGTTTGCCAAAAAAAATGACCCCAGCAGTCACCTCCAGAGTCAAGATCATGGCAGATCTTGATATTTCGGAACGTCGTCTTCCGCAGGATGGCAGGATTCGGCGCAGCTACCGCGGCCGCAGCACCGATTTCCGCGTCAGCACCCTGCCCGGACGCCATGGTGAAAAAGTAGTGATGCGACTGCTCGACAACATCGCTACCCAGGAAGGCCTCGATGGCCTGATCACCGATGCACGGGTCAGGCAGCTTGTGCGCAGCATGGGCAACAAACCCTTTGGGATGATCCTGGTAACGGGCCCGACAGGGTCAGGAAAGTCCACGACCCTCTATGCCCTGATTGCTGAACGCAACGATCCGGCAATCAATATCTGCACCGTGGAAGACCCCATTGAATACAGCCTAAGGGGCATCACCCAAACCCAAGTAAATCGCGAAAAGGGCTACGACTTCAGCGTGGCCCTTCGGGCTTTCATGCGTCAGGACCCGGATGTGCTCCTGGTCGGCGAAACCCGTGATATCGAAACGGCCAAGACCGCCATCGAAGCCGCTCTCACCGGTCACCTGGTGCTCACCACCCTTCACTGCAATGACTCAGTCAGTGCCTTCGCACGACTCGACGAGATGGGTGTTGAACCCTTTCTTGTCAGCGCTTCCTTGCTTGGGGTAGTCTCCCAGCGGCTGGTACGCAAACTTTGCAGCGATTGCCGTATTCCCCATCAGCCTGGAGAAAATGAGCTAGCTCACTTCGGCCTGATGGGAACCAACGAAAGCAACCCCCATTTCTTTCGCGCCTGCACGGTGGCTGCTGGGTCCGAGGGAGCCTGCCCGCGATGCAATGGCCGAGGCTATTCGGGTCGGGTTGGCGTGTACGAGGTGCTCACCATGACGGAGTCTCTGGCGACCGCTGTTTCCAGAAGGGCCAGCACCAATGAACTGCGTCGACTGGCTATTGAAAGTGGCATGAAAACCCTGCTCGGCTATGGCCTCGAGCTGGTTCGGGTGGGCTTGACCAGTCTCGAAGAAGTTGAACGCATGCTGCTCACCGATACGGGCCTGGAATCCGAACGCCAGGCCAGGGCCCTCAGCACCCTCACCTGCAAAGGTTGCGGAGCAGGTCTCCAAGACGAATGGTTGGAATGCCCCTACTGTCTCGTAACACGGAGTTAGATCGATGAATGAAGTGATGATCGAAGATCTGATGGTCGATCTAGTCAAAGCTGGTGGCAGTGATCTCCATTTGGCGGCAGGTCAACCCCCCTATGGCCGTTTCAACGGCAAGTTGCGTCCGATCCACGAGGAGTCTCTGACAGATGATGATTGCAGTCGGTTAATTTTCTCGCTGCTCAGCAATGCCCAGCGCAAGCAACTGGAACAGAACTGGGAACTAGATTGTTCCTACGGGCTCCGCGGAGTTGGGCGCTTTCGGATCAATGTTTATCGTCAACGTGGCACCTACGCGGCCTGTTTGCGTGCTCTGGGCAGCCACATCCCCAGCCTTGCCGAGCTGGGCTCCTCCCCGATCCTCGAGCAGGTGTGCCGTTCGCCCCGCGGACTGGTGTTGGTGACGGGACCGACTGGATCAGGCAAATCAACAACTCTTGCTTCGGTGCTGAATCAAATCAACCAGACGCGATCAGAACACATCATTACCATTGAAGACCCGATCGAGTTTACCTATAAAAATGTCAAATCGATCATCCATCAACGGGAAGTCAACGAGGATACCCGCAGCTTTGGCAACGCCCTGCGTGCCGCCCTACGCGAAGATCCCGACGTGATTTTGGTCGGTGAAATGCGGGACCTTGAAACCATTCAACTTGCCATTACCGCAGCCGAAACTGGCCACTTAGTGCTTGGCACTTTGCACACCAGTTCCGCATCCCAGACCGTCGACAGGATGGTTGACGTTTTCCCCACGGGCCAACAAGCTCAAATCCGGGTGCAATTGAGCAGCAGTCTGTTGGCAGTGTTCAGTCAAACCCTATGCAATAACACTACAATCATTAAGGGATCTTTTGGGCGCGTAATGGCCCAGGAAATCATGGTGAATACCCCTGCCATCGCCAACCTGATCCGCGAAGCCAAGACGGCTCAGATCTATTCACAAATCCAAACAGGGGCTAATCAAGGAATGCAAACCTTGGAAAGGGCTCTGGCAACATTGACCCAGGAAGGACGTATCAGCAAGGCGGAAGCACTTGCCAAGTCTGGGCGATCCGATGAACTGGAACGGCTATTCCAGTTAGCTGAATAAGTGACTGTCAACTAACCCTGCCACCGAATACCCAGCATCCGCCCATGCCCACTTTTACGGCAACTTACAGAACCAAGTCTGGTCAGCAGCGCGAGTTCAAGCTGGAAGCCGAGAATCCGGCGGCAGCTCGTCGGGTCCTGCGGCGCCGAGGGGTGACATACACAACCCTCAGCCGCTCTCGCAACCTCACCCCTGTTGAGCAAAAGCCAAGGGACCCGGAGGGCTGGAAACGTTGGCTAGAAAAACAAGTCACCATCAGCGATAAGGCGATTTTTGCCAACAAATTGGCAACGATGATTAATGCAGGGGTGCCAATTCTTCGCAGTCTTGACATGATTCAAAGACAGCAAAAGCCGGCCCTATTTCGCAGGGCGCTTAAAAGTATGATCCAGGATGTGAACCAGGGTGAAAGCCTGGCAAAGGCTATGAGGAATTGGCCACGGGTGTTTGACAATCTCACTATTGCCATGGTCGAAGCCGGGGAAGCTGGTGGTGTCCTCGATGAAACGCTACGTCGGCTGGCCTTGCTATTAGAGCAGAACTCCAAGCTTCAGAACCAAGTCAAAGGGGCCCTTGGCTACCCCATTACAGTTTTTGTAGTGGCCATTCTAGTGTTTCTTGGCATGACGATATTCCTAATTCCAAGCTTTGCCAATACCTTTAGGTTGCTCAATGCAGAACTCCCCGCTTTTACTCTTTTCATGGTCGCCCTAAGTGACTTTCTTCGCTCTGCCGGTGCCCTGCTGCTAGTTGCAGCCCTAATACTGGCCTTCGTCTTGCTTGCCCGCTTTTACAAGACACCTTTCGGGCGCCGGCAGATTGATCGACTGATGCTCAAACTTCCACTGTTTGGCGACCTGATTCAAAAAACAGTTACTGCCCAGTTCTGTCGAACTTTGGCTTCCCTCTCTAAAGCCGGCGTGCCTATTTTGATGGCTCTGGATCTTCTCTTTGAGACAACGAGTAATAGTGTCATGAGTGATGCCATCAAAGCCAGCCGGCAGGATGTCAGTGAAGGGGTTCCTCTGAGCACCGCATTAGGCAGCAAAAATTTATTCCCAGAACTGGCCATCAGCATGCTTGGGGTGGGTGAAGAAACCGGGAACATGGATTCCATGCTCTCCAAGGTGGCCGACTTTTATGAGGATGAAATCAGTACCACCATCAAGCTGCTTACTTCCCTGATCGAACCCGCCATGATTATCTTGGTTGGCGGAATTGTGGCGGCCATTCTACTGGCAATGTATCTGCCGATGTTCTCAGTGTTCGAAAAGATTCGCTAGCTCAATACTGCTGCACATCAGCCGCCAAAGCACCACCCACTAACCAGCCACTAGTCCAGCAATGCTGAAAATTGAAACCGCCGGTCACCCCATCCACATCCAGCACTTCGCCGGCAAAATAAAGCCCCTTCTGGGATCGACTTTCAAAGGTGGTTGACTGAAGTTCCGCCAGGGGCACACCGCCGGCGGTCACGAACTCTTCGCCGAAGGGGCCCCGTCCAACGACGGGGTAGCGGCTGGCTCGCAGGGACTGAATTAATTGCCGCTGGATTGGACCGGAAAGATCGGCCCAGCGCAGCTCCTGGGCCACGCCATGCCTCTCCAAAAGAGACCACCAGAGCCGCCTGCTCAGGGCGCTCCAGGGACGCCAACTGCCCAGTTGCCGGCGGGCCTGCTGGCGGCGGGCCTCGCTGAAGAGGTTCTCCAGTTCAACCTGGGACAACCCGCCGGTCCAATCCACCTCAAGGGTGGCTTTATAGCCCCATTGCCTCAATCGACGGGCCGCGAAGGCGGTCAACCGCAAGCTGGCCGGACCACTCAGCCCCCAGTGGGTGATGAGCACAGCACCCCGCTGCAGCATTTCCCCAGCCCCCTGGCTGCGGCAGGGGGCTGGGGAAATGCTGCCTTGATCGCTGGGGGGGAAAAGCCGCAATCCCACCGGATCCATGGTCACCCCTGCCAATTGGCGCAGCCAAGGCGCATCAAGGCTGAGGCTGAACAGCGAGGGAACAGGCGGCACGATCGTGTGTCCCATTGCGCGGGCAATACGGTGGCCACTGGGGTGGCTGCCGGTCGCCAACACCAACCGATCCGCCATCACAACCCCGCCATCGCGCAAACCAAGCCGAAAAACGCCATCTTGGACTTGGGCCGTCTGCAAGGCCTGGGTTGACTGAAGGTTGACACCAGCGGCACTGGCCAGGCGCCGCAATACGGCGACGACGGAGGCGGAGCGATGGGTGGCAGGGAACAGCCGTCCATCGGCCTCTTCCACCAAGGTCAGCCCCCGGGCGGCAAACCAAGCCACCGCGTCTGCGGTGGCGAAACGGGAAAAAGGACCCAACAGGGCCTTGCCGCCCCGGGGATAGTGGCCCACCAGTACCCGGGGTTCCCAACAGGCATGGGTGACGTTGCAACGGCCGCCGCCACTGATCAACACCTTGTGCAGGGGCTCGGCAGTGGCCTCCAGAATCAACACCCCCTTGACCCCGGCTTCGGCAGCCGTGATAGCTGCCATGAATCCGGCCGGACCGCCACCGGCCACGAGGACCGACGTCTGGTTAGGCAGCATGGGGGACATGGAACAGGCTTACCGGTTCAGTGTGGCGCCGATGCTCGACTGCACGGATCGGCATTTCCGGGTGCTGATGCGCCAAATCAGCTGCCGTGCCTTGCTTTACAGCGAAATGGTGGTGGCCAGGGCCATCCATCACATTCTTCAGGAAGCCAGTGCCGATGCCAGCGAACGGCAGCGCCGCCTGGAAAGGTTGCTGGGCTGTGATCCGATCGAGCGACCCCTGGCCCTGCAGCTAGGGGGCGACGACCCAAAAATGCTGGCCCAAACCGCCGCCCTGGCAGCTGAGTGGGGCTACGACGAGGTCAATCTGAATGTGGGTTGTCCCAGTGCCAAGGTGGTCCAAGGGCGGTTCGGCGCCTGCCTGATGGCCGAACCCGAACAGGTGGCCGATTGCGTGCAGGCCATGGTGCAGGCCAGTGGCCTCCCCGTCACGGTGAAGCACCGCATCGGCATCGACGAACGTGATTCCTTCGCTGAGCTGATTCAGTTTGTGGACACGGTGGCCAGCGGCGGCGCCAGCCGATTCAGCGTCCATGCCCGCAAGGCCTGGCTCAAGGGGCTGGACCCCCATCAAAACCGAACCGTGCCCCCCCTGCGCTGGGACCTGGTAACGCAGCTCAAACAAGCCAGGCCCGGCCTATTGATCGAGCTCAATGGGGGCCTGGAAACCTTGGAAGCTTGCCTGTCGGTGTTAGCAAATACCCCAGGGTCCAATGCCAACAATGGTTGCGTGGGCATGGACGGGGTCATGGTGGGTCGCGCCGTCTACGGCCATCCGCTGCGTTGGAAGGCGGTAGACCGGGTAGTGTTCGGCCAAACCGGCAAAGAAGCCAACGCCGCATCGGTTGTCAGGGGCCTGGTGCCCCATGCCGAGCGGTGGTGCTCCAGGGGAGGTCTCCTATGGCCCATTGCCCGACACCTGGTGCACCTTGTGCAAGGGGTGGGCGGAGCGCGCCATTGGCGTAACTCCATAACCCAGGAGGCCTGCCGGCGGGACGCCGGACCCGAAGTGTTGATAGCGGCTGCCCAAAAACTGGAGGCCCGGGGGCTCTAGGCCCCCGGGTCAGCCTTCAGCGCCGGGATAATCTCCGCCCCCGCCGCTGCGGCGACGACGGGCACGACCGGGATCGAAGCTGTCTCCGCCGCCGTGGCTGCGATCTTCCCAGCCGCGGGCTCCGGAGCCCCGCTCAACCCCAGCATCACCGCCACGGCCATAACCGCCGCCGCCGCCGTAACCACCACCGCCATAACCGGCACCACCACCGCCGCCGCCATAGCCGCCGCGGCGGGCACCGCCCCCACCACCGCCGCCGCCGCCCGCAGGCCGAGGTTCAGCCTTGTTGATGCGCAGAGGACGTCCCATCAACTCGACTCCTTGGAGAGCCTCAATGGCGCGGTTCTCGCCCTCGGGATCGGCCATTTCAACAAACGCGAAGCCCCGCTTGCGTCCGGTATCCCGCTCAAGGGGAAGGGAACAGGTCACGACTTCGCCAAAAGGGGCGAAAAGTTCAGTGACGTCTTCCTGCTCAGCGCGGAAGGGGAGATTGCCTACGAAAATGCTCACGGAAGAACCAGAGGGGACCAACGCGGAAAATGGATGTGGCGCCAGGGCCAACAACTCACCCACGTTAATCCTCCGAACAGGAAGGATTCACCTCCTTGTTGGAATCAGCAGAACCTGCGCCTAGCTTGTGATCTCCCCGGCCAGGCGACGGCGCCAAAGGTCCAGCTGGCCTCGCACCAAGGCAAAACCGGTGCCCCCCTCACTGCAACGGGCCGCCACCACCCGTCTCGGCTCGAGGGTGGCATGGATATCGGCATCAAAAGCAGGATGGAGGGCCTGCCAGCGCTCCAGAGGCAGGTCCCGCAGCAGGATCCCCTCAGCTAGGCAGCTCTTCACCAGGGCACCCACCAGTTGATAGGCCTGCCGAAAAGGAACCCCGCGGACGGCCAAGTAATCCGCCACATCCGTGGCATTGGCGAAATCGGCGGCCACCGCCGCCTCCAGCCGGGCCGGCCGGAACTCCAGGCCCTCCTCCATCAAGATCGCCATCGCCTCCAGGCTGGCCAAGGTGGTGCTGACGCCATCAAAAAGCGCCTCCTTGTCTTCTTGGAAATCCTTGTTGTAGGCCAGGGGCAGGCCCTTGATCATGGTCAGCAGCCCGATCAGATGGCCGAAGACCCGGCCGCTCTTGCCCCGCACCAATTCGGGCACATCGGGGTTTTTCTTCTGGGGCATCAGACTGCTGCCGGTGGCGCAGCGATCGGTGAGGCTGACGAAACCAAACTCCTCGCTGGCCCAAAGGATCACCTCCTCGCTGAGACGGCTGAGGTGCACCATCACCAAGCTGGCGGTGGCCATGAATTCCACCGCGAAATCCCGATCGCTGACGGCATCAAGACTGTTGGCATAGATCGCGCCAAACCCCAATTCGGCCGCAGTGGCACGGCGATCGATCGGCACCGGGGTACCGGCCAGGGCCGCCGCCCCCAGGGGACAGACATTGAGGCGGCGGCGTCCATCCGCCAGGCGTTGACGATCCCTTTCGACCATTTCCACGTAGGCAAGCAGATGGTGGGCCAGGCAGATGGGCTGGGCTCGCTGCAGGTGGGTGTAACCGGGAATCAGGGTGTCGGCGTGGGCCTCGGCCTGGGCCAGCAAGGCCCGTTGCAGGCGCACCAGGGCCTGGTCCACCTCGTCACTGCGGCGTCGCAACCAGAGACGCACATCGGTGCCCACCTGATCATTGCGGCTGCGACCGGTATGCAGCTTCTTGCCAAGGTCCCCCAGATGTTCGATCAGGCGCCTTTCCACCGCGAAGTGGACATCCTCAGCCTCAATGCCGGGTCGGAAGTCTGCGGTTGCCGCCTCGGCCCGGATGGCCTCCAAACCCTCAATGAGGCGACTGGCCTCATCCGGAGTGATCACACCGTTGTTGCCCAACATGCGGGCATGGGCGATGGAGCCGTCCAGGTCCTCCTGGAGCAGGGCCAGGTCAAAGCCAATCGAGGCATTGAAGCGCTCGATGGCGGGATGGAGTCCCTGCTCAAAGCGGTCGCTCCAGCCGGCCGCCGTGCCACCCGTGACGCCGGAGGCCTGGGAACGGATCGAAGCGTCGGCCACCATGGCAAGGCTTAGGGGGATTCAGCTTGGCACCCGCCGCAGGGGCTCGGCGTCAGCCTCTGGCAGGGAAGGCAGAACCACTTGTTGCTGCAACTTGAACACAACGATCGAGGCATCGTCATCGAGGGCGCGATCCGCCCCCACAAACCGGTCCAAACGACCAAAAAGTTGATCGAGGATTTCCTGGGCGCCACTGCCGCGGCCACAGCTCACCTGAAAAGTCCGCAGCAGCCGATCCTCATCAAAGCGACCGCCACTCAAGCCCGTGGCCTCCGTAACGCCATCGGTGTAATACAGAACCACGTCGCCGGGTTCGAGGCGGGTCTGGCCGCAGCCATAGCTGGTTTCGCTCTGCAGCCCGATCAACATTCCCGGTGCATCCAGCCTCTCTACCTGGGCTGTCTGACGACGCCAGAGCAGGGGTGGATTGTGTGCTGCATTGGCATAGCGCAAGCGGCGGCTGGGCGGGTCGTAATCGGAATAGAAGAGGCTGACGAAGCGGTGGGAATGGGCTAGATCGTCCTGGGCCAATCGATTCAGGTCAGCAAGGATGCGATCTGGGGCCAGACCCCGGCTCACCTCCGCCCGCAGCATCCCCCTTAACAAAGTCATCAGCAGGCCCGCCGGCACCCCCTTGCCCATCACATCCCCCATCACCAGGCCCCAACGTTCCCGTTCCCGCTGGTTGCCGCTGGACTCGGGTCGAGCAGGAATGAAGTCGTAGTAATCGCCACCCACTTGGAAAGCGGGTCGACAACGGGCCGCCAGCTCAACGCCCTCGATCACGGGGCAGCGATCCGGCAGCAACTGGGCCTGGATTTCCGCGCCGATGCTCAGCTGACGATCCAGGCGTTCGTGTCTGCGCCTGTCCTCTTGGAGAATTTCGTTCTCCAAGGCCACCCCGGTGAGATCGGCCACGAGCTGGAGGTGGCGGCGATACACCTCGCTCCAGCAGTAACCCCTCCGGCCACTGAAGACATACAAGCGTCCCCGCTGGCGATTGCGCGCCACGATGGAGGTAGCCATCACCTGGGCCGGACCCACCAGGCGACGGACCAGGGAGTCCAGCGTTGCCACGACGGCTTCCCCGCTTACCTGGGCCGTGAACTGGCCATCGGGGAGGGCGGCGATCTGCCGCAACACCTCGCCACAACGATCGCCAGCCGTGGCCTTGAGATGGTCTCGCCACAGCCTGCCGTCGTCATGGAAGACCACCAGCAGGCTGCCCTCGGCCTGCACCAACCGCGAGGCGGCCAGGGGCACCAGCTCAAGAAAGCGCTGCAGATTGGTAAAGCTGCGCAGGGCAAAGCAGAGGGAAGCCAACACCTCCTGATTGCGGCGTTGTTCGCCACTGAGGCTGTCGAGCAACTGGCGCAATGACAACGACGACGCCAATCCCCGCTCGGATAGTGCCGAGCTGGACCTCTCGGAGGCAGGGGAAGGGGTGCCGGGCGGCGGTCCACTCAAAAAGGTGCCGCAAAGGGATTCGAAAGTTAGCAGCGTTGGAAGGGCGCAGGAGGCAAGGGCAGCAGCAGCCGGTATTGGCGATTTGACGAATCATGGCTGGCTAAGCTGGATTTGTTGATCGGTTCCAGCAGGGCTTCCGTGCCAACACCAATCCAATCGACGTGAAAATTGACTGCAACGCTGAAAATGACATCGCTGCTGAGTTCAATCCCGCAAACCATGCCTCGCACCCTTCCTGCCATGGTCAGCCAGCGAACAACCGCCCTGATCAGCTCGGCCCTACTGCTCATAGCGACCAGTCTCTCGCCAGCTTTGGCCGCCGAAAAATGTGTGTTCCTCCAGCCAATCGGTGGCGATGGAGCCAGCCCGGTGGTGGCCAAGTCAGTGGGCCGAGGCAAGTTGTTGGGAAAATCGAACTGGAACACCGACTTCTTGGTGGATCGCCCCTTCCAAAGCTATAAGTTCTTCTTCACCGCCAATTCTTCTGATACCAAGGCCAAGTATCCCGTTGAAGGATTTATGAAATTCGCTGATGGATCCACTCTTCAGGTCATCAACGAAACCATGAATCCCCCCATCGGCACCGGTCGCATGTTTGGGCCCTTCCAGGCCGTGCCCGGCAAGCAGGCCAAGCAGATGAACTTCAAGGTGGGCACCAGCAGTGACCCCGGTTCCCTGGGATTTAGCTACCGGATCTCCGTGCAGGGGTGTAATTGATCACATCAGTCGCCCACTGAAGCCGATGGGCCTTTCCAATCCCCCCCCCGCCCCAGCCATGGCCCGCTTGGGGGAACGCAAGCCCCCCGGCCGGCCTCCCGCCAGGGACATGGTTTGGATCCCAGGGGGCTCCCTGCTGATGGGCTCGAACAACCATTACCCCGAGGAGGCACCCCAGCACCGACTGGAGGTGGCTGGGTTGTGGATGGATCGGGCCCCGATCACCAATGCCCAGTTCCTGAAATTCATCAAAGCCAGCGGGCATCGCACCCTGGCCGAGCGACCCGCCGACGCCTCCCAGTATCCGGGGGCTCGGCCCGAGCTTTTAACACCAGCCTCGATCGTGTTTGCCGCTCCAGCCGCCTCGGTGGATCTGGGCAATCATTACAACTGGTGGAACTATGTTGCGGGAGCCGATTGGCGCCATCCAGAGGGTCCTGGCAGCTCCATCAAGGGTCGGGAACACCATCCGGTGGTGCATGTGGCCTTCGAAGACGCTGAGGCCTATGCCCAATGGGCTGGCAAACGCCTGCCCACCGAGGCGGAGTGGGAATGGGCAGCCTGCGGCGGATTGGAGGGCAAGGACTATGCCTGGGGCGACGAACTCCATCCTGGCGGTAGAATGCTGGCAAATACGTTCCAAGGCGACTTTCCCTACGCCAACAGCCAACTCGATGGCTGGGAGCGAACCTCGCCCGTGGGCAGCTATCCCGCCAATGGCTATGGACTGGTCGACATGATCGGCAATGTCTGGGAATGGACGCAGGATTGGTATCTCGACCATGGAGCCCGGCTGGACTCCAGCTGTTGCGCCGCCAGCGCCAGTGCCAGGGAGCGCAGCATCGCAACCGACCTTGGCGCCATTCGCATCCCCCGCAAGGTCGTCAAGGGGGGATCTTTTCTTTGCGCCCCGAGCTACTGCAGGCGCTACCGTCCCGCTGCCCGCATGGCCCAGGGCGTGGATACAAGCACTTGCCACATGGGTTTTCGCTGCGTGATCTCCAGCTCAATGCCATGAATATCACTAACGAACTGGCCAAGGAGCGCAATCGGGCGGCCGAGGAGCGCACCTTGATGGCCTGGATCCGCACCTGCCTGTCGCTGATCAGCTTCGGCTTCGGCCTCGACAAA
>Ga0114980_10001800_pt1 | contig 15280 bp, 8 predicted proteins | sample S_140806_EF_Meta_FD_87018 | JGI IMG/M metagenome (GOLD analysis project Ga0114980, IMG submission 87018) | Freshwater microbial communities from Lake Simoncouche, Canada to study carbon cycling - S_140806_EF_MetaG | ecosystem: Environmental > Aquatic > Freshwater > Lake | place: Lake...
GACGGCGAACGTCTCTACAGTGCCTCAGGCACCTCGATGGGACGGATCGACGGCGAGCGGATCTACGATGCCTCAGGCCGCCAGATCGGCCGTGCTGATGGACTTCGACGAATGCAGATCGTCATTTATTTCTACTTCTTTATGTAGGTCGTACCGATCAGCCGGTTTCAGTTCTTCATCAGCGCCTTCGCCATCGCATGAAATGCCGGAAGTGTGACCGGATCATTGGCGCCGTTGGCCGCGACTGGATGTGAACCGTACCGGGCAATCACCATTTCGGCCTTGGGATCGACGTAGATGCTTTGCCCGTGAACGCCCCGCGCCATGATCGCGTCATGGTCGTTATGGGTAATCCACCACATGCTGCGATAGCTCCAACCCGGTAGCAGCGGATAAGCTGCCTTGGCAAAGTCGGCCTTACGCCCGCCGCGCCGAATATCGAGAATCGCAGCTTCGGGCAGGATTTGCTTTCCGTTTGCGCGGCCGTTGTTGCGGATCATTTCTCCGAACCTGGCGAGGTCTCGTAGGCCGGTGTTCAGGCCGCCACCGGCAAACTCATTGCCAACAGAGTCAACCGTAAAGTAAGCGTCCTGTTCCATCCCAAGCTGCGACCAAATCATTTCCGAGAGATTCTGTCCGATGGACTTTCCGGTCACCCGACGAATCACCCATCCGAGCGCATCCGTATTCACCGTCTTGTATGCAAACGCCTGTCCATGTTCCCCAGACTTTTTGACGGTGCGCAAAAAATCGTAAAAGGTTCGAGGACCGTCATAGCCCGGAGGTCTTGGCAAGACGCCCCCCGCGCGGACATGGGCCCAGACTTCCGCTTTAGGGTCTGCGTAGTTTTCCGAATATTGCAGTCCCGTTGTCATATCAAGAACTTGCCGAATGGTGGCATCGGCGAAGGCGGTGCCCTCAAGTTCGGGCACATACGACGCGACAGTTCGGGTCTCATCGAGCTTGCCCTCGGCGATCAGTGACGCTGCGATCACACCGAAAAACGACTTGGTCACCGACATCGCAATATGCTGGCCCTCAGGCTTGAGCACGCCCGTATATCGCTCATAAACAACCTGTCCGCGGTGCAGGACAATAATCCCGTCGGTATATGTGGCGGCAAGAGAATCCTCCCAGTTCATCGGAACCGATTGGCCGAGCGGCAAGAACTCGAGCTTGCCCAAGGACTCGATTTCGCGGCGGGGCAATGTCTGAACCGCGCCAATGCCACGTCCAACCTGGGTTGTCGGGACCAGTTGGCGAAAATTCGAAAAACTCCAGCGCAAACGCGGAAACGAGTAAGCACTGCCATCCGCAAACTGAACCAGCTTGTCCGCGGGGGGTGGCGACCCGACCATCCAGCCCAAGGCTACTGGGTCACTGCGCGCAGCATCAGGAAAACTGGGGGCTGGCGTCTGAGCACCGACCACGGAGGCAGCCGTTAGCAAAGTGAACGCCATCGGGTAATTCAGGAATTTAAACATGTCTCCCTCCTCGGGACTTTCAACCTCAGCGGGAACTGAACGGGCTCTGGTATGGCCGCCCAAAAGCGACCCCCGCAACGATGGTTCCACTCGGGCGCAAGAATATATTGCCCTTTCGCTTGTTGTTTCGGGTGTCCACGAATTCAACTGGGCCTTCGACCAATTCGAGAACCGAGAGATCGGCTGGCGCGCCGATTTGGAGCGTTCCATGTTTGGGAATGCGGCCAATCACCCGGGCTGGAACCTGAGTTGCCATGGACACGACCTCGGAGAGGGAGAATCCCATCCCCAGGAATTTGCTCATCACCCAAGGCAAGTAAGGCATCCCGGGGGTATTACCTGAAAACACATGGACATCGGACGAAATCGTGTCCGGCAGGACCCCCTGCGCGATCGCTGCTTCGGCAATGTTGTAGTCGAAACTGCCGCCGCCATGACCGATATCGAAGACCACACCGCGCCGTTTTGCATCGAGTGCTGCGGGCAATAACTTGCCATCCTGGACAATATTGGTCCCTTCACCATCGATGTTTGGTGCGCCTGAAAAACAGTGGGTCAACACATCCCCGGGGCGAAGCAGGTCGAGAATTTTTGACATCAACGCGCGATCCGATACCCCACCAATGTGGCACATGATTTTTGCAGGCACACCAGAAAGTTCACAGGCCTTCACCGCCCGTTTGAGCGGCTCAAGGCCATGTTTTGCGATCACGTTCTCGCTCATCCGAACCTTGACGCCAAGAACCATGTCGGCATTCTCGGCAACCGCTCGAGCAGCCGCCTCGGGTTGCGCATAGTCGATGTTGTAGAGCTCGGGGACCGGGAAACCGGCGAGACCGGCAACTGCGATATGAATGAATGCAAATTGCCGGGTTCGCGAGGCCGGCACGATAAATCGACGATAGGCAGCAAAATTATTAGCGCCAGCATCACCGGCTGAGACAACCGTTGTCGTGGCCTGGTGAGCGACGAGTTCGTCCGCGGGAATGCCGATCGCAGATCCGTAGGGAAACGTATGACAGTGCAGGTCGATTAGTCCAGGCGTAACCAACTTGCCAGCCGCGTCAAATACCCGTGCGGCTCGGCCCGGGTCGATGACGTTTTCAACAGCTCGGATTTGGCCGAAACGGATACCGATGTCGCGCTTACCCGAAAGTCCCTGACTAGGGTCCAACACATTGGCATTACGCACGAGAAGATCAAACTTCTCGGCCGGATCCAACGCCCCTGAAACCGAAGAAGGAATGGCGCCAAGCGCAAACAGGGACGAGGCGCCCGCAAGCAATTTCCGGCGGTCGAGTTGAGCCATAGCATCAGTCCTTGGTTAGTAACGGCCCCCAAATTCTAAATCGGGGCAAACCGCCTGAAACCTGAATTGGCGCTGACTCAGGGTATCTACGGACAAGGGCGTGATGACTCGAGCGTCTCGATTCACTGAATATCAGGTCCACTCGGACGCCAACGTGTTCATTTCGAGGTAACCCGGACTTGCGAATGAAGCGCCGGGTTACCCCGGCGCCTCACAACCACACTGACGGCGCGCTACGCCGACATTTGAATCACTTCGAAGGAGCCTGGGAAGCGCTTTTTGATGGCGCTTGGGAGGAGTTGTGGCCGGCGCCCTGTGAAGGAGATTGGGCGGGCGTTTGGGTTGCCGTCTTTGAAGGGGCTTGGGCAGGAGTTTGAGAACCGCCGCGTGAAGGGGCTTGGGCAGGAGTTTGGTTCGAGCCCTGGGGTAGGTTCGGAGATTGCGCCATGGTAGATATCCTCTAGTAAGTTTGGGCTGCACGAAGTGAGGCCCAAACTCTCATGCGCAAATGTTGCTCCCGCCCTCTGCTCAAATTCGATCGGGACGTGCTGCGGGTCGCACATCGGCTAGCCATCGAGGCACACGAAAAGACCAGTACTTAACAATAGTCAGTAGAGGTCCAGGCGCAATCGATTCAAGGGCCTGCTTTCGCCAAGCTTCTCAACTGGAAAAAGCCTTGCCATCGGGTAGGGACTGGCGGTGCTCGGACGCCTTATGGCTCGTCCACCAGATCTCCAGCGCGAGCGCACTGGGCCCGACCAGAAACAAGGCGTAGTAAGGCGCGTAGATCACCTCATTCATGCGCAAAATGGTTTCGACCAGCGCAACCATGAACACGACCAGGCACTGCCCCCTCTTCGACTGAACTGTGGTCTTGGGATCGGTAATCATGAAAAAGATAAACAATTGATACATCGGTCCCGTCAGCGGCGCAAGTTCACTCTCGAGACCGGTGCCGCTGAACTGACTGCGCATCAGCGCGAACAAAACAAATGAAACGACGTAGGTTGCGGTGATATGAAGACGCCGCACCCGCCACATGATGAGTGCGCCGAGTGACCAGATCACAAGCATGGCCCAGATGTGGTTACCCCACTGGATGCTCAAACTGCCAACCGACTCTCCCGCGAGAAACAGAATCGCAGCGATGCCGAAATTGGACGGATTCCAGAGATGCCGGCCTTTATAGCGAAGGACATACTTCGAGAGAATCGACAGAGCGGCACAAAGGGCATACGGCCAGAACATCGGTGCTCGAATCAGGATTCCGACGCTGATACCACTGATATATGCGCTTGCTGGATGAATCCAACGTCCGAGTACCAGTCGACCCAGCGCCAGTTCGAGCGCAATGCTGAACCCAATCGCTAACACCGTCCGGGAGAGACTCTCCAGGATCCCGAAGCTCAGATGGCCTGTGATCAGAATCAGCGTAATGAACCCTGGCACAAAATAGGGATTCTCCAGGCTGAACAGCTTGAATCGCGACGCGCTCGAAGCAGCCTGAACAGGCAGGTCCGGAACCGGCATTCGCGAGGGATCGACGGCCATGGCCGGATCGCCTGTCTCTGCAGATGCTGAAACTCTCATATTCATACTGGCTCCCTGATCTTGTGCACCATGCGAATTTGAGGCTGCGCAATCGTCTGCTTTTGTCCAGACGGCCAGCCAATCTCGATCCGATCAATCCTGGTCTCGGAGCCGAGTCCGAAGTGCAGCCTGCGGTCATTCTGGGCTGCGAAACCAACTCCCCCAGATATGGTCTGGGCCTGCTTCTGACCATTCCAATACACCGTGACAACCGCGCCGATCGCACTTCGATTACTTCGGCTGCCCTCGAGATCAAACCCAATCCAGTTACGCGCGGCGTCGGTGGTGTTCTTGTACAAAAGAAGCGGACCACTTTGATTCGCAACGACAGCATCCAGAACACCACGATTCCAGAAGTCGGCTAACGCAACGGCACGACCGTCATACCGATCGGTAACACCAACCGACTGGGCAACCTCTGAAAAACGGCCACGACCATCATTGACCCAGACCCGCTTGGGTTGAAAACCCGCGAGGCTACGGCCGTTGAAAGCCGGCCAGTTTTTCGCGTCATGGATGATTGTGCTGCTTCCCCCAGCCACCTTCGAATAATCGTACCAGTACGAACGACTCTTATCGAGGGAGATATAACCATTCGTCACATACAGATCCATCGTTCCGTCATTATTCAGGTCTCCGAACTGAGCCCCGAAACTCCATCCACCCAGTTCGACGCCGAAGCTTCCGGCCAGATTCTCATACTTTGGCAAGGCGGGATTTGTGGATATCGGCATCCACAAATTGTTGCCCTGAATCAAAATCCCATCCTCCGAAATGTTGCTGACATAAAAGGCAAATCGGCCTTCATTGAGTACATCTCCAACAGACGCGTTCATGCCACTTTTGGGGGCTGCACCGATGCCGCTTTCCTTGCTGACTTCACGAAAACGTCCACCGTCATTGATGAACAGTTCCGAGACACCATAATCATTCGCGACGAATAGATCGGGACGGCCGGTACCGCGAAGGTCAACCGCTGCCGCAGCCAAGGTCCAGCGCTTGTTCTTAAGACCGACTTTTTCAGCGACCTCCTCGAACCGCCCTGAGCCCAGATTCCGAAACAGGTATTTTCGGCCACCGTTCGTCGCATATTCGAAACTGTCTGGCATCATTTTGGTGCTGGACAAATGCCACAAATCGATTTCACTCGGGTAATACCCCGCGACGAACAGATCCAGCAGACCGTCACCATCGAAATCCAGCCAAATGGCCGCGTTCGTATTGAGCCAGGCAGGCAGGCCCGCTTCGACGCTGACTTTGCGAAATCCCCGCCCAGCTTCATTGTGAAAGAGCTCCGGCCGCCCCCATTTGGCTAAAAACAAATCCTCATACCCGTCATTGTCGTAATCGCCCCAGACAGCCGACATCGAAACACCCGTGCCGGATCGATTGACATCGGCAATCGACATGGCCTGGCCAACTTCGGCAAACGTCCCGTCGTGATTGTTGCGATAAAGCGCGTTGAGGCTGTCGGTCGCGCTATTGGTCACGTAGATGTCTGGCCAACCGTCACGATCAAAATCGACGACCGACACGGCCGCACCCATCGAAGCAACCTGCGGCATGATGTGCTCAAGCTTCGGGTCCAGAACCGGAGCGCGATGGACGAAATCAATCCCGGCCTTCTTTGAGATTTCGACAAGGTGAAAGCCATAGCGCGCCATCACTGCGCTCGGGTCTGAATCGGACGCAGAATCACGAGCCCGCAACTGTTGCCTGAACAGATACGGGCTTGCCAGTAGCGCTACAAAAAGAATCGTCAGCCCGATCCTCATCACAACAGCGCGTTTCAGTTCAGGCTCCGCGAACGTAATGCGTGCAGCACCGGGGTATCGGTGACGTAGCGGGTGTGAAATGTGGCCCAGTCACTGGCATTTTTTCGATAGGCGTACTCGTCCTCGAGTTTGCCAGGTGCCGTGGTGTACGCCTTCTCTCTGTGATGCGGAAGTGGCTGAACGGTTCGAGAGAAGGTCGAGTTGTAATCACCATCCTTGATCCAGCCATCGCCGGTAACAACGAAGTCGCGCAACCAACCGGCCGGTGCCGGGGACGGCTCTGGAAAACGGAAGGACATTTCGTCACCCGCATTCATGATGACGTAGCGATCGTCCGCTTTTGCCAGTAACTCCTTGACGTCACCGTAGCGCGTGTAGAAACCAATCAGGTCGCGCCAACGCGGCGCCGTCCCTGCAAGGTTCTTATAGTCGGGTACTTCCGGGGCACCTGCGGGGGGCGCTGCCAGGACCGAATAGCCCCGGTAATGTAGGTCTGCGGTACTGGGTTCGAGTCGGTTGACACGAATTTCAGCATCCGGCCGACCGCGCGCAGACTGTATTTGATCCCAGAATATTTCCAGATTTGTTCGGATCCGAACGCGCTTGGCCTGCCCCGGTTTGAATAGACCACTCAGGTCAAATAGGACAATCTTCTTGCGCCCGGCAGGAAATCCGAGATTCTTTTGAGCCACCCGCCAGCCGCCTTTTCCGTCGGGAATTTCAAGCGTCATTCCCTGGGGCCGCCAGCGTCCAGACTGGCTCAGGGCAACGTTAATCGATGAATCCGTCGGCCGCAATGAACCGTGGGCGATCAGATATAGCGGTGCAGCGCTATCGTCCGTGTCCGCCAGTTCGATTTCAAGGGTGTGGTCACGAGTCACCCCCTGATATTGACCCCGACCAAAGCTGTCAACACTGCGCAGGTCCAGATTCGCAACGAGTTCGGTGACGTCCTTGCCGCGGTCATCGATGGCTCGCAAAACCGGAATTGGCGTCTGAACAACTGTGATCTTGGGCGTCACCGCTGGGATGGCAAATCGTTCATCTGTATAAATCTCAGTGCCAGGCGGATGATCGACAGTCATCAGACCAAATTGATCGTAGTAATACACCTCCCAGAGTTCCGCGGTAATCCTCAGGTCGTAGTGACCATCGCGGGCAACCAACTGGTCCCGACCGATTCGATACCACTCCTCAGTCGCCTCGACTCGGGCAGTCCCAATGGTATTGATCCGCAACCCAATCGCGGAGCCCCAGGGCACCGCATCTTTTACAAAATTGATCCCCCTGCCGTCATAGGCGAACAGAAACGGGCAAGAGCCCTTAAGACGCTGCTCGGCAGCAACCGATTGATCAACTTTGGGCTCGAATTCGGCCTGCAGAACGCCATTGGGCCAAAGCACCCGAACGATATCGACCGATCGCTGTTCACCCAGGCCGAAATGCACTGCGGGCCCCATGATGCGTTGCTTTTGCAGCAGTTGGCCCGCACGCACTTCGATGTCACCCCCAACACCGAACGGGTTGATACGCTGATCGCCGAATGCCTGTGCCGCATGCGGTCGTATCACCTGCCAGTGATAGGACTTGGTGCCAATGTTGATCGCCTGGGCAGCTCGGCCCTGAGCATCCAGGCCGACCAGATCGAGGCGGCCATCTCCGTCGATGTCCGCGACATCGAAGAGAGCTGCCAGCCCCGATACGGAGAGCTGTGTGGCGGCGACCCCGCCCAGCGTGTCACGCAACCAAATTCGCACATTGCCGCCGTCCGCCAAGGGTGTCCCCGCACCAATCCTTGCAACAATGAGATCGTTGACCCCGTTGTTGTCCAGGTCGGCCATCCGAACCCGTAACTCAGCTTCGAGCAAATCGGCTGGGAGGCGAGTCCATTCGCTCAGGCTCAAGGGCTGATCCAAACCCTGATCCGTTATCCTCTTCACCGCACCATCTGCACCAACGATCACGAGACCCCATTGCTCCGGATTTTCAGCGGCGCCCGGGGTCATCGCACGAACCGCCCCGATTTCACGGGGTAGAGAGCGGGGTTGAAATGCGCCGTGGCGCCGGTTCGTGAACCAGTGCAGGCGGCCAGCGGCGTCGATCATGGCCGCATCAGCGGTGCCGTCACCGTCGAGATCGACCCACGCAAACTGGCGCAGTCCCGAAACGCCTTGAAATGGCCGGATCGGGGTGAATGTCTCGTCGCCGTTATTCTGCAACACGATCGGATCGCCTGTGAGACTCCCAAGAACGATATCCAGATCACCATCGGTTTCGATATCGGCTGTCCAGACGCCCTGATAGTTTCCCTTGAGCGCCGATGTTGGCAATCGCGTTGCGGCGGTCACATCGGTGAATGATGGACCATCTGCCTGGCGCAAGAATCGAATCCCCTTGGTACCCGCGAGGACCAGGTCGGTCTTGAAGTCATAGTTGAAATCCATCTGCACAACGCTGTCTGGCGTCAAGACTGCAGACACACCTGGGATCGTTGACGCTTTACCCAGCGAAGGTATTAACAACTGGTTTTCACTGGTTACAGCCAGAATCGGATTGCCCTCCGCGCCCAACGCAATTGCCCCAGCCCAAGTGGAAGTTCTGGCAACGCCAGTAATCGGACTTGCAGCAAAACGAAGGCCGGTGTCCGAGGGCGCCGCCTGTACGGTGGGAAGAACCAGTTTGACGGGGCGACTGAGCGGCGGTGTCTCGGCAACCGAAGGGGTCTTGATTTCAAGATAACTTTCGCGGAACACGGCAACCTGTTGCAGCAGATTGCGAAGGCGAGCCGTGAGCTGACCGGCCGCACGCAAATCACCCGATTGGACGGCTTTGTTCAGCGCAGCAAACTGCTCTACACAATCCGCAGGCCAACGACCTGAACGTTCCTGTAACAGCGCCACCAAATCCTTGAGCGTCGCTGTGTCGCCACGCTTCGCAGCCAACCGGATGGATTCGAGCTGCGCGGCCAAGTTATCGGGGCGCAGAGCGAGGATTTCCTTGAGGAGGCCGAAGGCCTGCTGATCAGCGTCTGCGCCAGCGGCCCGCTCGATCTCCAGCGCCAGGGCATAAGTGATCCGGAGATTTTTGGGTTCGAGCTCCTTTGCTTTGCGCCACTCACTGAGTGCATCACCATCACGCCCTTCGCGGCTATGCATTAATCCGATCAAATACCGGACCGCAGCGTTTTCCGGCGAGATGAGTCGGGCCTGTTCAAGCCGTTCCCGCGCTGCATCGCCCTGCCCCTGCCGCAGCGCCAGTGCCCCCCAATTGGCCCAACCAGCGAGTTCGCCTGGGGCCAACTGAGTCAGTTCGCGGAACCTCGCATCGGCCCGGGCATCGTCTCCGACTTCAAAGGCAACCACGCCCACCCGAAAAGCACTAACCGCCTGTGAATATTCAGCGCTTCCCTCGGCAGGCACTTTCAAGTGTTTGGCAGGTGGGTCCGAACAACTGATCAGGCAAATGCTTGCGAAACCGAGTGTGAGAGTCCGAAGGCAGGCAAGGAACCCCTGTAAACCGCGTGGAATAAATACGCCCTCAATCATCTGATGTAACGAAAAATAATTTGACTTACTAGCCTGGTTGGGCGATCTCTTCGAGCCGACGACGGCGCGTTTCAGGGCCAAAACGCGAGGCCAACAGCAGCGCAAGTGCCATCGGAATGGCGCCAATTAGGGCAACCGTTTTGATTGACGGGGTGGCGATTGCGAGAACCACCAGCGCGATGATGAGGACTCCGCCTAATTTGCACATGCCTGCGACAAAACCTGTGCCTCGGCTACGGATCTCGGTCGGGTAAATCTCGCTGCTGTAGACGGATAAGACTGCTGTCACCGAACTGATTCCCCACACCGGAATGACGAGCAGGACATAGAGCAGTGCCCGATTCTGTGCAAGCTGATCGCTGAAAAAGACGAATCCAAATAGCGCCGCCGAGGTGAGTCCGACCAGCAGTATCAACGTCTTCTTACTGCTCCAGAACCCGTAGAGCCAAGCCACCAACAATGTCAGCGGGAACGCCATCATCGATGCATTACGTAAAATCTCATCGGCCTGAGTGAATCCCATCTTGCGCAAATTTGTCGGAATCCACAGGTTGAAACCAAACAATACGAGACCCGAACCGAGGGCAACAAAGGAAACCAGCAAGGTGGGGCCGAGCAGTTGAGGGCTCGCCAGATCGAACCAACGGGCAGGCTGCCGAATGGTGAGGACGGGCTCTGGACGAGGCACCATCACAAGCTTAGCGCCGTAGCGCGCCATCACCGCACGGGCTTCGGATTCCCTGCCCTGGGATAACAAAAATCGCGGGGACTCAGGAACCCAGCGGTTCATTAAAATAAAAAGCACGCCCGTCGGCAGACCGATCAGCCACAGAATGCGCCAGCTGTAAGTCGGGACCATCGCGGCCGCAAGCCAGCTCGTCAATACATAGGCGCCGGCAATGTCGGCACCGACGAGAACCATCAGAAATCCACGATGTCGGGAAGGCATGGTCTCAGCCAATAGGGCATAGCAGATCGGCAGCATCCCCCCGACTGTCAAACCCATCAGAAAACACATCGCAACGTTCCACCAGAAGTCGGGCATCGCACCACAAATTGATGTCCCGATAAATCCAATGCCGGCGAAAAGAATCGATCCGCGCCGACCGATCCGGTCTCCCAACCAACCCCAGAGGAAGGAACCCAGAACCGTACCGGTGATACCCGACAAAGCGACCCAGGCAGCCGGCGTGGTCCCACCCGGATTCAGGGGCGACAGAAGGTTATATTCGATCGTCATCCCCGGCATCACGAAGGCCAATGCTGTGGGTTTCATGATGTCGATGGTGACGGCAACGGACATTGTCAACAGTAAGCCAATGTGGGCCGGGCTGAGCTTGGCCTCATCCATCGTCTGGATCTCGAAGGAATGTGTGCCCTCCTTCATGCCGGTGACTGCTGGCGGTAGAAGTCCATAGAGACACGCCCCAAGGCCAAGGACGATCGCGAGCATACCCAGCATCATGGGAGCGTCCATCGGCATGCCCACCAACTGATACCCCATATCCTGGCCCATCAGATACATCGGCAGGTGACAGGCCGCGCCCACAGTCACAGCCAGAGTGCCAAGCCAGAAGGCGAGCGGCCGCGGAAATGCCAAGCGACCTGAACGTTTAGGCAATGATGAGTCGTTCAAAGAGTCGTTCATATTTTGCGTCTCAGAGAGGTCATTTGGCTGCGATGGGTTTCAAGGCGCTGACGCCTTCGGAGATTTCATAAATCCGATCGACTTCGAACGGCCCCTTGAACTCCTGAACCAAGCCGCTCCCCGGCCATCGAATCCGGATCTGATCGATTTGATTGCCCTGACCCAGACCGATGTGGGGGCGCAAGCTGGACGCACCGAAACTACCGCCACTTGTTACATCGCGATGTACCGCGCGCGACGCGCCCGAGGCCTCACTTACATCGACCTGGATTCTTGCACCGACGGCGAAGCGGTTGCTGGTTTTTCCCTTGAGCCGCAACTTCACCCAGTGATTGCCATGCCCGGGGTTTTTAAAGAAAGCACTCCAGAACTTGTCGACTGGAAACACGCCACCAATGACAGCGAATACATCCTGATGACCGCTGCCATCAATGTCACCAAAGGCAACGGCATGCCCCTTCTGCAAATGACCGAAACCACCTGATGTGGTGACATCCTGAAACGCTTTTCCGGCATCGTTGCGAAACATCCGGTTCGGAATGAGGGTCGTCAAGTTCGGGTCACCGGTGCCGAGATAGAAATCCAGCCATCCGTCGTTATCCAGATCGCCGAAATTGGCGCCCATTGTTAACAACAACTTGTCGAGCCTGACCTCCCTGGAGACATCGGTGAATGTGCCATCACGATTGTTGCGATAAAGCCTGGAGCGCTCCCCAACCGCCTCGCTCGCGTTGCCAAGATATTCCCGAACGATATTGGCCAGGGTTGCCGAATAACCGCTGACAAAGAGATCAGGCCATCCGTCGTTGTTGTAATCAAAAAACCAGGTAGTGAAGCTCCGTGCAGGTTCTGCCACACCAGCAGACTGAGTCACATCTTCGAACTGTGGGACACCATTCCGATCGGTCTCCCGATTACGCAGAAGATGGTTGCCGCCGCCCCAGGAGGTGACATACAGGTCCTGTCGGCCATCGTTATCGTAATCAGCCCAGACGGCTCCCTTCAGGAAACCCTTGAGTGCAATACCCGATAGCGCCCCGACCTCCCGAAAGGTGCCGTTACCGTTGTTCAGAAACAGTTCAAAGTTCTTGGTGTCGGCTGGCCATTGAATCTTGGATCGCTCGATTTCATGACCAACAAACAGATCCAGCAGACCGTCGTTGTTGACATCGGCCCAGGCAGCCGTATGGGTTGGGTAGTAATAAAGCAGACCCGCCTTTGCTGTCACATCGGTAAAGGTGCCATCGCAGTTATTGCGCAACAACGAAGGCGGAAACCGACCCTTGTCATGAAGCCAGGCGCCGCGCAGAACGAGCGCATCGATACAACCGTCATTGTCATAGTCGGCCTGGACCATATTGAGTCCACCCAATATCCCCTTGAGGCCAGCGGACTCAGTCTCGCGGGCGAACGTTCCATCGCCTTTGTTTCGAAAAAACTCGATCTGATCGCCGATCCCCATGTGGGAAATCATCAGATCGAGATCGCCATCATTGTCAAAATCTTCGAGGATGACGCCACCGGCGGCACCAAATTCCACAATCCCTCGACTTGTGGCTACGTCGCGAAAGCGCCCGATTTCGTAATCGGACTTGAACGTATTTGGATCAATGACCCATTGCTTTGGCACCTTGCCAGGGTAGGAACCCAGCACCATGTGACTGATATTGAGCAGCCAGCGATAAACGAGCGCATTCTCGGCGTTGGTCTTGGGATCGGCGAGAAGTTCAGCGTAGCGGCTTGCCGCCTCCAAAGCACCCGTCTGTTGACGATGCTGCCCGTCACGCTCGATCGGGAACAGGCAAGAATCGGGATTGGGATTCCAGTTGCAGTTCTTGTTTTCACCCATCCGAAAGTAGGCAAAGGCGAGGTCCGCTTTGATGGTCTCGGCAACGGTCTGCGGCAACGACTTGCCAACCTCACCCTGCAGTGTTTCCAGAAGAGCAATGGCCGCTTCGCTGGCTCCCGCAAAAACGTAACGCTGGGCCAGTTCGCGTGACAACTGAAACTTCTGAACGGGATCCGTGGCCTGAGCAATCAAACCCTTGAGGGCGGAGATTTTTTCTGACTGCTTATCCCAGGGATTGTCCCAGACGCCTTCCGCTTGCTGTAACGCAGCCAAGGCCCCACGCATGTCAAATGGCGGGCTCGGAGCCTCTCTGCCACGCAGAAAAAAAATACCGCCTGCGACGGCGAGCACGAACAGAACAAGGCCGACCAGCAACGACCGCCGCGGCTGAAAACCACGGGTGGCAGGCTGTTGAGAGGATGGGCGGCTGCTTGATTCGAGCATAGTGGCGATGCGCGACTTTGTCGGAGAATCACACAGCCGTCAGGAGGCTGCTGACGACTTTGTCAACGCAGCAGCCGGACTGCGCGGCGAAAAAATCGGGTCCGAAGACGACCACCCCTCCCGGACGGCTCGACCCTGAACGAAGCGGTCAAGATTGCGCTTAAGGAAATCCAGGTCAACAGGCGCCTTTGTGCGCTCATAGTAGGCAATCGTCTGGCCCTGAAGCGTTTTCGCAGCCTCGAAATCACCAGTCTCTGCGAGTGCCATCGCAAGCGTTTGCCCGACCGTTGGACTCGGCGCTTTTTGAAAGAGCGTTTTGGACAGGATCAGAGCGCGGGTGCCGTTACGTAGGCTCGTATCGGTCGAAGTCGCCAGGATCCTTGCCAGCAGATTCATCGCTTCGCCGCTCGGAGTCGGACCGTCAACGAGCGGCTCCAGTGTCTTCCGGGCATCTGAAAATCGGCCTGCCTTGATGAAGGCCAGGGCTTGCGAAATCTGCACCCGCGGGGAACCAGGGGATCGGGACAGCGCCTGGGCGTACCGATCAATCGCCTCCTGAACGCGCCCCGTTCGCATGTACAAATCGCCGAGATAGACGCAGGCCTGTGTGTTTTCCGGGTCAAGGCGGATCGCGGCTGAATAGGCTTTTTCAGCTGGGCCATCCTGACCCTGGCGATCGAAGAGCACCGCCAGACTCAGGTTGGCCAGGGCGATCGAGTCGTCCATCTCGAGTGAACGAACCAGAACCTTTTGCGCCTCTTCGATACGCCCGAGGTTGGCAAGCGAAATACCCAGATTAGCAAAGGCTTCCGCGTTGCTGGGGTCGGCAACGGTCGCCGCGCGAAACGCGACCTCTGCGAGATCGAATCGCCCGACCTTACCTTCCCGTTGTCCGCGGCGCAGAAGCACCTTGGAAGCCACCACCTCAGCCGCCAGCGCATCGGCGGCCGGATCGGACACACTCGGGTCAACCCCGCGCGGATCGAAACGCGCAAGGCTTTGCTCGGCTTTCGCTGCATCGCCTGAACCCCGATAAGCGATGGCCAGTGGTTGATACAAGTGCAGCCCGTTGGGCCACAGCTTGATGGCCTCCTCGAAATGCTCAATCGCCTTGGGATAGTCCTTGCGGATCATCGCGAGTTTAGCGAGACCGACCTGTGCGGTGGCCTGCCCGGCTTTAACCTGATTGGCCTCTTCGTAAGCTTTTTGTGCGGGCTCGAGCTTGCCCATTTGCAGGTAGGACTGCCCTAATGAAACAAGAGTTGGTAAGTCCTTCGACTGAATCGCCCGCGCCGCCTCGAATGCTTCAAGCGCCTCAGGGACTCGACTGGCATCGTTGAACAGATGGCCTTGCAAATAGGGCCAGCGGATCTCTTTCGGAGCGAGTTTGCGAGCATTGGCATAGGCCCTCTCCGCTGGCTGGACCAAGTCCTGCGCATGAAAAGCCATGGCCAGTTCACCATAGGCCCTGCCCAGGACCTCGTTGCTGGGCTTGGTTGCCGAAATCTGATCGAGTTTGGCCTTGACGCTCTCAAGCTTGTTACGAACCGAGGGCTCAAAGGCACTGGAATCTGGCATCGTCATCGGTACTAGTTCGACCTTTGGGTCGCTGCACCCCATGACCGCCAACGCCACC
>Ga0114980_10001804_pt1 | contig 15265 bp, 14 predicted proteins | sample S_140806_EF_Meta_FD_87018 | JGI IMG/M metagenome (GOLD analysis project Ga0114980, IMG submission 87018) | Freshwater microbial communities from Lake Simoncouche, Canada to study carbon cycling - S_140806_EF_MetaG | ecosystem: Environmental > Aquatic > Freshwater > Lake | place: Lake...
AAATTGTTTATCGATTGAGCGGTAGACATTACAGAACAAAAGAAGAGTATGACGAGTTAAGTCTCAATGAGGCAAACACGAAATTGCAAGAACGCGGTGCTGAAAAGATTGAGTTGTAATACTTCTTCCTCTCGCATCTAGTTATTCCATGATGTCTTCATGATTGGAGTATAAACTCTGATATTTTTTGAATAGTTGACACCATAAAAAAGGCCCTATAGGGGCCTTTTCTTTTTTTTACGAAGTAAATCCATCTGATTAAACTCCAAATTTTTGTTGAGCTTCGCTCAAGGAGAATTTGTTGTTCACAAGAGCACCAGGTTCCACTTTTGCATTCGAGCAAGTTGCTACTTGCACTTTAATACCGGTAGAACTTAAGAAGCCGTCTTCAAAATTACCAACCAACATATTGCCTCTGCATTCAAAGTCATCTACTTTTTTGTCACTGATACTAGCAAGTGTGTCTGAGTCTTCAGCGAATTTTTGCCCGTGGTATACACGGAGGTCTAATCCAAATACCTCTTTGAACTGATCTCGAAGTCTACCAACTGACATTCTGCCTGAAATGTTGAATTCTGCCATAAAAATTATGTATTAAGTTGTTTTGGCAAATATGTGTTTGAAAATCAATCTAAACAAATTTATTTGTTATGCTGCGCTCACCAGCAACTGAAACAATTTTCTTGTTCAAGATTATCAATCAAAGGTGAGGGCATTGCGTAAAAGAAATTGAGACCGGTAACTCTTTCAACGCTGTCAATGGCCACGGCAAAATTGGATAGGGGAGACTTAGATGATTTGTTGGGAAGAATGAATCCGATTCCGTGCATTTCAGGGGCGCGGCTATCGATTATGACTTTGTAGTAATAGTTGGGCACTGAAACACCATTGGGGCCTATGGTGGGAAGGCCTTTGGTTAGAATGGGGCCTGTCACCACATAAATTGATTCGTGTTCATCTGCCCATGTGCGCATACAGGTTTCTAGCTTTTTCCAAATGCCTCTATTGAATGCCGGAATCTGCGGACTCATATTACTGTAGTAAAAGCTTTCGTCCATAGAGGTTTTCGACCATCCCATATCGGCAGCAGGTGCTAGGTGCCCTCGGTCATACCCGGAGCGTGCATAATCTTCATCACTTGCGGTGCGAGTAGATATCGATGGATCCTGCTTAAAATGGTTGCTACGCTCTTCTTCACCATGAGCTTCAGCTCGAGTTAGTTCATAGGCCACCCATCGCGCTTGCTCGTGCGTTTCATCGTAGAGTAGTGTGAAGCCGGAGTAGTAGGTGACCCTATCGTTGATGCTTGTTGCGGGTAATTCAGGATTTTTATTGGACAAAATATCTTCACCTGAATTGTGAGTATTCTCAGTGTCGGACAATACTTGTTCGGTTTGCTTGGGTGAAGAGTCTGATTTACTTGTTTGATTGATGAGGTAGGCAATGCTTAGAATAAGCGCGATAATTATGATAATCAGGACTAGGCTGCGCATATTGGGTTGTTTTATCTGCAAACTTAGGACTCGGAAATCTCTGAATTGTGTAAAGATGAAAATCTTGTCTCAATTTGAATTGAATGATGGTGGTACTTTGTGATTTTATTGCAGCGATTGGCACTCATCGAATTGGAAGTTCGCTACGAGGTAGATTGTGTTCCTATCATGAACTACGTCTATTGTGGAAGGACTTTGCAAAACATGCAATCACCGGCGGTGGGCTTCTACGAGGTGCTGAAATGTACCCATGGCTGCATCCGCTTCAAATGGCAGACAGAAGAGATTTACAGGGTGTAATCGCTGTGCACAGATGAAGATGTTCGCCTATCGGTGAAGTAATGGAACAAGAAGTTTCAGGAGGCCAGATATACGATTACTTTATCGAAGGCCAACTTTCACTTTTACAAGTGCTCGAGGCAGTCTGTTACGACCGGGAGAACCAGTTTTTCTGCAGTGCGCTCATTGCCGTAAAGGCCCTGCTTCTTACGTTAGGATTACACCTGTAATTGGAGTCCCATGCCAAGTGAATAATACAGTCCTAAGGAATCACTTCCCATCCTTCTCCAAACCCGCAATCAACTGCTCAATCGCACTGCTTTCCTGAGCGATTGATGTTTTGATGGCTTGGAACAATTGCTCTTGCTCGCGAATGGCTCGTTCGGTTTCGGATACTAGTGGCCAATTTGAATTGCACGAGTAGATGCGTTCTATGCCGGAGGTCTTCGTTTTGAATTCGGTTAATATGCTTTGTGCATTACGCTGCACGGGGTCCATTTCGCGCAGCTTGGACTGTATGTTCCGAACGTGCTCATTGACTCGGTTAAAGGTGGGCGCTGCTGTAGCTCCATATTGGGCGGAGGCGCGGTTTACTTCTGCTTCGTATTGAACGGCCTCTTTTTTGGCTGACTGAAGGTTGGTGTTCAATGTGGCCAGTGCTGTTTCGAATTGTTTCGTGTACGTCTTTACTTCGCATACTTCAAGCTTCGATACGATGTTGGTGTTCACATAGGTGTTGAAGGCGGTTGCTTCGGCCACTACTGAATTGCCTTGCTGCTGAAGGGTTTCGAAACTCTCCTTCATCTTGGCCTTGGTCTGCTTCAGTTGCGACCACTCTTCTGTGCCCGATTCAATGCGACTCTTGCCATGCGTGTAGGCTCTAAATTGCTGATAGTCGTTGTTGACCGTTTGCTTCATTTGTTCCAACCCACGCATCTCACCCTCGAGCTCTCGCATCATTCCATCTGCTTGCTTAAAGGCATCCGATTTTTGTTCACACGGTATGTCACGGTATCCCTTCTCCAATTCCGCGACTTGTGCTTTTAGGGTAGTGAGCGTTGTGTTGACCTGTTCAACGGTCGATTTCAAATTCGAGTCGACATCCGAGGTTGTATAATACACTTTGCAGCCTGTCAAGAAAAGTAAGCTGCCGCATGCGCAAGCGGAAAGAAGCTGAACACGATTCATAGGTGCAATATAGGAATGCGAATGATGAGTGAATCGTCATGCTCCATTCTCCTTTGAAAAGTTTACAGTCCGTCCCCAGGGCCCCACGATGAACAATACCGCCCTTCAATAAGGTTTGCGCCTATTAAGCGCATTGATCGCCATCGCATAACACTCCAACATTTCTCATCGTGCTTCTTTGAATGGATGGCTGTTCTCATTCCAGCGTGTGACATTCGATGATTCGCATGCAAAGGGCTGGCGAGGGATTTAGCTTGGTCATTCAATTTCAGTTCTGTCGTTTTCAATAGATCGATTCGGCGAATTGGAGATTGAATGAACAACTAAATCTATTTTTTAAATGAAAACTCTATACACTCATTTTTTGGTCACGGCCTTGGCACTGCTCATTTTTAGCTTGACGTTACAAGCGCAATCCGAATACTATGTTTCTCCAAATGGTTTTGGTGGAGCCGGAACGATTAGTGATCCCATGGATTTCCAAACGGCCTTGGATCTCGCCACAAGTGACAATGAGAACAGTAACATCTTTCTGCAGGTAGGTGTTTATTCAGCCACACCGTATGTCTATGTCGGTGATGCGGATGGCGATGAGATGGATTTGTTGATTCGCGGCGGTTTCGACGCTGTATTTGGTTCTATCGCTGATGGCGCAACTTCGGTTCTCGATGGCATGTCGGCCAGCCGTTGCCTTGATATCAACGCTAACACGAATGGGTTGGCCTATACGGTGAGACTTTTCGGATTGACATTTCAGGATGGTTATGTAAGTGGGGAGAACGGCGCGGGTTTGAGGTTTCAGACTGCCACTGCCAACGACATGCAGCTGAATGTATATGACTCCAATTTCCATAATAACGCTGCAGTTGGAAACGGGTCGGGTGGTGCCATTTATGCGAATTCGAATTTGTCTGTTTACACGTCCAGTTTTAGCGAGAATACCGCCTATAACGGTGGTGCTATTTTTTCTGCAAAAATTGAAGGAAACGTTTCGCCCACGCACGCATATGTAATCGATAATAGTTTTGTCGGAAACGAGAACTATGGCAACCAGGGAAGCACCATTTGGACCAATGCGGAGTTCTTGATGGGCGAGTGCATAGTTGAAGGAGAAACGGATGGCTCTTCGAGCGGCAATGGTTCTGCCATTTGGGGCAATACAGGTTCAAGATTGACTGTGCGAGCCAGCGTGTTCAGGAATCTGAATATCGAATACTGGGGCGCTGCGATTCAGACATTCGACGGCGATATAATTGTGAGTAGTTCCTTGTTTCAGCACAACAATGCGGGCTTGATCAATGGTTTTGGAGCCATTTCTTACTTTCATAACAACGGTGTCTTGCCGCGCGTGGTATCGATTTCCAATTGCACGTTCTTGAACAATACCTCGAGTCTCTATGATTTGGCTGCGTGCATCCATTTTAGAGGCGATGCCGATGACCAATGCACAGTTGTCAATTCGATTTTTGCTGAGAATGGTTCAAATCCGGTTTATGCTGAGACGGGTGCAGGTTCGATTTCGTATAGTTATATCGATGCGGGGTATGATGGCTTCACCAATGGAGGCCATCTTATCTCAGGCGACGCAGGTTTTGTTTCTTCCACCAATTTGCAGTTGACCGATAACTCGATTTGTCGCAACGCAGGTGATAACGATGCAGTAGATGGTGCTTATGATTTGAATAGGGGCATGCGACTGTTGGGTGAATTTGTGGATTTGGGTAGCTATGAATATAATTATGCACCCTCCGATATAGGGTTGACAAATACTTCAGTGATGGAGAGTGCCAGTGGCGTTGAATATCTTGTTGGGCTATTGAGTACAGTAGAGAGTGAGTCGGGTGATGTGTTTACCTATGAACTCGTGGCAGGCGATGGTGAAAATGATGCCGACAATGCGTTGTTCTATACGATTGGTGATATGTTGTATATCAATACAACGTCCGATTTTGAAACTCAGTCGTCGTATGCTATTTATCTGCGCACGACCGATTCCTATGGTCAAACATTCGACACGGATTTTGTGATTGATGTGATTGACGTGAATGAGACGCCTATAGTGGGAAATGCCGTCCCTGATCAAGAAGCAGAGGTTTCTCATCCGTACTACTATCAAATTCCTACCGATCTTTTTGTTGATTTAGATGCGGGCGATGTATTGACGGTAACAGCGCTGCAAGAAGATGGAGAGCCATTGCCTGCCTGGCTGTCATTTGATGGTAGTATTTTCTCGGGAACCCCAATTACACCGGAAGAACTCTCCATTAAAATACACGCGGTCGATTTAGGGCTGTTGTTTGCGGATGTTGTTTTTCAGTTGGAAATCACGCCGACTGCTGTGAGTGAGTTGGCCGGGTCGAACGTAAAAGTGTATCCTGTGCCCGCCGTTGATTACCTGAGTATAGAGGTGCATGGTATCACTCAGAAACAGATGGCGAACGTCGTTGATGCTAAGGGTATTACCGTCAAGCAAGTAATGCTAGGCAATGGGGTCAATACAATTGATGTTACAGAGCTTTCAGCCGGCTTGTATTCTATTCGATTCGACAGGTTGCATAGTGTGAAGATTGTCATTCGCTGAAGTTACTAATGAAGTCAGCTCGTGCTTAAATATTAGGGTTGCACTGCGGCAAGCCTCGAGATACTTGGTAGATATTGAAACAATTAAAAACAAATGAATATGAGAAATTTCAAGTTCTTAAAATTGGTGTTTATTATATTTTTATTCAGTGACGTTGCAATGAGCCAGTCGGTCATTAGCGTTGTGCAAGCAGATGGTAATTCTGCATTCTTCGGAGATTTACAAACGGCCGTGGCTGCTGCCCAATCGGGCGATTTTATTTATGTGCCGGGTGGTACTTTTTCGCTGGGCAATGATACCATCAAGAAGAGCCTCACCATCATTGGTGCAGGTCACTATCCTGATTCTACATTGGCAACGAATCAGACCATTATTGCCGGAACTATCCGAATTGGAAACGGTGCTGATGGTTTGCATCTGGAGGGGATGTTTATCAGTGGCGATGTTTTTCTGACGCATGCGGTAAACAATTATCAAAGAGCTGATAACGTAATGATTCGAAGATGCAGCGTAGGGAATATTACGAGTAATGGCAGCGTCTTTACACAGAATGAGCCCGACACGAGTTTCAGCAGAAACTGGCAGATAGTGCAGAATGTTATTCGGGGTGACGTCAACCTTGGCTTCATGAAGGCGTTCAATATGCATGCGAACATTGTAAACGGGCATGTTTATAATGCCTTTTGGGGAGGCACAATCACGAATAATGATTTCTTATACATCTCCCAAAGTGATCGTGTTTTTGCCGGTGTGCGCTATTGCACCGTCAAGGATAATATCTTCTATACGAATTGGGATATTTCATACCCTGGTTATGCGTGCGACGCTCCTGCATGCGGTAGCTATGGAAATTCCTTTCTCAATAACATGTTCGCTACCGCTCCGAGTGGTTTGAATCCGGGTGTAGTGGTCGCCGAAGTGAATAATATCTTTAGTGTTTCTGCAGATTATTTCTTTCAGAATTTCTCTCAGGGGGGCTTCAACTACAATTATAATTTTCAATTGATAGCGGGGAGCCCCGGAATAGGCGCAGCATCGGATGGTACGGATATAGGCATCTATGGGTCGAACGACCCTTACAAGGATTCGGCAGTGCCGTTCAATCCGCACATTGGCTTCAAGAATATCGGTTCGAATACAACTCCCGATGGCATGCTGCAGGTACATATTCGTGTGAGTGCACAGGATAGATAACTGAATCTGGATGTGGTTGTATCGTTTTTTGATTGATACAGTTCACTTCAATTAAAATCCATTGATATGAAAAATAGGTACAGTTGTAATCTTGGATTTTCCGATCCAATGCGTTGTTTGGAGAGAATGAAAGTACGTCTCAGTATTGTTATTGCATTGCTCTTCTCTCTGAGCGCGATTAGCCAAAATCATTTGACCGGATATGAATATTGGTTTGATGATAATTATGCGGAGCGTATTGCTTCTACGTTGTCACCCGCGAGCACAGTTGAACTTAATTCACACGTCAACACACAGAGTCTTTCATTGGGGCTTCATGTTTATAATGTTCGATTCATGGATGACAGCAGTCGATTTAGTTCGGTTTTAAGCCAAGTCTTTTTGAGTGGCGGAAGCCAGAATTTAATCGATGCCGTGCAATATTGGTTTGATGATGATGTGCAGCCTACATTGGTTGAGATCAGCCCTCAGCTGAATTACTCGTTCACCACCTCTGTTGATGCATCTGCACTGACAGACGGGCTTCATCGCATACACATGCGCTTTCGGGAGAGCGGTGGAATTTGGAGCGTAGCCATAGGTGCGTTTATACAGAAGTGTGGAAGTAGCAGCTCGATGCTCAATCAGATTAAGGGATATCGGTATTGGTTGGATGATGCCGCGGAAAGCGCTGCCAATATTGAACTCGGTGTAGCTGTAAGTCCCTTTGAGTTGGTAGAGACAATCAACATGCAGCCGATACCTCATGGTGTTCATGTGACACACTATCAATTCCAGGATCTTGCAGGGGCATGGAGTGTGGTGCTATCGGATACAATCATGAAAGATCCATTTCCCATTGCACAATTTACCGCTTCGAGTACACACGTTTGCATGGGCGATTCCATTCAATTTTTTGATTTGAGTTTAGATGCCGACTCGGTCTATTGGAGTTTTGGCGATGGCGAATTCGTTGCGCAATCGAACCCCTTTCACGAGTTCGATATGCCGGGTGTCTATGATGTAGCACTCACTGCTATTGATTCTGCGTCTGGTTTGGATAGCACGTTGGTTATAAGCTCTTACGTTACGGTATGGGGTGATGCCTCTGCGGTATTTGAGTCGGATATCAATGGGGGAGAGGTGCAGTTCACCAATTCTTCGGTACAAGCGTCGAACTACTTCTGGAGTTTTGGTGATGATACTACATCCGAAGAAAGTGCGCCTGAGCATACGTATAGCGCCGATGGCACGTATACCGTGATGTTGGTGGCAACTAACCTTTGCGGAAGCGATACTTCCTACGCGAACATCACCATCACGGATGTTGGAATTGCAAGCAATGCGGGTTTACGTGGGATTTCGATATTTCCGAATCCGTTTCACGACGCAGTTCAAATCACGATCAAGCAAGGAACGACCTCGGCGCTGAGTATTGAACTAGTGGATGCCAGCGGCAGGGTGGTTGCCACCTTGATGAGTCAGCGGATTGTTCCCGCAGAGTATAGACTTGACTGGGCAGCCCCATCACTTCAGGCAGGCTTGTATATGTTGAAGATTCGAAGCGATGATAGCACTGTGTATTATCGGTTGGTGAAAATGTAGAATACGGATGTCGTCAAGAGTACGAATGATTACTCACGGGCAATCGTTATCTCATCCGATGTTACGCGGTTGCTTGCATTGCCTGCGCGGTCGCGCAATTCAAAGGTGAGGTGGGTAGTTTCAATGGAGTCATTGCCCATGATGAATAAAGGTCGAAGCACTACTTTCAAACTTCCTCGCGTGTGCAGCGTTTGCAAATCGGGAGTGAGTGGATCGATATGGTAGCCGTCTTGTTCCGCGAAACGTTCGTCGGCTACAAACAGGCTGTGCTCGTCAGGGTCGGTGGTACCAATGTCGCCTTGATGGTCTTCATATCCAATCGTAACTTCAATTGCATTGTTATATTCTACGCAGGAGGTTGATGATATGCTTTTCAATTCGATAACCGGCGCTGCTGTTTCATGGTCTTTTTTACATCCGTAAATGAATACACAGACGAAAAAGAAGTTGAAGTATATAGTGCTTTGTAGCGTCATGGTATTTGAAAGCTGTAGATGGCGTGCCAAAAGGGCGCGGAACCGCTGTTAGGTATGAATGAATCGGCTCCTTGCACTCCGTCGTTGAGACGCAGTCGCATGTAAACGGTTTGTCCTGAAAATGGCGAGAAATCAATCAGTGAACGCTTTGTGAAAGTTGCCATGGCGCCACCGAAATCGACACCATAAACGGCAAGGGTTGGCTCGAAAACACCATTGGCTAACGACTGAAAATCGGTAGCTGATGTTGAAAGGTCCCAGGCTAGGGTTTGGTAATTAAACAGGCCTGCATTGTCGTCGTAGGGATAAATGTAAACATCCGCTACTCCTCCGAATATAACATACGGCCCAATCCCTGAAAAGCCTGGTATGCCTCGTTGAAATTGGGTGGTAGTATTTCCGGGAGGAAATACCATCATACCATAATTCATCGGCAGCAGGTTGGTATTGGCCGGAGGAGCAGGGTTGCCTGAAACATCCGGTGCACCGGCCATGATCCAACTCTTGATGGCGGCGATATACTCACTTTTCTTTTTTGGCCAGTCTGAGTTGTTTTCAACGGCAAGTGGCATTACACCGCTCGAGTTGGGAAGGAATCGCATCAAGCGCTCATGAAGCAAGGAAGATGAGGTGTCGTATGGTACTACTCGGTAGCTGAAGCTATTGCTCAAATCATTAGCAATTACGGGGTGGTTCACCAAGGTGTTGTAGGCGCTGTTGAGCGTTCGAAAGTCGGGCTCAAAGGAGCCGTCGTGACAGCCACTGTTGGCGCAGGTGGGCTTGAAAACCTGCTGGTAGAGATACGGGAAGGAGCCCACAGGGAATTGGGTAGTTGTTTCCTCCGTTTCGGGCTCTTGAACATCGGAGTAGGGATTGTAGCTTTCTTGCTTGCATCCCATGATGAGCAAGAACGCGATGAATATGAGGAGAGGTCGCATGCGCATCAGATTAAATCAAAAAATGATTGAGCCGACGGATCAGTGTATCCGGCTTGTTGCACGGCTTCTTTCACGCCAAGCAAATCTGCCACAGTCATCATGGCGTCGCTCACCTGTCCGATGGCCGTGCCTTCACTTCCCAAGGTAAGGTTGGCCGGCACGGTGGGGCCTGCTAGCAAGGCAAAGATGCGCTTCGAGTTCTCATCGCTGTGGTCGAACGACACAAAACCGTTGCTGTCTACAATGGCATTGGGTTCGTCGTTACGGCCGCATTCGGGTATGCAAATAAGGGTTGTGTTCCCTGCCATTCCGGGTATAGACTGAATGGTGTTCCACAGATGACCAACCGCATGGTCGGCTCTGTGCATGGCTTTGATGTAGGAGGTGAAGTTATTGTGGCACGCATCGACATCATTCAAGTTGACGCACAAAAATGCCGGCTTAAACCACTTCAATACTTCCACGGCATAGCCCATGCTAAAGGTATCTCCGCTGTCTGTTGCGGGAGGCAGGTCGATAGTGCCTGAGTTGGTGCGTTCGTTCATCTCCTTCATGAACAGTTTGATGTTTTCCTTCTCTTCGGTGGTATTTCCCAGTGCATCCAGCTGCTGGTCGGTCATGGAGAAATTGGAGTCGAGAAAACTCTTCAAGCGTAGCATCGGAGACCACTCACTCTCGGGGTGATAGGTCTTCATGTCACCTATGTAGGTTTGGCTGTTGGGGTGAAATGTAATGGTAGGGGCAAAAAAGTTAGCGCCGTAACGAATGCCGTAATCGGGATGAGAACTGTAATTCAGCAAGGGGATTGAACCACCCACACTGTTTCCTACAAACCAAACATCGCTCGCTGCATAGCCTCCGTGCCTGCGCAGGTATTCGAAAATAGTGGGTGCAACAGGTCGTATGCGAAGTCCTTGGCCTACGGGGTCGGAGCCTTGCAAAATAGAGTTGAGCGCGCCGTAGTGTCCCGTATTGAAGGCTCGCACTTCATTGAACAGAGTTCCTTGCGCTTGCAAGGGTGTGGTCAAAATTGAGGGAATGGCAACACTCCCGTCGCCTGTACCATATAGTATTTGAGAATTGGGCGGCGTTCCGCTGAGCATGTTGTAGAGCAGGTTTCCTTCGGCTGTTTCGCCGGGTTGCGCATCGGCCAGGTAGCGTTTGCCGGCCGATTCTTGGTGACGAACCCCACCGGCAAACATGACCAGCACAACGTGTTCGCCCGACCGGCTTCCGGTCGATGCAAACAATCGACCCGATGGCAGCAGCGTAGGTGCTAGAGTGGCGCCTGCAACTGCAAGCCCCGACTTTTTTATGAAGTCTCTCCGATTGGTCATGCGCTTAATAGTATAAGTATTCGTTCGACAAGGCAAAAGCGAAGTAGACAAGCTCCGGTGTGTATTCCGGCTGCGACTCGATGAATTGGGTTACCCACGCTTTTTCGGCAGCACCGGGGAGTCTCAAGTAAAAGTTCTTATAGGTTTCTTCAACGAAAGCACCCACGTTACCCCGCATTTCCTCCATACTTGGCAATTGCACATCGGGCGTGTTGAAGAAATTCGCGATTACTACTTCGCGAGCCAACAGTTGGTCGCCTATGCTGGTAAGAATGGTTGAAAGTGCGCTGAGGTAATCTTCGGTAGGAGCGGTTTGAAACAGCCCGGTATAGAGGATATTGATGAATTGCTCGTTGGTTTTGAGTTTCGTTTTGCTACTGTTATCGGCGTAAAGAAGCGGTGTCTCCAATTCGAAAACATCGTCCGATTTGCGGCAGGCTTGCAGCAATGCCGCTGCGGCTGCCGCTGCAAACGCCGTCGCTTTTGGCGAAAACGTATTAGGGGTTAACTCCTGCATATTCATCATTCGAAAGAATTTGTTGTAGAAACGAGCTGAAATCGTTGGAGGTTGACCAATAAGCAATACCGGCGACCAGTTCATTTGTGTCGGGTTCACGGATGTAATAGGTTCGGTAGAACCAACGCACCAGTCCTTCTTTGAATTCGGTCGATTCAACAAGCACATCGAGCATCTCGGATTTGCTGGAAACGTTTTGTTGGAAAAGCATTCCCGGACCGTTGTATTCCACTGCGGCATACAATTGCTCATACTCTTGGTCGGTAGGATAGCGGTAGAAATTTTGATCAAACGCGGCGTGTATGAAATTAAAAACGCCCATATTCAAATCGTCATAGATCGAATTGAACATCATCGCTTTTGCGCTTGCTGCATAATCGAGGGGATTGCTTTCCCAGTTAACTGCCATGTTCCGAATACCCATGATTTTTTGGTATTCCAGTAGGGTAAGTTCATACGCCAAGGCATCTCCTAACGTGAATGCCTGCTGCGCCTGTGAGAGCCAGAAGTTGGCTTCTTGCTGTATTTCATCGTTGTTCAACCCATCCAGGTATCGGGCCTTCATATCGACATACACCTTGTTGAGGTACTCAGCCTGATAAAGCGCATCGGATTGCAATTCATGGATGAACGCTCTTCTTGTTTCTACGGAGAAATTGTCACCTTCAAGCAAACCAACAAAACCGCTCAACTCCGTTTCAGTAGCAGCTCGCCCAAGCAAATCAATAAAGCAACGATTCACATACTGTTCAACGGTTAGTGTGGAAACCTCAGCATTCGGTGGAATGGGGTTGTTGGGGTATACGTTTTCCTTCTTGCAAGAATCCAGCAACAGCAGCATCGAAATCGCTAGAAAAAGGTTGATTGCTTGTTGCATGTGTAGGTATAAATCTCGGATGGTTAAATGTAAGGAGATTGCTTTAAGAATGTCGGTTGGTCACATAAATTTCATGGTGACCATTTTCTCCTTTGAATCCAACCGGATTAAAACAAAAACGCCACCCTCAATTGGGTGGCGTGTCCTAGTAGCCCGTAGGGGAATCGAACCCCTGTTTACAGAATGAAAATCTGCTGTCCTAACCCCTAGACGAACGGGCCATCGTTTTTCTAAGCGGCTGCAAATATAGTTACAGGTTTCAATGATGCAAGAGGAAGCGAAAAAAAAATGGCGAATGGCGAGTGGCGAGTGGCGAATGGTCGGAAGTTCCGTTTTTCTGGTAGAGGTCTTCCATAAATTAATTGAGTTCAAGGAGGGATTGCGAAAGAAATAGGTAAGCCTTCAGGATAATTCGCCACTCGCCACTCGCCACTCGCCATTCGCCACTCGTCATTACACTCGAAGCGCTCCCATCCCACCATCAACCGCCAACACCTGCCCTGTAACCCAAGCCGATTTGGGCGACAATAGGAACTCGACCATGTCGGCCAGCTCCTGTGGTGTGCCGACTTTCTTTAGCGGGTTGCGCTTTTGGGCGCCTTCTATTTTTTCGGGTGTGTTGAGGAACTTCTCTCCCAACGGTGTGTGCGTGAGCGATGGAGCTATGCAGTTAAAACGAATGAGCGGCGCATATTCGGCCGCCAGTGAGCGGGTGAGGGCTTCGTTGGCGCCTTTTGCCATGGCTATCGAGGCATGAAAGGGCATGCCGGCTCCCACGGCTACACTGCTGAAGAGCACCACCGAAGGCTGTGCGCTTTGCTTCAGATTATTCAGGTAGGCTTGCACAAAGGCAACAGCACCCAGCGTGTTGATTTGCAAATCGCTCTGAAATTCAGCCGGTGTAAGGCGATGAAAGGGTTTTAGATTGATGGTTCCTGGAAAATACACAAGGCCATCAATAGCCTCGTCTATCGCAGGGAAGGCGCCGAAATCGTACGCATTTACCTGGTGGAAATCACCTAGACCTTCGACTTCCGATCGGCTTATGCCAATAACGCGGTGCCCCTGATCCATAAGTTGAAGTGCTGTTGCTTTTGCTATAGCGCTGCTCGCGCCGGCTAGTATGTATGTACTCATTTTTATCGTTTGCTGATTTTGTTGTTCGTAATGGATCGCTGTGCCTTGCTCTTAAAGCGGCCAATGTCTTCACTTCTCCGTTTTGCGTGCTTTGTGCCGCATGCTTCCACTCGCTCGCGCCACAGACGGTAGCTACTCGCTTTCAATTCTCGCTTCATCAGCGCTTTTACGTCATCTTCCTTCAACCCGAATTGGACGTAAATAGCCTCAAACGGCGTGCGGTCTTCCCATGCCATTTGGATGATGCGGTCGGTGTCTTCAGCGTTTTGCATGCTGTGAAAACAAGGGAAGCGGCGCACAGTTCAGAGAAGCGGCGAGTGGCGAATGGCGAGTGGCAAGTGGCGAGTGGTCGGAAGTTGCGTTTTTCTGGTAGAGGTCATCCATAAATCAATTGAGTTCAAGGAGGGATTGCGAAAGAAATAGGTAAGTCTTCAGGATAATTCGCCACTCGCCATTCGCCACTCGCCACTTGAAATCGCCTCATTTTTCCTTTTTCTTCTTTTTTTTTGCATCCAAACAAGTTCACACTATATTTGCCGCCCGAATTTTACAGAACAATGGCAAACCACAAATCAGCTATCACTCGCATTCGTAGCAACAACGCTAAGCGTCTGCGCAACAAATATTACCATAAGACTATGCGCAATGCAATGCGCAAGTTGCGTGCGATGACTTCGAAAAAAGAGGCGTCTGACCTTTTTCCGAAGGTTGTGAGCATGCTCGATAAACTCGCTAAGAACAACGTGATTCACAAAAACAAAGCGGGCAACCTCAAGGGTAAGGCCCAAGTGTTTGTGAACAAGTTGAAATAATACGATATTCCTTACAGGAATAAGGAAAGGCTCTCCAATTGGAGGGCCTTTTTTCTTTTGCAGCCATGGAAAAAACACTCTCTATCAAGGCGTGGTCGCCCGATGAGCGCCCACGCGAAAAACTGCTGCTAAAAGGAACACATGCTCTGAGCGACGCTGAATTGTTGGCGCTGCTGATTGGCTCCGGTACGCGTGAGGAAAGCGCGCTCGACATGGCGAGGCGCATATTGCAAGGTGTAAAGCACGACTTGCAAGCGCTTGGATCCATGAAGTGCAAAGAGCTCACTCAGTTCAAGGGCATGGGACCGGCCAAGGCGGTGGTGGTGGTGGCTGCCCTTGAACTGGCCAAACGCAAAATGGCTTCCGTTAGTAAACAATCGGCTTCCATTCGGCACTCCCGCGATGCCTATGAGCGCATGCTCGAGTACATGTGGAACCTGCCGCACGAAGAGTTTTGGGTCATCACGCTGAGTAAGGCCAACCGCGTGCTCTCGGTCGACAAAGTGGGCGAGGGGGGGCTCAGCGCAACCATTGCCGATCCAAAAAAGGTGTTCCGAATTGCGCTCGAGAATAATGCAGCGAGTATTATTGTGGCCCACAATCACCCCAGTGGCAATCGGGATCCGAGCAATGAAGATCGGCAGCTTACCAAAAGGCTGGTGTTTTGCGGACAAATGTTGGAATGCCCCGTCATTGACCACTTGGTCGTAACCGATAACGGCTACTACAGTTTTTGTGATGAAAACGAATTGAAAGAATGAAGAAAATAATTACCGTTGTAGGTGCTCGCCCGCAGATCATCAAGGCTGCTGCCTTCTCGCGAGCGGTAAAGAAACTCGGTGATGGGAAGTT
>Ga0114980_10001806_pt1 | contig 15254 bp, 8 predicted proteins | sample S_140806_EF_Meta_FD_87018 | JGI IMG/M metagenome (GOLD analysis project Ga0114980, IMG submission 87018) | Freshwater microbial communities from Lake Simoncouche, Canada to study carbon cycling - S_140806_EF_MetaG | ecosystem: Environmental > Aquatic > Freshwater > Lake | place: Lake...
ACGTGGAATGACAACGATGTCCGCATTCAATTTCTGAATATTACTCATGACAGTATTTATGATGGTTATGGAGTGGGTACATACACCGATATTTTTCCTGCATCGCAAATCAACTCTTCCTCCACAAGTATCACTATTCAAAACGTGAATTTGAACAACTCGCAGTCGTCAGGACGAATTGCAGTCGCGTGGATCGACTTAAAATATCCGCATACATTCAACATGGAATCTCGTCCAATGTTCAAAGGTCGATTACCTGATGAGTCGAGTCAGCTGAAGTCTCGTTTTCAACTCACTAATGTTGGCGGAACAGGAACAGTGCGCTACTATGATTTATATAATCATCAACGCCTTGATGGAATTTATAATAATAGTGGATCTTATTGGGAATTTCTTGTTGACAACGGAAACGGTAATGACAAACCTTTTGTGATTGTTTCAGAATCTACAATCCAAAGTGTTACTGTTATTGCACCTGTTAATCAAAACGGTTCTTTCACGGACTTCACACAATTCTCTGGAGACTCCGCATTTGTATTGGTGAGTTGCCCCAAACTATGGAGCGTAGCGACTGACTATGGCAACTATCGTACATCTGTTCAAGGAGGAAGTCGTACAGTTGTCGTTGCGAATATTTGGGAACTATACGATCAATTCGCTTGGGGAATTGCGTATAATCCACTTGCCATCCGTCATCTCTGCTCGTACTTAATTGACACTTTCCCTACTCCACCAAAAGACTTACTGTTGCTTGGAAAATCTATTGAAGGATCTTACAGTCGTTATGGCTATATGGCCACCAACCTCGTTCCTACTTTTGGATATCCGCCTTGCGACAACCTGATAACTTCCGGTTTGAATACAAATGGATGGGCGCCTTCTATTGCAACAGGACGCATCGCAGCACAGGATAGTTCACAAGCGCGTTGGTATCTCGACAAAGTCATTGAATATGAAAATAATCAGCCAGCCGAATGGATGAAACATGTTCTTCACTTTGGTGGAGGAACTAGTTCAGGAGAGCAGTTGTCATTTCAGAATTACCTCAACAATTACAGACTTGCAATTGAAGACACCTCATTCGGTGGTGTGGTGAATTCCTATTTCAAAACAAGTTCTGCTCCAATACAAATCAACCAAAGTGATTCATTGCGCGAAAGAATTGAAGCGGGAGTTTCAATTATGACATTCTTTGGGCATGCCTCGGGAACAGGTTTTGATCAGAGCATCGACGATCCGGCTAACTACAACAACTACGATCGTTATCCATTGCTCATTGCCAACTCGTGTTATGCAGGTGATATACACACGACAGGAATAAGCTCAAGTGAAGCGTTTACATTATTGGATGGAAAAGGCACCATTGGATATATTGCTTCTGTAAGCATTGGACTACCTCCATTTCTAAACACTTACTCTTCTGCGTTATATGATGCAATTGGCGATACGCTTTACGGCAGTAGCATTGGAACATGTATGCAATACTCAATACGAAGATCGCAAGCACTTGCAGGCAATCTTGCAGCAATGAAGTCGACGGCCTTGGAAATGACCTTGCAAGGAGATCCTTCCATCGTTATCAATTCTTTTCCAAAACCTGATTACGCAATAACTACATCTGATATTTATTTTGATACGGAAACCCAACCAGATAGTATTGCTGTCTATACAGTGATTACGAATTTAGGTAAAGCAATTGCGGATACGATGATCGTACGCACTATGCGCTATTTCCCGAATGGCGATACAACAACTTACTATGTTCAGATTCCTACGCCAAAGTACAGAGATACATTACGGATAGTCATGCCACTGGATGTACAGCGCGCCGTAGGATTAAATAAGTTCGTTGTAACGGTAGATCTGTTCGGACAAATAGCCGAGCTCGATGAGACGAATAACACCAATTCTCCGGAAGCAGAATTACTCATTAGAGGTAGTTCTATTCGTCCAGTTTATCCATACAACTTCGCAGTCATTCCAACCGATACAGTTACATTGAAAGCGTCGACGGTGAATCCAATGGAGCCTTATCGTGCGTGGCGATTTGAAATTGACACTACAGATTTATTCAACTCTCCTTCGAAAATTACTGTGCAGGTATTTGATTCAGGAGGAGTGGTAAGCTGGCATCCAACCCTTACATTCCCGGATAGTGCTGTTTATTTCTGGAGAGTTAGTCCAGATTCATTGGTAGCAGGGGATGATTTTCTGTGGCAAATGTATTCGTTCCAACATATCAATGGACAGACCGGTTGGGGACAAGATCACATTTACCAATTCACGAACGACGGCTATCAATTTGTACAACTCAATCGCCAACAACGCAATTTTGAATTTGTCAATGACATAAAAACCATTGCTGTTAAAGATGGTGTTTACGACGGAGTAAATATTGTGTGGAATGAAGTGTGGTACAAATTGAATGGAGCCACTCAACATATTTTCTCATGTACTCCCGCTTTCGGATTAAGTGGTGTGTCCATTGCAGTGATGGATCCAATAACAGGAGCGCCTTGGCGACACGGAGATACATCTCTGTATGTTTACCCTAATGGTGTCCTCAATTGTGTTGTAGGAAATCCAATACAGTGGTTATATGCGTTCGACTTCACTGACAATAGCCAAACATCTCGAGATCAGATTAGCGCATTCCTCGACAGTGTTCCAAATGGATACTATGTTTTAGTCTATAGTCAGTATCGTCACGGTCAAAGTATTTACGATGCAACATTGATGAACTCCTTGCAAAATATTGGAAGTACAATTGTCACATCCACGGCAATACCCGATACATTACCATGGATCATTTGGGGAAAAAAGGGCGCATCTGGTAGTGCACAAGAAGTGGTTGGTACAGCAGCAAATCAATACATTTTCCTTAACGATACATTTCAAACAAACTGGTACACTGGTTTTGTGCAATCACCTGTTATCGGACCTGCGCAATCATGGGGATCACTACATTGGAAACAGCATGAAGTCGAAATCCCTGACTATGACAGTGTGTATTTAGATATCATCGGAATACGAGCTGATGGAAGTGCACAACCACTCTTGACATTACCTGAAGCAACTACAGACGAATTTAATTTAAGTAGTATCGTTGATGCTAGCGTTTATCCTTATCTGCGCTTAGTTGCGCACATGAAAGATGATACATCTCGCACTCCACCACAACTAGAAAGATGGCATGTACTATATACTCCGTGGCCAGATGCAGCAGTGAATCCACAGCGCGCGTATAGCTTTTACAACGATTCGCTACAAGAAGGTGACACTGCAAAATTTGTTATTGGTGTAGAAAATCTAACACCATGGGCATTCACCGATAGTCTGCTGGTCAAATACTGGATCATCGACCAAGATCGCGTGCGTCATGACTTCCCGCCAATTCTTCGCGCTCCATCATTCGTTGGAAATACATGGTATCCACAAATGATCAATGTAAGCACAGAAGGATTTGCAGGTGCGAATGAACTGTGGGTGGAAATCAATCCTTTAGCTGACACCAATACACAACCTGAGTACGTACATTTCAATAACGTAATCATGACACCATTCGCGGTCGGTTCTGATCATACCAATCCATTACTTGATGTTACGTTTGATGGTTTACACATTCTGGATGGTGATATCGTTTCTGGAAAACCAACCATCCTCATTTCATTGAAAGATGAAAATCAGTTCCTAGCATTGAACGACACTGCAGATTATAAGATCTTCTTACGTAGTCCTTCTCAATCTATTGCACAGTTAATACCATGGAGTAGTACACTCGTCTTTACTCCTGCCGTACTTCCAGATAATAGCGCGAAAATTCTGTTCACCCCTACTTTAAGTGAAGACGGTGTATATGAAATTATCGTTCAGGCAAAAGACCGTTCGAATAATGAAAGCGGAATGATCGACTATCGGATTACGTTTGAAGTTATTAATCGCGCAACGATTACTAACGTGTTGAATTATCCAAATCCATTCTCAACATCAACCCGATTCGTATTCACACTTACGGGAAGTGAAATTCCAGATGTGTTCACGATTCAAATAATGACCATTACAGGGAAAGTAGTTCGCGAAATTACCAAGGAAGAACTGGGATCAATTCACATTGGACGCAACGTCACAGATTATGCATGGGACGGACTCGATGAATTCGGAGATCCGTTGGCGAATGGTGTTTATCTCTACCGAGTAATTACTAGACTGAATGGTCAAACGATAGAACAACGCGAAAGTGGAGCTGATCCATATATTATTAATGGTTGGGGTAAAATGTATCTGATGCGCTAAAGCAGATTTTTTTGCTTAACGATTAAACCCTACTCTAATTGTCAAGTCTAAAGTTCAAACAAGCCATCTAGCACATGAAAACGAAACACTTTCTCTTGGTTCTCTTCCTTATCATCGGAGTTGGATCAATTTCACACCTCGACGCGCAACGTGGTCCTAGGGCCAATCACCGCACAGCTCCACGTCGCGCAGAACACGTCCATGCAAAACGGGTAATTCGCAGAACAGCAATTGTTATTCGTCACGCGCACAATTGTGTGAAGGAAAACAAGAATTACACTGGAGATCTTGCGCGTTCAATTGCACATCAACGTTATGCACGTAAACTTTACTTTGAAGGGAAATACCTCCGCGCAATGCATCAATCACGCAGAGCACGTCAATTGGCTATTCTATCCATCAAAGCCAATAAAGGAACTGAGCCTGCAAATGCAGCGAATGAAAAAGAAGATGACGATATTATGAATGCCGAACCCGTTTCAGATGCAGATCTCGACAAGGAATTGGATCAGCAAATGCCAGGATATTCTACCAAAGATGAAGATTTTGTAAATGCAGCGTTGAGTGAAATTGACCTTGGCGATATGGAGTAGATACCGCTCTCTATTCTAAATCAACAAGTCATGTGATTCAGCCACTGCAAAACGGTGGCTGATTTTTTTGAACTTCGTTAAGAGAACTAACCAGCACGTATCTTTGCAACCATGAGATGGCGCCTCTTACTCTATGCATTCATTAGCGGATTGATTTTCTTTCTGGCTTGGCCGGTTAAAGGTTTTCCGTTTCTGCTGTTTATTGCATTCGTTCCGCTGCTCCTGATTCAACATCAGATTAGTGTTGACAATCGCTTACGTGCTCGTCACTTGTTTCTTTATTCTTTCATAGCCTTCTTACTTTGGAATGTAGGAACTACGTGGTGGGTGGGTTGCATTCATTTCGGTCAGGAAGCTGCATTGATGGCCTTCACAGCAAATGCCTTGCTAATGGCATTCACTTTCTTGGTGTATCACAAGGTAAAACGCGCATTACCCGAACGCTTCGGGACATTTGCAATCATTCCAATCTGGATTGCATTTGAATATCTTCACCACGACTGGGATCTCACGTGGCCATGGCTCACACTTGGTAACGGATTTGCCTCTTGGAATGCTTGCGTGCAGTGGTACGAATACACTGGTGTTTTCGGAGGCAGCTTCTGGATTCTACTAATAAATGTGTTGCTCTTCGATCTATATATTTACCGGAACACCTTGTTGCGCCCATGGAAAAGAAGAACAATTTACATAGCAAGTGCTTCTCTTCTCTTGATCATTCCACTTATTGTTTCGTGGGTAATCTATTCATCCATTGATCCCGAAAAAGGAGAGCACACAATAACTGTTGTTGTTGTACAGCCAAACATTGATCCGTATTCCAAATTCGGAGGCGCATTTCAGGAACAAACCGAAAAAATGCTGGTGTTGGCTGAATCCAAAATGGATACATCGGTAGACTATCTTGTTTTTCCGGAAACAGCATTGGTAGAATCATTCTGGGAAAACGACATGGAATTTTCGTGGAGTATTCGCCGATTGTTTGAATACCGCAGTCATTATCCGAAACTTGCAATTGTAACTGGTGCTGCTACTGGCCGGTTTTTTCGTCAAGAAGAAAAACCAAGTTTAACTGCTCGTAAATTCAAAGACGCGCCAGATTGGTATGATAATTACAACACAGCTTTGCAGATTGATTCTTCACACAGCATTCCAGTGTATCACAAATCAAAACTGGTTCCTGGTTCTGAGAAGTTACCGTTCCCAAAATACTTTCAATACTTGGAACGATTTGCATTAGACTTAGGCGGAACAAAAGGCAGTTTAGGTATTCAAGAAGAACGAACCGTATTTCATCACCCGAGTACAAAGTCATCCATTGCTCCAGTGATTTGTTATGAATCAATCTACGGTGAATACGTGAGTGAGTACATCAGAAATGGCGCACGCTTCATTTTCATTATGACCAATGATGGCTGGTGGGACGACACGCCAGGTTATCGCCAACATTTGGCCTATGGAACATTACGAGCAATAGAAACAAGAAAAAGTATTGCCCGTTCTGCCAACACAGGAATTTCATGTTTTATAAATATCAAAGGAGAAATTCAACAACCACAAGCATGGGACACAGAAGGTGCGATAAAACAGCATCTCGTTTCAACGGAAGCACTTACCTTTTACACACGTCATGGCGACTATTTAGCCAAGGCCATGTTGTGGTTAGCTTGGGGCGGAATAATTTGGTTTGTATTCAGAGTTGTTCTGATGCGCGTTAAAAAAACCAATGCCTAGGCAAAATTATAGGCAACCGTGTGAAATCTGCACGGATTTTGCATCTCTATAGCAAATCAGTTTAGCATGAAGTTTACGCCCCTACTATTCGCTGTGATGATTTGCCAATTTTCCTTTGCGCAGACTGGAAACCTTGTCAAGAATCCAGGATTTGAATCATCAACCACACCCGTCATTTCAACGTGGCTGAAAGAAAACCCAGTAGGAACAAAATTAGTAGATGGTTGGATTACTCCAACATTGGCTACACCCGATTATTACAATTCTGATCAGTCATTGTGCGATGGATTTCCGGTTGCCATTGCTCGATCTGGTCAAGGGCGCGGCGCAGTAATCTGTGGAATGCAAACACAATTGCCTGGAGTGAAAAACTACAAAGAGTATCTCCAAGGTGATCTGATCAGTCCTCTCGTTGCAGGAAAAGAATATTCTGTAAGTTTTTATGTAACGCTTGATTGCTCTTCTCCGCAAACATCAACGGGAATTGGAGCCTACTTTTCACAAGAACGTGTGAGCGTAGAGACAAAAGAAAAACTAAATGTAAAGCCGCAGATAATTTCGTTCGACAAAATCACATATCCCGATGGATGGACATTGATTAGCGGAAATTTCATTGCTAAGGGTGGAGAAAAGTTCATCACCATCGGAAGTTTTTCAGACACATCTGTAATTCCACTTTCCAACTTGGGGACAAGACCTGCAACATACATTTCTTCCCCGCACATTGGCATGCACGTTTACTTCTACGTAGACGATGTATGCGTTTCTCCTGCTGAAGAACAAGCATGCCAATGCAAAACAGTTTCTAATCAACAAGGCAATGGAGAGTATTACCTGTTCGTTCTGGATGCTTCTAACTCTATGAACGAATCTGGTAAACTGGATTTGATGAAAGAACAAATCACGCGCTTTGCCGATAGCATAGATCCCAAGAACAAGATTGCGATAATGATCTTCAATGACGAGCCCTCCATTCTACTGCCATTTACTTCAGCAAGTGAAGGAAAACTAATTGGAAAGAAAATCGACAAGATCAAAGCAAAAGGAACGACTAATGGAGATCTTGCAATAAAAACGATGTACAGATACATTGATAGTCTGAACTTGCCCTCGCAATGTCATGTCATCATGGCCACAGATGGAATTTTTAGGGTAAGTGTAAAAACAAAAGCAGAAGCAGACAGCGTATTGATTCGTACAAAAACATCGTTCTGTGCACTCCAATTCGGAATTGTAAAAAACACCGATTTAGAAGACATTGCCTTGACCGTAGAAAATGGGATATACACGTTCGCCGATGAAGCCAATTTAGGAGCAATTCTTAAACAACAAATGCCGCCAAAAGAGGAAATCGTGAAAGACATTATCATCGTGTACTATTCCGATATCTCCAGCGATATTGATCCCATGTTTCTGCAAATTATGGTTGCAGCAAATCCAGGTGATCAGTTCATGTCGATTCCTCGAAAAGGCGGGCAATAGTTGCTGCTACAATTGATGTTCATGTGAATCACGCAAAAGTGAATGACTATCTTTGTGCGCTTATTACGCACTAATGAAAACCGGAATCTTACTACTGAATTTAGGGACACCAGATAGTCCTTCCGTTAGCGATGTACGAAAATACCTTCGTGAATTTCTGATGGATCCGAAAGTCATCGACATCAATCCGATCGGAAGATGGTTTCTCATCAATGCAATTATTGCTCCGTTGCGTGGCCCGAAATCGGCAAAACTTTACCAATCTATTTGGACAAAAGAAGGCTCACCATTGCTGATTCACGGAAAAAAACTTCAAGAGAAACTAGCCACTTCCATGGGCGACAATTACCATGTTGCCTTCGGAATGAGATATCAGAAACCATCGTTGCGTAATGCGTTACTTGAATTGCGCGATGCCAAGGTTAGTCGCATTATTGCCGTTCCATTGTATCCCCAATATTCTTCTGCTGCTACTGGATCAACAATTGACGCGATAAACGCCGAGCGAAAAAAAATAGATGGACTACCCGAAATAAAAATCATTGATCGCTTTCATCACTTAGAAGGATATCTGAATGCAGTAGTTGCAACAGCCAAAGGGTTTGATCACAATGACTATGACCATGTGATGTTCAGCTTCCATGGTGTTCCAGAAAGACAGATTACAAAAACGTCAATAGAATTCGGAGAAGGGAAATGTAGATTTGGAAATTGTTGCGACGTAATCACGAAGGAAAATCAATATTGTTATCGCGCTAATTGCATGCAAACAGCTTTGGCTTTGGCAAAACGGTTGAATATTCCGAAAGAGAAATACACGATTTGTTTTCAATCGCGCTTAGGAAGAACACCATGGTTGAAACCATTCTCTGATCAAGTCATAATTGATCTAGGGAAAGCAGGCAAAAAGAAAATTCTCGCATTCTCTCCTGCATTTGTTGCCGATTGTTTGGAGACCATTCATGAAATTGGAGTCGAGTACGACGAACTATTTCATGAGCACGGAGGAGAGAAAGTACAGCTGGTTCCGTCGTTGAACAGTTCAGATGAGTGGGTAAAAGGCTTACAGGAAATTATACTGAGTGCCGAGCGTAGTTAAGACTACTTTTGAAAGTAGACTTTATTAGCAAACTGTACACCAGAATCTCCGGTAACATTAACCATGTACACGCCTACAGCTGGAATTATTCCACTGAGCACGGTACGATTGGTTCCAGCAGACGCTGCGATTTGTTGTCTTGCCAACAACTTTCCTTGTACGTCGAATACTGTTACTGTGTAATTTGATTCTTCTGGAGTATAGATGGAAATGACAACATCCGACCCATCGCCGAAAGCACTGACGTTCTCACCTCCATTACCGCACTGCTCTTGAACAATTGGAGAAGTAGTTGTTGACTGTCCGTTGTAGTCTGTTTGTTTCAAACGATAGTACGTCGTTCCCGCAGTTGGTTCGTTGTCCACGAAAGAATACGACAACATCTGCGAAGAGTTTCCGCCACCTTGCACTGTTCCAATTACGCGGAATGCAACACCATCATCACTACGCTCAATTGTAAAGTAGTTGTTGTTCGTTTCGGTAGCCGTAGTCCAAGCAAGACTTACATTCGACCCATTACACTGCGAAGTGAACGAAACCAATTCAACAGGAAGTGGAGCAGCTAATGATGACAACACCATCGGAGTAAACGTAGCAGCGGCAAACACAAGTCCCGGAGCAGTAACTGTTCCAACACCTGCGGTAACAGCAGGAGCACTACCGATATTCGCATTGTTTGGGAGCCAGGCAGCAGCCCACCATTGTGCACCGATATTACCTGTGTTGTAAGGAACAATCATAGTATTCTCAGCACCCAAATAACTGAAGGTAACAGAAGCCGTGGCACCTGCAGCAAACGTGTAATCCCACCAGCGATCAATTACTGCTTCATCAGAACCGTCTTGTGCAAGAGTAGGATCATACATGTGCGTAACACTTGTAGACCATGGCAAGTTGTTAGATGCCACTGTTGGACGAGTAGCAACTTGGAAATAGTCGGTTGCTGCACCCATACCAGCTGTTATATTAGTTGTCAATGGAATGGCAATTCCACCAACAGTTCCAAAAGGAATTATGCGCGCACCAGTATTTGTTCCAACATTCCAGCGCACAATACTGCTATTTGCAGCAGCGTTCGTTTCACTGATAATATAACCTGTAGAATTTGTTACCGCTCCTGCAGCAGGATTGGTAAGAGTGAGCATGAATGCGTTCAGATTAAGCGGACGCGACCCAAGAGAAAGCACACCTGTCGTTGTGGTTACTCCACCAACCGATGTGTTTACGTTAAGTGTCTTGGTATTTGTTCCAAGAAAATTCAGGTTGTAAAAAGTTGTCGAACTCGTTCCATTGATGGTCTGAGCAGCATCAACCATTTGAACCGTTCCTGCATCAGCAGTAAAACCTGTATTACCCGCATTGTTGGTCCAATCACCTTCGATTGAAATAACTCCTGTAGCACTAGGCGTAATACGACCATTGGCCTGACTCAAATAATCACCAGCAGCTCCGCCGTCAACGTAAATCTGCGCAGCACCAGACATAACGATAAAAGCACCGTTATTTAGAATTCCCTGTGCACTGCCAGCAATAACAGCCAGCAAAGAGCAACCTATGACAATAGATTTCTTCATTCCACGTGGTGTGTTGAATTATTTCTTAGGAGCTTGAGCAGGTTGCGGAGCAGGCGCATTTTGTTTCGCTTGTTCTGCAGGTTGCTCTACAGGACGAGGAGCACCTTCACGTGTTGTAGCACGTGCAGCAGCTTCTTCTTGCAATTGGAAGTACGTGATGAATCCAGCAGGCATTGGAGTTTGTTTCCAATTCTTGCGCAATGAATCTTGATACGCAACATTCTCGTTATAATCAATTGGCGGCGGTGGTGCATATTGCATGTAACCACGTGTGTCTCCAGCACCCCACAAAGGATCGTTGCCATAGCGGTGATCTTGAAAGTTTACACGCTTCGCTGAAATGCGATAAGAGAACGAAGTGTTTGAATGCCCACCATTCTTTTCCTTTACTGTAAATCCTGTTGCATCTTTTATGACATAAACGTCTTCACATTCTCCCTCCATTTGTACGAATACGTGCATTGGATGCTCTTCATCAATAACGGTCACCTGAAGGAAAATAGAATCCAACTGAATATGACAAACGCCATTTACTAACGTTCCACCACCAATATCTTCAAACCATACTTCAGGCGATTCTTGGCAATACAACAATTGGTTACCCCATTGCGTCCCAACAGAAGCAGACTTAGTGCCGTTGGCGATGACATGGTTTCCGTTAAAATATCCCGAATAGTTCAAGTTGTTAGTTCTCCAACCTACAACAGCTATATCGTTATTACCAGTTGGAATTCCTCCTCCGAAACCAATTCCCACTAAACCAAGTCCATAGGAAGAACCATTATAGTATCCCAAAACACCCATGTGCTGGTTACCAGAAGCAATTGCATTGTAACCAACAACACCAGCACCTCCCGCAGTAGCGGCTGGTGTGCTACACACGCCACTTACTCCGGCACGAGTATTACTTGTATTAGTACCATTGTAGTTTCCTAAAACACCTGCCCCTACTCCAGATCCGCCATAAACACCTTGAACAGAAGAAAAAGCAGTGTTAGAACCTGCTAAGTTCTCACCCCAAGTACCAGATCCATTTTGAGCGGAATAACCATTGAGAGCGAACGTCAAAGTAGCTGTAGCTACAGCCGCAACCTCATCGCCTGCATAGGGGGAAGCCGTAGCACCCGCAACAATCTCTCCATCCGTAGGGTTAATACGCAAGCGCTCAATATTGTTGCAATACATTCGAAATGCTATAGCATTAGTAGTTCCAATAAAATTTGCCGCAACAGCAGTGTTACCGGATAGTGTCCATCCTGTAAGATTTCCTAACTGCTCTACCCAAACTGCACCATTATACCACCAGAACGTACCCGTAGTTGTGTCATAAACCTTTAGACCTGTAGCAGGCGCCGCGATTGCTGTTCGTTGAACAGTTGTCATTCGGGGAATCAAAATTCCAGTTGTTGTAGATGAAACATCCAACATCGCACTAGCGGCAGGAGCAGCTCCTGTTCCATTGATGGCTACGTTTTGTGCGTTGGAATTTGAGATTGCAGCAAGCAAAAATGCTGCTGAAAGCAGGTAAATCTTTTTCATCGGTTTAGTAGGGTAAATCGTGACGGGAACAAACTTACGAAAAACAATGCGAAATTGACCCACATATTCGGACGAATTCTTGTAAATCTGAGGCGAATAGATATTGAAAAACTCTAAACTCCATTCAGGAAACCCCAATTTTGCGTAAAATCGATAGATTCATGCTTACTTAACTCGTATCATCCATTCGTCGATTTTTTGCAGATTTACAATGTGAAACGAGAATGGGTGAATTATGCATTGAACGACAGCAATTTTGAAGAAATCGCCCTTTTTCTATGCAATAACTTCAACAATGCCGCTTTTTTTCCCTCAGCAACCCTTAAAGGTTGGACTTATTCCAATGTTCTGGCACTAGGCGTGCATGATTCCACCGAAAATTATGCTGGGCCACTTGATAAAAAAGTGGACGGACTTATTGTAGCGAATAATGATTGGGTATTTGGGCATCTTGCCTATGAACTCCATTCTGAATTAGAGAAAACCAACCCAACAAAAGAATCTACGGATGGATTTTCTAAACTCTTTTTCTTCGTTCCGGAAACCATCATTTTCAAAGAAGAAAATAATGTACGCATTGGTAGCATCAGCCAAGCGCAAAATGAGCGACTTATTGAAGTTATTGACCGATTCAAAATCGATCCTCCGCAGCATGAAGACGTTGAGCTGCACTGCACAACGCCTATTGAACGATATGCAAGGCAAGGCGAGGAAATATTGCGTCATATTCATCGTGGCGACATCTATGAAATAAATTACTGCATTGATTTCTCTGGATATGCTGAGCACATTGATGCATCAAGAACATTCCAACGTCTGCAAGAAAACGCTGACGCACCATTCGCCGTTTTGTACAAGAAAAATACTAGTTGGTTGATGTGTGCGAGTCCAGAACGCTACATTGCAAAAAACGGTACACGTGTTAAATCGCAACCTATCAAAGGGACTCGGAAGCGAGGTGAAAACTCCGAAGAAGATCTCGCTCTGATTGAAGAACTGCAAAATGATGTAAAAGAGCGAATGGAAAACATCATGATTGTTGATCTGGTGAGAAACGATTTATCGCGGATTGCAGAACGAGGAAGTGTAGAAGTAACAGAACTATGCGGAATTCACACATTTAATACAGTGCATCAAATGATCTCGACAGTAGAATGCACTGTAGCAGAAGATATCCGTTTTTCCAATGTTCTTACCGCGACATTCCCAATGGGATCAATGACTGGTGCACCTAAAATCAGCGCAATTCGTATTGCTTCTGAATTGGAAGATCAACCGCGCGGCATTTACTCAGGATCAGTTGGAATGATCAGTCCCGAAGGTGATTTTGACTTTAACGTCGTAATTCGCAGTATTACGTGGAATGAGGAAAATGGAATTGTATCTGCGAAAACCGGAAGTGCGTTTACGGAGAAAGCAATTGCCTTGAAAGAGTATGAAGAATGTCTTTTGAAAGGTGAGAACATGAAAAATGCACTGAAAAGGGTGTAGTTTTGCATGTGCTAAGTCCGGAATACATTCTGAATATTTTACACAACCAATGCGGTTATCACGAAGGTGAATCACTGCTGTGTGGTTGTTCAGGAGGCAAAGATTCCATTGCACTTGTTCACTTACTTCACGCGGCGAAAATTCCTTTGGCCGTTGCACACGTCAACTACCACCTTCGAGGAGAAGAATCCATCCGCGATGAACAACACGTCACACAACTCTGCTCAAAGCTTGGTTTGCCGTTGTATGTACGACAATCTTCTCCGGAAGAATTGAATTCAGTTGATGCTAATTTGCAGCAAGCCGCGCGAAAAATTCGCTACAACTTTTTCGAAGAAATTATTCGCACAGAATCAATATCCTCTATCGCAACAGCGCATCATTCCGAAGATCAACTTGAAACAGTTTTGATACACTTTTTACGCGGATCCGGATTGCGTGGTGTAACGGGTATGCTATTTCGGAACGAAACAATTATCCGCCCATTTCTAGAAATATCACCGCGTGAAATTGTAGCCTACCTCGAAGCCAACAAAATTTCGTGGTGCGAGGATAGCAGTAATACTACCGACCTTTACTTACGCAATCGTATTCGGCATTCGATTATTCCAGCGATCAACGCACTTGACCAAAGAAATGAAGGTGGATGGAAGCATACACTTCAGCAATTCTCCTCAAGTCAACGACTTCTAGAATCATTTCTAGAGAAAACCGAAAGAGAAATCATTCGAAGTTCAGAACAAGAGTTACGTATCAATAAAAGGATGTTGGCGCATAGAGGAGAGCCACATTTATTACTCAATCATCTTCTGGATCGTTATGGATTTCAAATGGTGTTCAATGAACAACAATTTGATCAGCTATTACACCAACAACCAGGAAAGCAATTTGTTTGTGGCGATTTACAACTAATAAATGATCGAGAAGAACTAATTCTCACTGCAGTTCAAGAGGATGTACCTGATCAATTTCGACTCGAACTTGGAACTGAGCTAAATGGATGGCGATGTGAAGAAGTAGATCCTTCTTCCCTTCTAATTCAAAGTGAAAACGAAACTCTTGTCGCTCTTCCCGAGGGCACTGCAACGTTCACCGTTCGTATTTGGCAAGCTGGGGATTCGATGCAGCCCATTGGTTTCAACGGCAAAAAAAAAGTAAGTGATATTCTGACAGAGATGAAAGTGCCATTGCATCGAAAGAAAGAAATACAGTTACTTGTGCTCAATGATAATATTGTATGGATTCCTGGCTACAGAATTGCAGATCGCTATAAAATTACTGCGCAAACCAAACGCGCTGTGCACATCATTCGCAATACCCCATGAGCGAACCAACAGAATTACTATTTGAAGAAAACCAATATCAGGGCTTGAATAAACATTCGCTAGTCCGCAGAATGCTATTGAGTGTTTTCTGTTTTGTGGCGTATTATTGGTCGGAGAACCCGAA
>Ga0114980_10001807_pt1 | contig 15252 bp, 8 predicted proteins | sample S_140806_EF_Meta_FD_87018 | JGI IMG/M metagenome (GOLD analysis project Ga0114980, IMG submission 87018) | Freshwater microbial communities from Lake Simoncouche, Canada to study carbon cycling - S_140806_EF_MetaG | ecosystem: Environmental > Aquatic > Freshwater > Lake | place: Lake...
AGTCGTTTTTTTAAGTTATTAAATTCAGAACGTAAAGATATTTACTATATATTAACCTATGCCTTATTAGCAGGAGGATTAAGTTTAGCATTGCCCATAGGTGTGCAAACCATCATCAATTTTGTGATGAGCGGGGCCATTGCTGATACCATGATTTTATTAATTGTTGCGGTTGTATTTGGAACCTTAATGACAGGAGGATTACAAGTATTACAATTAATATTAGTAGAAACGTTGCAACAAAGATTTTTTGCTAAAAAAGCATTTGAATTTGCGTTTAGAATTCCTCGCATTCAGGTAGAAGCATTTGGGAAATATTATCCTCCTGAATTAATGAATAGATTTTTTGATGTAGTAACGGTACAAAAAGGATTTGCAAAATTATTAACTGATTTTGCGGCAGCCTTGTTACAAGTAGTATTTGGATTATTATTATTGTCTTTTTATCATCCGTTTTTTATTTTATTTAATTTGATTTTATTATTTGTGATTTATTTAATTTTTAGAATGTTGGGGCCTTATGGAATGAAGTCCAGCATGGAAGAATCAGATTATAAATATAAAGCTGCCAATTGGATAGAAGAGATGGCGAGATCCTTGACTACCTTCAAGACTGCTGGGCATTCCACCATAGCCTTAGAAAAAATGGATACCTATACCTTAGGGTATTTAAAAGCACGTAAACGACATTTTGAAGTATTAAAGTTTCAATACAGCAGCATGGTTATATTTAAAACGCTTGTAACCGGAGCTTTATTAATTTTAGGATCTTTATTAGTGGTGAGTCGTGATCTTTCCATTGGTCAATTTGTTGCTGCAGAAATTGTGGTGATTTTAATTATTAATGCAACTGAAAAAATAATTCTTTTTTTAGAAGTTATTTATGATACTTTAACGGGTTTAGAAAAACTAGGAAAAATAACCGATTTACCCTTAGAAAAAAGTGGGGTATTAATGACACGGGAAGATCCTTCTGGAATTTCAGTAGAATTAACTGATTTAAATTTTAAATATGGGGCAAAAGGAAGAAAAATATTATCGGGGGTGAATTTAGAATTAAAATCCGGGGAACGAATGATTTTAACGGGTAGTGCAGAAGCTGGCAAAAACACCTTGTTAATGGCGCTTGGCGGATCCCTAACTACCTTTGAAGGGCACATGTCATTTAATGGAATATCCTTTCGAGATTTAAACTTAAATGACCTTAGACAACATATCGGATTTTTTAATCGCCAGAATGAAATCTTCGAAGGCACATTAGAAGAAAACCTAGTATTAAATCAACCTAAAGTAACCTTTGGAGATATGCGGGATATATGTTCTTTGGTGGGATTAGATGATTATTTAAAACATTTGGAAGATGGATTTGGAACCTATTTACCTGCTGCAGGAAGAACCTTAAGTATTTCTATCCAAAGAAGAATCATTATTGCCCGTGCATTATTAGGGAAACCCATGCTGGTATTAATGGATGAAGATTATGCAGAGTTTGTGACCCGTACCGATTTTAGAAGAAGATTTGATTTTTTTGATCGTTCACATCCCTGGTCTGTAATTGCTATTTCCTCAGATCCTGAGTTAATGAAACGTTGTGACCAAGTTGCCTGGTTAGCGGATGGAAAGATTAAAACCCTTAACACATTTGAAAACTTGGTAAATGATCCTGAATTTGTTCAAACTTGTATCGTTCGCTAATGGAATCTTCTGATCAACACAAAAACCAGAAAGACTTCCCTTGGCCAAAATCAACGGGGGAGGATAAATTCTATGCACTTCGGTTGGTGCAAACCAGTCATAGATTGAAGCGATTTACCCGTTGGTTACAATTATTGGCGGTATGTGTGGTTTTATTTTTATTTCTACCCTGGCAACAAAACATAAGAGGTAACGGAAGGGTAATCGCTTTAGACCCAGCCGAACGCCCTCAAACTGTTCCGGCTATTATTGCTGGAACGATTTCCCGTTGGCATGTGCAAGAGGGCCAATTTGTAAAAGCAGGCGATACCTTGTTAGAACTTCATGAAGTAAAAGACAAGTACATGGATCCTGCTATGTTGCAGAGATTAGAGGAACAACTACAAGCAAAAAAATCATCATTAGGTGCTTATTCTTCTAAGATAGAAGCGCTCACCCAACAGATACAAGCGCTTGAAAAAGGTAAGATTCTGAAGTTGGAGCAAACACAGAATAAACTTCGTCAGGCCAATATGAAAGTGAGTATTGATAGTGCTTCCTTGGAAGCCATTAAAGTGGATGCTCAAATTGCCAAAAGTCAGTGGGAACGGATGAAGGTGTTATATGAAAAACAATTAGAACCCTTGGTTAAATTGGAAGAAAGGCAAAACAAGTTTCAGAGTTCCTTAGCTAAAAAAAATGAAGGGGAAAACAAACTTGCTTTATCCAAAAATGAGTGGTTAAATGCCCAATTAGAAGTCACCAGTATTCTAGCGGACTATCAAGATAAAATCAGCAAAAGCTATTCGGAATTAAGTTCAGCACAAGCCAGTCAATTTGATGCACAAGGTACCGTGGCTAAATTAGAAAATGAGCTGTCTGGCACTCGCGTTCGGTTTGGGTATTATGTAATTCGTGCACCCCAGGATGGGTATGTAGTTAAGGCATTGAAGGCCGGCGTTGGGGAACAATTAAAAGAAGGAGAATCTATTTGTACCATTATGCCAGATAATCCAACCTTAGCAGTTGAAATTTATTTACGTGCGATGGATGTTCCACTAGTTTCAAAAGGAAGAGAAGTACGCTTGCAGTTTGATGGCTGGCCGGCAATACAGGTAAGTGGATGGCCATTAGTAGCCATCGGTACCTTTGGAGGTAAAGTACATGTAATTGATTATGTTAATAGTGCTGGGGGATTGTATCGAGTTTTAGTGAAGATGGATAAATCCCATGATGAACAATGGCCTTCTCAATTACGGGTAGGTTCGGGCGTATACGCTTGGGCATTATTGGACAATGTTCCAGTAATCTATGAGATCTGGAGACAATTGAATGGATTCCCTCCTGCCCTAAATCAAGTACCTCCATCCGATGCCGAAAAAGAGGCTGAGGTTAAGGGAAAATCAGGAGATAAATCTGATAAGAAAGGGGAAGAAGAATGAGTGCAAAAAGCATTCTATGTAATCTATCCTTCATTTTAATAGCATTACTTCCAAGCCTAGGAAGATGTGGCTTATCCTATGTAATCACTATTCCAGATTCCAGCGGGGTAACCTTATCCTTTCCCCTTTTTATAGACAAGGTAATTGCCCATCATCCTATTGCCAAACAAGCCTGGTTGTTGGACGAATATGCCCGAATGGAGATACGAACCGCACGTGGGAATTTTGATCCTTCCTTCAACTACTCCTTAAATCAAAAAAACTATGACGGCACTACCTATTTTATTAATAGAACCACGTCGTTAAAGGTTCCGATTTGGCCTGGAGCAGATATAAAAGCTGGCGTAGAACAAAATTCAGGTAGTTATCTTGACCCAAGCGATAAAACACCTGTGGAAGGGCTACTCTATGCCGGACTTTCAGTGCAACTGGGTCAAGGATTATTAATGGATGAAAGAAGGGCAGCCCTTCGCATCGCTCAAGCAACCCAAGGGATGACTTTGGCTGAACAAATTAAAATCATCAATAAACTTTTGTTTCAGGCGAGCAAAGATTATTGGACTTGGGCTGAAACTTGGCAAAAAGTTAAAATATTAGAAGAAGGATTAGAATTAGCCGAAAGACGAAATCAAGCTATTCAAAGAGGAATTACAGGAGGGCAGTTCAGTGGATTAGATTCTATTGAAGCTAGTACCGAGGTATTCCGAAGAAAAGCACAATTATTAGAAAGTCAATTGATGCTTCAACAAACCACATTGGGGTTAGGTTTATATTTATGGGATGAAAATGGGGCGCCTCAAGATCTTCAGATAAAAGTAAAACCTGATGCTCCCCCCACCCCAAAAATTACCTGGTCAGCTGACACCTTAGAAACTTTACTTCGGCGGGTGGAAACCGAACATCCAGAAGTATTAAAAACTACTTTTAAGTTACAGCAATTGGATTTTGAAAGGCGCCTGGCAAGAGAAGGTTTGAAACCTGTTGTATCTATTGATTTCTATCCCTTTTTACAATCCGCATCCAATCAAACTACCCCTTTGGGAATGCGATACTTTCAGAATAACCATAAGCTTGGCGTTCAGATTTATGTTCCCTTATTATTGAGAAAGGCAAGAGGGAAACTTGAACAAATTCAATTGAAAACCCAACAAAGTCAATATGAATTGGCTTTTGTTCGGCAAGAACGTCGGAATCAATTAGAACAATCTTGGCAACAATACAGCAACACTTATTTATTAGCTCAGGTTTATCGTCAACAGCTTGAACAAGCTACTTTGTTAAGAGATGGGGAAGACTTTAGATTTCAACAAGGAGAAAGCTCGTTTTTTTTAGTCAATGTGAGAGAAAGAGCTTTATTAGAAGCTAGCATCAAAGAACTGGAAACGAGAGTTAAGTTTCAGAAAAGTGAAGCCGAATTACATTGGGCAACTGGAATTCCCCAAGGTCTTTCGAATGGAATGCAACGATAAATCGTATTTTTACAATTGATGCCATTTTAATTTAGCATCATTAATCCAATTAATTTACAACATGCTTACAGTAAACGGAAAAGATAAGGTAGAAACCGCTTTAGAAAAGTTACAGCGCAAAAATGAGGAGGCTTTATTGGGGGGAGGAACAGATAAAATTGCAGCTCAGCATAAAAAAGGAAAGTTAACTGCCAGAGAACGGATTCATTTATTGTTGGATGAAGGAAGTTTTGAAGAGTTAGGGAAATTTGTTACCCATCGTTCGGCGGAGTTTGGGTTGGAGGAACAAAAATACTTAGGGGATGGAGTAGTTACTGGATTTGGAAGAATGAGTGGGAGATTGGTGTACGTGTTCAGCCAGGATTTTACTGTGTTTGGGGGATCATTATCCGAAACCTTTGCGGAAAAGATTTGTAAGATTATGGATTTAGCCATGAAGAATGGGGCACCGGTAATTGGATTAAATGATTCAGGGGGAGCACGAATTCAAGAAGGAGTAGTATCCTTGGCAGGCTATGCAGATATCTTTTATCGCAACACACAGGCATCTGGCGTGGTACCTCAATTATCTGCAATTATGGGGCCTTGTGCTGGGGGAGCTGTCTATAGTCCGGCGATTACAGACTTTGTATTTATGGTAAGAAATACTTCCTATATGTTTGTTACCGGGCCCAATGTAGTAAAGACGGTAACTAATGAGGAAGTAAGTGCAGAGGAATTGGGAGGAGCAGATACTCATGCGAGTAAAAGTGGAGTTACGCACTTTTCTTGTAACCATGAAGTAGAATGTATTCAACAGATTAAAAAACTATTATCCTACCTTCCTCAGAATTGTGAGGAATTACCTCCGAGTGTATCCTGTGATATTCCTAAAGACGCGAGTATTCCAGCGTTAAACACGATTATCCCTGAAAATCCTAATCAACCGTATGATATGAAAGAAGTAATCCGAGGAGTAGTAGATCCGGATTCTTTTTTAGAAGTACACGAACAATTTGCTGAGAATATACTCGTGGGGTTTGCCCGTTTAGATGGACGCAGTATTGGCATAGTGGCGAATCAACCGGCAGTATTGGCGGGGGTTTTGGACATTAAAGCCTCGGTTAAAGGAGCTCGGTTTGTAAGGTTTTGCGATTCGTTTAACATTCCCTTATTGGTATTTGAAGATGTACCAGGATTTCTACCCGGAACCGACCAAGAATGGAATGGAATTATCACCAATGGGGCAAAATTATTATATGCCTTTTGTGAAGCAACAGTTCCTAGAGTGACAGTCATTACACGCAAAGCATATGGAGGAGCGTATGATGTAATGAACTCCAAACATATTGGTGCAGATCTAAATTATGCTTGGCCTACTGCTGAAATTGCAGTAATGGGAGCAAAAGGAGCAGCAGAAATTATCTTTAGAAAAGAAATAATAACAGCTGCAGATCCTGAAGCAATGTTGAAGGAAAAGGAGGCTGAATACACACGCAAATTTGCCAATCCTTATCGTGCAGCCAATAGAGGATTTGTGGATGAAATCATCTTACCTCAAGACACCCGACGTAAGTTGATTAATGCATTTGAAATGTTGAAAAATAAAGCGGTTCCATTACCTAAAAAGAAACACGGTAACGTACCCCTTTAACCCAAACTTTTAATTGATCAGCATCTTGTATGCAACCCCGGTTGGGTTTTTTGTTGTTGGCATTAATCACCCTTTTCAGCGCAATCTGGTTTTGGGTAAGTTTTACAGATGCCCATGTATTCCGAAAAGGAGTTATCTATCCTACCCACCAAACCTTACCTTATCAGGATTGGCGAGCCTTTAGATGGGCAGACCCTTCGGGTTATTATATTTATTTACCTGCCACTTTCATCTATCATTGGGATGGAAGTTTAATTTCTGAAAACCATATTCAGGGTAGCGGAAAAGGGTTTGAGGTTGAGCAAAAAAAAATAATAACTAAATATACTTTTGGAGTAGCCTTGTTGGAACTCCCGGCTTTTGCCATTGCCCATTTGTATTCTCTTATTACCCATCAGGCAGATGGATTCTCCCCTCCGTATATTTTAGCCTTACAATTAAATGCAATTTTTTGGGGATGCTTAGGATTAGGCTTAGTGTTATTAATAGTTGCTCGGCGTTATGGAGAACGAATTGCAGTAGGCTTAATCTTATTGATCACCATCGGTAGTCCTTTGTTTTATTATCAATCTGCTGGTGGAGGGATGAGCCATATCTATTCCTTTGGATTAGGGGCTTTGTTAGCATATTTATTGGATACTGATTTCAAATCTCATCGAAACAAAATCCTGTTAATTGGATTATTAATTAGTCTCTTGATTTTTATTCGACCCACAAATTTTTTATTAGTACTGGGGATATGGATTGAATTCAATAGACATATTATAATTAGGAAAGAAAATAAAGAGATAAAATTTCTAGCGTTGGGAATCGCAGCATTTAGCTTTTTATGTTGGGTTCCTCAATTAATCTATAGGCATTGGCTCACTGAAGAGTTTTTTAATTATCCGTATGAAAAGGAAACTTTTTCACATTTAACTGATCCCGCTTGGATTGAGTTTTTGTTTTCTCCCAACAATGGTTTAGTTATGTATAGTCCCTTAACAGGCTTGGGCTTACTGGTTGGAATAGTGTATTGCCTGAGGTATCCTACCCTCCATAGAATTTTAAGGATTGTTATATTGATTTTTTCGATTTATCTATTTTCCAGTTGGCATATTTGGTCGTTTGGATGTGGGTTTGGTTCTCGAAATTTTGTAGAATACCAGTTATTATTTGTTGGGATTTGGGTAGATTTCTTATCCTCTGCTTTACGATTTTCAGTTTGGAAGAAAAGAGGGATTGCGTTGATGTTTTCTATAGGAATTACCATAGGATTGTATTTGATGATTTCCCATCCTCGATGTTATTTAGGAAAGGGGGACTGGGATTGGAGTGAAATCCGGTATCGATTAGGCAAGCATCCGTCGGATTACAAATTAAAAACAAGTGAAATGTTTCAATTGGGAGAAGAATATTATTCCATTGCAGAAGACACTATTCGTTTAGCACCAGAAAAGCGATTTCGCGAGGTAAGAATGTGGGTTACCTATTCCCTTCTTCCGAATCCTGATATAAAATGGGTGTTAGATATCGAAAGTGGGACCTCAAAGGTTTATTATCATGGGGAAGACATGAATTCAAATTCAGAAATCCCTTATAAATTTTATCATGTTTTTACCCTACCAGATTTATTACCCCCGGGATCTAGGTGGAAAATTTATGCCTGGAATCCTGACAAACACCGGTGGAAAGGCAAAGCATCTCTAGATATTCAGTTCAATTGATCCTAATTTAACACTGTACATCACCTGAATATTACCGTTGGGTTATCTATCGTTTAGATATAGGATGATTTTGCTAATCAATATTTTGAGAGTTAAAATAAACAGAGTATATTAGCTTGGTATATTAGTACGATAAAAATATGGTTCGATATTTTACTTTCCACAAATACACGGTTAGATCTAGTCTTGTTTACCAAACTAGTCTATTGTTATTTTTATTGATTACAATACCTGGGCAAATATTTGCGCAAAGGATATGCAATAATAGTTTGGGGGCATTAACCCCAGCACCGAGCCCCACTTGGCAAACTGTAACAGTTACTGCCGGAGGATATTTTAGTTTTGCTGCAACCGTAGGTTGCACTTATCGTTTTACCCATTGTTCGAATGGAGGTTCTTACTCTAACGATACCTATTTAACAATAACCAATGCACCCACGACAGGAGCTCAAACTTGGAATGATGATGCATGTGGGGTTGGTTCTGATTTGATTTGGGTTTGTGGAACCTCCGGAACCTATTATATTCATTTAGGAAATTTTTCAGGTAGTTGTGGTGGTCCCTCAAGGGTGATGGCTTACCAAGCAACCTGCCCTGTTCCCTCTACTCCCCCAAATCCTACTGCGAATGCTAGTCCTTCTTGTGGACCTACATTTTTAAATACCATGGTTCCTCCCAATGGAATCGGATATTTTTGGCAAGGGACAAATTCAACTGGAACAAGCACAGCCAATCCTACTAGTTCTACTTTTCCTGTAACCGTATCCGGAACGTATTTTGTTAGGGCTCAAAATTTAACAACTTTAACTTGGTCAAATACTTCATCAAGCGTGGCTGTGGTAGTAAACGCATTGCCTTCTCCACCTCCAACTCCAATAGCAGCACCTAATCCAGCCTGTAATCAATCAAGTATTTTAGCTTTAGGTGCTCCTCCTGCTAATAATGTATATTATTGGCAAACCACCGCTACTGGATCCAGCACGGCAAACAACGCCACCATTGCCTGGCCAGTCTCCACATCTGGTACTTATTACGTTAGAACCCGTGAAGCAGGGGGATGTTGGTCCTTAGCCGACAGTGTGGTAGTTACGATTAATGCTTCTCCAGCAGCTCCGACGGCAAGTGCGAATTTGCCAGCATGTACTGGCAACACGCTGAGCCTAACCGCAACAGGTGCAGGGACAAGTTATATATGGGCAGGGCCAAATGGGTTTAATCAAACCGGCGCTGTGGTGAGCGTAAATAATATTAGTTTATTAAATCAAGGGGTTTATTCTGTTTATGCCATAGCTTTGGGTTGCACCAGCACCACAGCGGGTACCATAAATATTAATGTTGCCGCATTACCGGCTAGTCCAACGGCTTCAGCCTCCTATCCTGTTTGTGAAAATGGAATTCTAAACTTATCGGCTTCCACCATCACCGGTGCTACTTATTCTTGGAATGGCCCCGGAGGTTTTGTCAACACTAACCAAAATCCTACTATATCACCAGTGCTGCTTACCAATTCAGGAATATATTCCGTGGTAAGTATTGTAAGTTCTTGTACAAGTGCTGTAGCTTCAGTAAATGTAACCGTGTTTCCAACTCCAGCAAGTCCAGTGGCAACGAGTAATTTGCCTGTTTGTTCAGGGTATTCGCTTGTGTTAAGTAGTGGAGGAGTATCTGGAGCAACCTACTATTGGACAGGGCCCAATACATTTACTGCTAATACAGCAGTTTCTATTATTCCTAATGTTACCGCATTAGCTACTGGAGTTTATAATGTGTATGCGATTGTAAATGGATGTAGCAGTACCGTAGCTACCTTACCTGTAAATGTGGTTACTACTCCTGGAGTTTCAATAGCTTCTTCAAATGCACCCATCTGTGAGGGAACTGTTTTAAATTTAAGTGCAACTACTGTTGGAACAGCTGGATATTATTGGACAGGTCCGAATGGGTTTACCGATAACACCCAATATCCAACCCTTAACCAAGTATTGATTAATGGGGCTGGAGTGTACTCTGTATATGCTGTCGAGAATGCATGTACAAGTGCTGTTGCCTTAACAAGTGTTGCTGTTCAGCCAGCACCTATTTTGCCTTCTATGGGTGCACAATCCCCCATATGCTCAGGTAATACTTTGAATTTAACTGCTGCCACCGTTTCAGGTGCAGCCTATAGTTGGTTTGGCCCTAATAACTTCACTTCCAATTTACAAAACCCTTCGATTCCTTTGGTAACAGTATTGGAATCTGGTGTTTATACGGTTTACATTTCTGCCAATGGATGTCAAAGTTTAGGAGACTCCATACAAGTAACCGTTAATCAAGCACCGCCTGCCTCTATTGCGTCGGTTCCCTCGCCGGTTTGTACTGGGGACTTGGTGAATTTTTCAGCCACAACCTCCTCTCCAGGTGCGGTATATCAATGGACAGGACCTAACGGTTTTAATTCTAATTTACAAAATCCATTTATTGGGGTAGCCACTTTAAATGATAACGGAGTTTATCAATTGACGGTTTTTGAAAATGGATGTGCCGCAACACCAAGTTCGGTTAACTTAGTGGTTAATCCAACCCCACCAGCTCCTTCAGCATCTTCAAATAGTCCGGTATGTGTAAGTGGTAATCTACAATTAAACGCTTCCTTATTGGCGGGAGTATCTTATGTATGGAATGGTCCTAATGGGTACTTGAATAATGTTCAGAATCCCAATATTTCTAGTGCGTCCTTATCCAATGCTGGGGTATACACGGTTTTCGTAAACATGAATGGATGTGTAAGTTCAGAAGATACAGTAAGTGTTCAAGTGGTTGCTATTCCAACCGGGGTAATTGCTTATAATAATGGCCCTATTTGTGCTGGGGGAGCTATTAGTCTTTCAGTTACCGGCTTACCACAAGGATCTTATTTTTGGTCAGGTCCAAATGGATTTTATTCTACCCAAACAGTTTTGAATTTTAATCCTGCATGGATGACAAGATCTGGAATTTATCAGGTGGTATATGTTTCCAGTACTTGCACAGTAGCAATTGCAAATACTCAAGTGATAATTCATTCTGTTCCTCAAACTCCAGTAATTACTTTTTCAGGTGGAATATTGACTTCTGATATTACTACCAACATACAATGGAACTTTAATAATACTCCGATACCAGGGGCAACGTTAGCCAGTCATACCCCTAATCAAGATGGATTTTATACGGTATCTTATTTTGATCCTAACACTGGATGTATTTCTACTTCTGAGGCTTATTATTTCTATAGACTCTTTACTACTGGAAATGCCCAAGACCTTCAGCATTCTCAGGTATTTTCTGTGTTTCCAAATCCATCTAACGGAGATGTAAATCTTAAAATAGCCTTACCCTTCCGTGCAGAACAGGTTACTATGGAAATTTCAGATATGAGTGGAAGGATTATTGAAAAAACTGAGTACCCTATACTTGAGCAATTAGAAACTACGCTTCCCTTAAGCCAACATCCTATCGGAGTTTATTATTTAAGAGTATATAATAACCGAATGATGTTAAGTGGAAAAATTATCAGAAATTAATTTTTATTATTAATCCATAAAAAGGTCACCTTATGGGTGACCTTTTTTATTTCCATTGGGCAACCAAATCCCGATGGTTTTCCATCCAGAATTGATGTAAAGTAGAAAGGGCTAAGGGTATATTCCAACGACTTCGATCTCTCGGCTCTACCCAATTCGAAACAGACCTTATTTGTGCAAAAGGGACATTATATTCGGTAGCTATTTGAAAAAAAGCAGCCCCTTCCATAGATTCAATATCTGGATTCCATATTTTTTTCATTTCAGAGATGGCATTCATTTCTCCTGAAATTCTAAATATGGTAGCACCTGTTACTTGAGGAAGTTCGGTTATAACTGGAAATGGGTTTTCCCAAATATTATAAATCTGTTCTTCCCCCATTAGGCCTAAAGGAAGGTTCAATGATTGCATATCTAAAAAACCTTCGGGGGTATTTGCTCCTGCTTCAGCATAAATTTCTTTACGTACTTCCACTAGTGAACCCAAAGGAAGGTCAGAAAGGTAGGAACCACAAATCCCAGTCATGATCATTCCTTTTGGCTTTTCTTGTTCTAACCAACGGGTTAACTTACTAGCGGTATTTACCATACCTATCCCTAATATCCTACTTTCAAAGTCCGAGGATTCTGGTAAAGGCGGAAGTTCTTGAGCGGTGGCAGCTACAATCCAAAAGGGTTTCATTTCGTATTTGATTTGAGATACCAAGCTAAAGCTTGGTGGGCTGAAGCCACATCATGTACCCTTAAAAATAAAACACCCGCTTGAAGCGCTTGATAATTCAGAATAGCATGTAAAGGTTCAGTATTCAATGCGGATGCTCCGGTTATTTTAGATAAAAAAGATTTTCTTGAAAAGCCGGTTAAAACCGGCACTCCTAAAGAGCATATCAATTTAAGATTATGAATAAGTGAAAGCGTATGTTCCATTGTTTTCCCAAACCCAAATCCTGGGTCAATTATTATATCTAAGATGCCTTGCTTGCGCACTTCGTTAATTCTTTGAGTAAGGTATTCTACTATTTCTACTATCACTTCACCATACTCCGGCTTCACTTGCATCGTGAGGGGTGTTCCTTGCATGTGCATGATTATTAAAGGAGCTTTTGCTTTTGCAGTATGAAATATAATCTCGGGTTCTAAAGTTCCAGCCGAAATATCGTTAATCATATGTACCCCTAAGTCTAATGCCCTTCGAGCTACTTCTGCCCTCCAAGTATCAATAGAAATGGGTATAGATGGAAACTCCTTTATGGCATGAGAAATTGCGGGTTCCAATCGTTTCCATTCTTCTTCAACAGGCACTATATCCGCACCTGGTCTTGAAGAGGCTCCTCCAATATCGATGATATCAGCCCCTTCTTGTATCAACTTTTCAATTTGATGTAATGCAGCAGAAAGGGAAGTGAAATTTCCTCCATCCGAAAATGAATCCGGAGTGACATTCAAAATCCCCATGATTACAGGCCTATAGCTTGCCCATACAGTACCTCGTAGGTTTAAAGTAAAAAGAGGTTGGGCTTGAATGCCAATAGTTGAGGGCACTCCTGAGGTTAGCATAAACGATTAACTTACTGGCGCGTACCCTAAATAATCCCAAGGACTTAGTTGCCGGAGTTCCGCTTTAACCTCTTCCCGGATTTCTAATTGATTAATAAAATCTAGGTAAGCAGATGGAGTTAAAGATTCTTTTCCTCGAGTGAGGTTTAATAAAGTTTCATAAGGTTTCGGATAGCCTTCTCTCCTCAAAATGGTTTGAACAGCTTCTGCCAATACTTCCCAATTTTGGTTTAAGTCAACTCTAATTTTATTTTCATTTAATTCTAAAGATGCCAAGCCCTTGAGCATAGATTTAAATGCTAATAAACTATGCGCAAAGGGAAGGCCTATATTTCTTAACAAAGTAGAATCCGTAAGGTCTCTTTGTAATCTGGAAATGGGTAAAGTTCGACTTAGATGACCTGCGATTGCAGCTGAGAATCCAGCATTTCCTTCTGCATTTTCAAAATCAATCGGATTAACTTTATGTGGCATTGCTGAGGAACCAATTTCACCCGGTTTAGTTTTTTGGCTAAAATATTCCATGGAAATATAAGTCCAGAAATCGCGACAGGCATCAATTATAATAATGTTGATTCTTGCCATTGCATCCAAGAGGGCTGCTAATCCATCATAATTTTCTATTTGGGTAGTGATTTGAGTCCTTTGTAAGCCAAATTTTTCTGTCAGAAATTGATCTGCCAATTTTGGCCAATGATATTGAGGGTAAGCTACTTTATGGGCGTTAAAACTACCGGTAGCCCCTCCAAATTTTGCAGGAATGGGTAAGGATTGTAAGCTTGCCTTAGCGTTTTCAAGTCTAGCTTGGAATACTCTAATTTCTTTTCCAACTGTTGTTGGGGTTGCAGGTTGACCATGGGTTCTTGCCAACATAGGAATTGAAATCCATTGATCTGCCATTTGCGTCAAGGATTCAATCAAATTATTTAACAAAGGATAATAAACTGAATCTAATGCCTCTTTACATAAAGTGGGAATTGCGGTATTATTGATATCCTGAGAAGTGAGTCCGAAATGGATAAATTCTGATTCGTGATCCGTTAATAAAATATTGGGATTTTGTGTCCATTGTTGTTTTAGAAAATACTCAACCGCTTTAACATCATGTCGGGTAGTTTTCTCAATGGATTTAATTGCAATTGCATCTTGAATGGAAAATTGTTTCCAGGAAAGATGAAATTGTTCTGGGTCAATAGAAGCCAATCGTGCTAAGGGAGGTAGTCCCATTGCGATTAAGAAAAGAAAGTATTCGGATTCAATTCTTACCCGATATCGCATTAATCCATATTCAGAAAAATACTGGGCGAGCTCTTCGGTTTGCGACCTATATCTTCCGTCTATGGGAGATATGGCTGTGAGTGCATTAAGTTCCAATCTACCTTAACGATAAAATATTGGGAAGGCCTTTGGATCAACTTCATGCATAAGATCATACACCGTTTCGAAGATATGCTCAACACCAGGTTTACACCAATAGTCGCCATCGGTTCCATAAGCGGGTCTATTTTCTTTGGCTGCGAGGGTTCGAGGTTCAGAATCTAACCAACGATATCCTCCCTGAACTTCTAAAACTTGTTGCATCATAAACGCAGATGCCCCACCTGGAACATCCTCATCTAAAAACACTACTCTATTGGTTTTTTTGAGGGATTGAACAAGTGTATGGGAAACATCAAATGGAATCAGGGTTTGCACATCAATTACTTCGATAGATATCCCTACTGAAGCCAAACGATCCGCTGCTTCTAGCGCATAACGGCAATTAGGTCCATAGGTAATCACCGTAACATCGTTTCCTTCCAAAAGGACTTCAGGAACCCCTAATGGGATGGTATAGGTATCAATATTATCAGCAATTCTTTCTTTTAATCTATACCCATTTAATACTTCTACCATTAATGCGGGTTCATCGGCTTGAAGAAGCGTGTTATACATCCCAGCGGCTTGGGTCATATTTCTAGGAACGCAAACATTAATTCCTCTAACGCCATGAATAATCATTCCCATGGGTGATCCGGAATGCCAGATCCCTTCGAGGCGATGTCCTCGGGTACGAATAATTAAAGGTGCTTTCTGTCCTCCTTTGGTACGATATTGCAATGTTGCCAAATCGTCCGACATAAGTTGAAGGGCATACAACAAATAATCTAGATATTGAATTTCTGCAATAGGCCTGAGACCACGCATTGCTAGGCCAATTCCTTGACCCAAAATAGTTACTTCCCGAAT